>SPJL01001173.1_pt1 | contig 13694 bp, 11 predicted proteins | sample 3741751 | NCBI WGS metagenome assembly SPJL01 (sample SAMN10925998, study PRJNA522277) | cold seep metagenome | isolation source: Elba SIP-enriched marine methane seep metagenome, extraction at timepoint T3 | place: Italy: coast of Elba, Mediterranean Sea | reverse complement strand
TAGTCCAACTGCATGATTGCCTGCATCTCGATCCTGAAGAGTTGCCTCTACAGAGTAACGAAGCGGACGAGAAAGGGCGAAAAGAGCGACGATTAAGCTAACCGAAAGAGTTATAAGCGCAAGTTTTTTCCAAGATTTGCGACAGAGAGTTGCAATATGAGAGAGCGAGAAGTAGACGCGAAACGTCTCTTCTTGTGAACGACCAACAGCTGAATTCTCGCTCCCCTCCATGGGTAACCATGCCTCCCTTCAGTCGGATTATAGGTAAGCAGCAATAAAATTTCACGCAATTTTGAAAAAATAGGAAAAGAAAAAAAACCGACAGACACTACTCTTTAAGTGAAAAAAGGTTGCGCCTGCCCAGATCTACGACAAAGAGCGAAGAAGAGGAAGAGCTGCGCCTAAAAATGGTTTAGAGTAATCATTTTTACGAGCATGCTGCCTCACCTCAGAAAAAGAGATTACTTCTAAGTGATGCCGCTCAAGAAAGAGTTCAATACGAGCAAACTGCTCTTCTGTAAGCAAGTTACTATGAAGGCAAAAAGTATGCACTCCAATAAGAAAGGGACGTGGCATAGCAACAAGCTGTGGCACATGAAGAACCTCATTTTCCCACTTAGGGAAAAGCCCGTAACCATCTGTGATCACATTGAGTCCAAGCTCACACATCGCCCTTAGGGTATTCTCATCATAGCTATGCGCGGGAGCCATAAAGATCTCAGTGTTAATCTTCTGCTCTTGTAAAATCTCCAAGCCACGTCGCATACGCGCAAGTTGTAACTCATAAGGGTGCCCCGCAAATTCTCCATGCTTGTGCAACCTGAGAACCCCTCCCGATGGACTATCAAGAAGGTGCTGGTAGCCATGAAGAGCAACTTCCCAACCCTCTTCGACTCTTTCGTGGATCCGCTCCCAAAAGTCCTCTTGTAGTGGATAACGCAATAATTCCAAGTCACGATTATCAGGAATCACTCCAAGAAGTGGCTTTACTTCGAATCGATCAAAAAGCTCTACAACTCTCTCAAAGCGCTCCCAATCCATGTTAGGAGCGATATCGTCAAGTCGAAAAAGATAATGTACCACGGGAAAACAGCGCCTCACATGCTTCTATAATTTCTTGATAGCAGGCGAGATATGTCGCCTCATCCCCTCCATAAGGGTCTGGAATTTCACGGTTTGCTCTAAGGAGCATCATTCGTCCTTTTACACGAGGAGCAAGCTCTACTAATTGCTTACGATCCATCACAAAAACAACATCTGCCCAACGCAGAAGAGATTCACTAATTGCTTGTGAACGGTGGCTCGATAGATCAACAGAAAATTCCTCTCGGGCAATTTTCTCCGCAACTTCCGGTACTTGTCTTAGAGGTACCTCATAGGTGCCGCACGACCTCACATTCTCCATTCCTAGTTTTTCTCTGATGTATGCCTCAGCAAAAGGAGAACGACAAATATTTCCACGACAAACAAAAAGTACGTGAGTATCACGATTAAGCTCATTCAAAGTGCTTCCGCGGATACTATTTTCAAGCCGACGGTAATCAGAAAGTTCGACTCTCTCATGAAGCCACTCTTCAATTCGATTAAACCCTTTAGACCAGTAGCTTACCGCAGGTAAAGGGTCTCGCAGGCTTTCCACATCAAGAGGGTCCCGATGGGTCAGAAGCTCTCCTGCCCAATGAAGCAAGTCTCGCTTGCTCAGTGCCCAGCGAAGATCTTTTCCAAGGTGCCTTTGGCGAACTCCTAAATGTGGCTCCTCGCAGGAAAATTCATTCCCTAGAAGATATTCACAAAGCCAAAGTGGGTAATTACACCCAGCTGCTGTTGTAAGTGCAAGCGAGCCCCAAAAACGACCATTTAACTCCATGATCCGCCAATGCCCGGGGTATCCTTTGAACTCCACCATTGCAACCCCGCTCCAATTGATGGAACGAATCAGTTTTTCTGTATACTCTTGTAGCTCAGGATCAAGGGGAACAGTATGTCGATAGCTACCTCCACCACCTCCTGAAGGCTCATGAAGGCGGTTTTGCTGCACCATAGAAATCACCTTGCCACGATCTGCAAGAAGATAAACTCCAGCTCCCTCTCCCGGGCACTCTTCTTGGACTAAGACATCTACAACCCCGCTAAATTCTCGCAGGAAGTCAACTCCTTCTCGCCTGTTTTGTACTCCCTTTACAGAAAAGGTCAGCATCCGATTTTGATGAATTTTCGCACTATGGACAGGCTTCAAGTAAACCGGCGGATACTCCAAGTTCCCTTCTTCTGGTGTTGGTATTTTAAGCTCTTTACAACGTTCAAGAAGAAGGCTCTTATCATGAGCAAAAGCAAAAACTTCTGTATCGGGAAGAGCTACCTTTGCCTCTATACGGTCACGAATACCTTGGCAAATCAAACAAGCTGCATCACTGAGCGGAATCACCACCTCATATGCCAATTCACGCACCGCGCGAATAATCCCCTCTGCGGCTCGTTTTACATCAATTTTCGGCTCTTCTACCTCATGAAGGGTTTTGCAATATCGAGATTTATGGGCGACTCCCCATTCTCCAATCGGTGCAATTCCTACCTCTACCCCACTCTCGCCTAGCGCTCTGCACGCCGCAAGAGCCGAACGATCGTTATTTCCGACTAGTAATACTCTCATGCTCGTCCCTCCGGTCCTCATACTATAAAAATTTTTTTAATATATTCCTAAGGATTTCGACTTTTTGTTGCAGATTGTTCAAAACCAGAGCCTAAGCAAAAGAAGAAAGTAGAAAAAGAGCTGAGCTGCCAGAGGGCAATCGACCAAAAAAAAATCTATCTATATAATCCAGAATGAAAGGAATCATAGGAGGGGAAGGATGCCCCAGCGTCTACCAAAGTTCTCGATCGTCATTCCTAGTTATAACCAAGTCGCGTTTCTTGAAGAGACGCTGCTTTCGCTTCTTGGCCAGGACTACCCGGAGCTAGAACTCATTGTGATCGATGGAGGGTCGACCGATGGGAGCTTAGAAATTATTCAGCGTTACACAGATAAGCTCCACTACTGGGTATCAGAATCTGACGAGGGTCAAACAGATGCTATTGCAAAAGGGTTCGAGCATGCCACAGGAGATCTCTTCTTCTGGCTGGCATCAGACGACTTTCTCCTTCCCGGCGCTCTTCACAAAGTCGCTCGCTACTTCCTAAAGCACCCTGAAAAAGAGGTTGTCACAGGAGGCTGTTACTACGTTGATGCCGAAAGTGAACCTATCACTTACTGGGGAAACTACACCCTTGGTGTCGCAGCTAACTACAACCGCTTTCGCTACTACGAGCAAGATGGCATCTCACAACAGTCCACTTTTTTTAAACGTGAAGCATACGAGGCCGTTGGTGGTCTCAACCGCTCTCTTACTTTTATTATGGACCTTGATCTTTATACACGGCTTGCAAAAAGGCGCCCCTTTGCAAAGCTCCCTCAGCTTCTCTCTGCTTTTCGCATCCATGAAGAAGCTAAATCAAGCAACATCCAACATATTCGCAAAGCAGAACAGCAACTTTTTCATAAAGAACACGGGGTCGATAAGCTTCCTTCCATGATCTATCAGCTCCTCTACTTTCGCTATCGATTCTTCTCGCTTATTCGAAAATCATGGCTGAGAATTCTTCAGGCGGTCGGATGGGTAAAAAAACCAAGGTATTGTGATGCACGTAAGTGGGCAGAGAGTCACCGAATTCGAGAAGAGAGCGTGGTGGGAGCAGCTAGCTAACGGCGCTTTTTTTTCCATGTTTCTCTTTGGTGCATTTCCTGAGACGCTCACTGGTAAATTTTACGTGGGTCCATTTCCCCTTTTCTTTCTTATTTTTTATGCGGGTTGCTTTGGCTTAGCAATTGAGCTTCTTGTTAGCCGAGACCCTCTTCCTTTAAGAGTGCTCGGCCTCCTCTCGATTATGGCAGCGCTTGTTTTTCATGGACTCATAAGAGGAGAAGAGCTCAAATGGATGATGATTGATTGCTCTGCTTTTGGAGGGCTTATCGCCGGTGCAACTTGGGTTAAAAGACGCTCGCGAAAATTTTTGATTCATGCCTTACGATTCATGCTTGCAGCACTTCTTCCCCTACTTACTTTTGCCCTTATTGGACTCTTTATTGGACTTGTTCCTGCAGGACGCGACTCTGGGCGACTTTATACCTACTCGATCTTCCGTGCTGCTGCCTACCTCTCTATTCTTTTGCCTCTGCTTGTTGCCTCACAAAAAGCACAACCTCTAAAAAGAGTACCTGATTGGGTTTTACCGGCGACACTTACGCTCGGCTACTCCCTTCTTCTCGCAAGTGCGCTCTTCACCGCTACGCGCTCTATCTTTATAGGAGCAATTGTTAGTCTCCTGCTGACTCTTCGTATCTCAGCTCACGAAAAGCGTATGATCAGCTCTTCTCTTCTGCTTATTGCGGCTCTGCTTCTTGCAACTCTTTTTGCAGCAGATATTCTTCCCTCTTTTAGCCTCGGAACTTTAGGAGAACGTCTTACTCGTACTCAAGAGCTTGCACAAGAAGAGCGCTGGCAAGAAATTGAGATGCTTTTTACTCAGTTGCAAGGAAGTAACTTTTGGACAGGCCTCGGCTTTGGAAGCCGATTTGAGTCGCCTGTTATTGTTGATGGTCTCGATGTTGCGATTAACCCACACATTGCCATCTTTACCTTTCTTCAAAAAGGAGGTATTTTATTTTTCCTCTCATTCATCGTTTTTCCTTATTTCTTCCTTTTTACTAAAGTTATCCGAGGCAACTGCTCCTCACTACAACTTGGGACTTATTCAGGAGCCCTGCTCTATCTCTTTCTCTCTAGCATGTCTGCTGGTTGGGAATTCTACTCTCTTTTCCTCTATGGAAGCTTAATGAGTGCGGAGGTCGATGGATGAGAGTACTACATGTTCTCAATCACCTCACTTACGGTGGCATCGAAATCATGCTCTGGAAAGCAATTCCTCATCTGCAAGAAAAAGGAATTGAATCTCATTTCTGTTGTATGGCTCCAGAAAGTCATCTCGATGAAGAAATCACCTCTCTCGGGTGCCGTATTCATCGCATCAAGAAAAGCGCAAACCCATACCAAACAGCGAAACAGCTGCAAAAGCTCCTTAAAACCAACTCCTATGATCTTGTTCATTCTCACTTTGGCTATACCTCCGGAGGAGTTGCCCTTGGAGCAAGTCGCAAAAAAATCCCTTTTCTCAATAGTTTTCACGCCTCAGCACCTACTGCTCTAGAAAGCTGGGAAAACCACTCTTCTCTTCGCTTTATTAAACATACGTGGCTCAAGCTGCATCGCCACCTAATGGAAAAACATGTGACTCTGCATATTGGCCACTCAAAGGCCAACCTCGACGCATTCCAGCCAAATTGGCAAACAAGTCAGCGCTACCGTCTCATTCCTAATGGGGTTCATTTTCAAGAGCGAAAGAAACAAGAAAAAGGCAGTGAGCTACGTATTCTTCATATCGGCAGCTTCCGCTTAGCAAAAAACCACTCTGAGCTTCTTCAAATCTTTGCTGAAATCCAAAAAAGGGAACCAAAGGCGCGCCTTATTTGTGTTGGGGATGGCCCCGAGCTCACTCAGATAAAAAAACAAACAGAGCTCCTTGCTCTTTCTGATTTCGTCTCTTTCGAAGGAGTGCAGCATGACCCATGGAAATACTATGCAAATGCAGATCTCCTTCTTTTTCCTAGTAAAAGCGAAGGGTTTGCCAATGTTCTGGTAGAGGCTCAAGCGGCCCACCTTCCCATTGCAGCTAGTGATTTACCCGCTCACCGCGAATCGGTAGCTCCCACACAGCAACATGCTCTTTTTCCTCTTGGAGACCCTCAACGTGCAGCAGAGATCGCTCTTGAGCAAGCTTGCTTTCCACAAAAACTCTCTGATGCAAAAGAGCATGTTTGCTCTCGATTTTCTATCGAACAATTCAGCAAAAACCTTGCAGCTCTTTATCTTGAGGTATAAGCTTTTACAGCCTCTTGCTGCTCAGGGCTAATATTGATTTGTGGACGAATCATTTTTAAGTACTCCATTGCACAATCAAAAGGCATCTCTTCTTTGGTGATCAAATAAGCAATAACAGCGCTCACACTGCGGCCGCGCCCTCCCATGCAATGCACGTAGGTTGGTTTCTGAGAAGAGATCTGCTCTGCAATGAAATCAACAGCCTTAGCAATCGTGGCAATAGCTACTGGTTCTAAGTCGGGGCTTGAAAGGCGCAAATAAGTAAATTTCTTTTCCTCCCATTCCTCCTTTTGAGCTGGAGTGGCACAAAAGCGAGAAGTAAACTCTGACTCCTCATTGATCGATAGTATCGCTCGAATCCCCAACTTTTGCAGTTTTTGGGGATGATTACTATTCGATAGCGGCATCGCCCCCACATAAAGCATGGGCGTCACCTTCGACCAGTAAGGGCAGTTTTTGGGATTTATCCATGACTGTAGCTGAATTGAAAGCAGTGACAGCATCTGAAAAAAAGAGGCCGGAACATATCGCTTGAACAGTCGACTGATGCGATGCTCCAATGTTAAACTGGAAAAATCTTGTTTGCTTTTTGCAGAAGCTCTGGAATCAATGCCTACAATCATGGAAATCACTCACTTATGATTGCAAATGAAGCTATCGAGACCAGTAATAAGCGTCAACGAAGTTCTTCTAAAACAGGGGTTTCACGAGCAATTCGAATGATCCTCCCGTAGAAAAAGAGAAAAAGAAAAGCGACACCAAAAGTCATTAAAGCAAGAAAAGCTTCTGAAGCGTAAACCCCAAGAAGAGCCGCTCCAGAGCAACCAAACATCATAGGATAGTGAGCAAGAAGAGCGCGACGGTGTCCAATACGCAGCAAAAGCCAGTGGTAGAAGTGGTTGCGCTCTCCCTCCCAAACTCGCTCTAAGCGAGAGATTCGTCCTAAAAGCGTGATCGTGGAATCAAGAGTAAAAGGAAGAAAAAGAACAAGAGCTGACCAAAGTGGGCAAATCTCATCTTGCACAGACCATAGAGTCATGCTGGCAGCAAGAAAACCAAGCAAACAAGCACCTGTATCTCCCATAAAAAGATGCGAGGGAGGGAAATTGAAAAGAAGAAAACCAAAAGTTGCAAACGAAGCTACCACGGCAACTGCTGTGAAAAGGGGCTCTTCTTGAAGCCATCCCATAAGAGCAAAAGTACCAAACCCAATCACTCCCATTCCACCAGAAAAGCCATCCATCCCATCCATGAAGTTATAGAGATTCACCATCCAGGCAATAAAAAAAAGTGTAATCACTGTAGCAATCGGAGCTGACCACTCCCATACAAAGTAGGGAAGCTCCAAACGCTCAGGGAGCCACCCTTGCTGAACAACCCAAAAAGCTGCAGCAAAATGAAGTGGGAGTCGGATTGCTGAAGGAATATTGTAGAGGTCATCAAAAAACGAGACAAGAGAAATGAGCAGAGCTCCTTGAGCAATAGGAGCTAATATTCGCGCCTGTTCAGCTGTCGCCCAAAGTGAAACAATTCCCGCAAGCGTAAGAAAAAAACCCGCAACAATCGCAATGCCACCGCTACGAGGCTTAGGGGCGATATGCAAAGAGCGCTCATTGGGAATATCTGCAATATAGAGCGCAGAAATCGGCTCGCATGCGCGAAAACTAAGCCAGGCAGAAAGAGCAAAAGCGATCGCTGCAAAAAAAATGATCATGTCTGAGGCTCCCTCCTCCGATAACGCTTCATAACAAAGATTTAGCTTCTTACGCAAGGGAAGGGTGTGGAGCAGAAAGTTCTATTTGTCATGAATTCGGCCAAGTACTTCGTCCTCAATCGGCTAAGCCTCGCAGAGGCTGCAGTCAAGAGAGGCTATGAGGTTACTGTTATCATTGCAAATGACGACGAAGATAGCTGCAAACGCATCGAAAAAGCTGGAATTGTAGTGCATCGCTGGCATCTTTCTCGGAGAGGACTCTGTCCACTCTCCACGATTCGCTCTGCCTACCAGCTCCTGCAGCTGATCAAACAAGAAAAACCAAATATCATTCATAGCTTAACAATCAAGCCTGTTATTATCAGTGGTTTGCTTTGCCGCATTCTCAATTTGCCTATGGTAGCTCTTATTCCTGGACGTGGAATCGCTTTCGAGGTACCACTACTAAGTCCTCTAGCTCGCTTTCTCTATCGCCAAGCACTAAAGCACTCTCGCACACAAGTTTGCTTTCAAAACAAAGAAGACCGTAAGTTTTTTATCGAGCAAAAGCTTGTAGAAGAAGAATGTAGCGAGCTGATCTCTGGAAGCGGTGTAAATACCAACCGCTTTGTCTTTAGCTCTTACAAAACAGAGAAAAAAAAGCGCGTGGTTACTCTTGCTGCCCGTATGTTGAAAGAGAAAGGAGTCTTTGAATTTATTCAGGCAGCTCAACAAATCCGTCGCCATAACAAATGCGTGCGGTTTCAGTTAGCTGGCGCACCAGACCCTGGAAACCCATCCTCCATCGAAGAAGAGCTCCTTAAAGGACTTTGTGAAAGAGCTGAGGTGGATTATCTTGGTTACGTCGATGACATGCCAAATCTGCTGGCAGAGAGCGATATTTTTTGCCTGCCTACCTATTACCCCGAAGGAATCCCAATGACTCTTTTGCAAGCTGCAGCCATGGGAAAAGCTCTTGTAACAACCGACGTACCAGGTTGTCGAGAAGTTGTCATCGATGGTAAAACTGGGATCTTAATCCCTCCAAAAGATCCTGAAGCTCTTACTTACGCAATCAGAAAACTTCTAATCTACCCACGACTTTGTCGTGATTTAAGTAGTAATTGTCGGCAGCGACTCGAGCGCCGCTTTACAGATACCATTGTTCATCAAAAAACACTCAAGCTCTACGAGTCAACACTCGCGCTTTAAGCAATGCTGCTTTCCATTGAAAATTCTTCAAGCTTCCGTTTGAGATAGATAATTTGATCCGAAAGGTCATAGTGATGATTGCCAACAAAAAAGCCATCTCGATCGATCTTTTCTGCGTTTGTTAACTCTCCATAAACAGAGCCTTCGAGATATTCTCCCACAGGGTTTTTCGTAAAGTTACCTGCAACAATAGGGCGACACTCAATCCCCTCTGCCATCAGACTTGCAACCAGCTCCCGACGGCGCCCTTCAAGAGCCCCTTCAAGAATAAGGGAAAAACCAAACCAAGAGCTCTCTCCAATAGACTTTTGGATGCGCACTCCTTTAACATCTGCAAATGTCTCTTGAAAGAACTTCGCATTCTTACGACGAGCCTCAAGTAATCTTGGCAGTTTCTTCAGCTGCTCAATACCAATTGCTCCATTAAGTTCACACGGTCGCAAGTTATATCCTGGCAAAACAAAGCGAAAAGCATCCTCAAATTTGTCCCCTGATTTATCTTCTATCTCATTTTTCGCAGGAAGATGCCGAGTCCAACCATGGGAGCGGAGCGATAAAAGAATATGATAGAGCTCTTTATCATTCGTAACGACCATTCCTCCTTCAATTGTGCAGAGGTGGTGAGAGTAGAAAAGACTGAAAGTGCCAACCTCCCCAAAAGTACCCGCAGGTTGCCCCTGAAGTGTTGCTCCCATCGATTCACAGTTATCTTCCAGAAGCAACAAATCATGCTTTTTGCATATTTCACGAAGACGGTTAAAGTCGTTTGGAGCCCCAAGCAAATTTACAGCAAAAATCGCACGAGTTGCAGGCGTAATGGCTGCCTCCAACTGGTCAAGATCGAGATTTAAAGTATCGAGGTCAATATCAACATAGCGAAGCTTCAGCCCATACTGAGAAAGAGGAAAGTAAGTTGTTCCCCAAGAGACAGCAGGAACAATCACCTCATCTCCTGGAAGCAGAGGGCGCTCTTTTCGATAGCGAAGAGCTGCTACTGCCAGTAAATTTGCAGAAGAACCTGAATTGACCATAACGGCAAACTTTGTTTGAAAATAGTCCGCAAACTGCTTTTCAAACTGCTCAACACGGCGTCCCATCGTGAACATGCCCGAACTAATCACCTCTTGGATCGCCTGTCTCTCCTCTCCATCCCATGTGGAGTGAGCTAAAGAATATCTCATCGTCATCTTGCGCCTACTTGCTGCTGTTTCAGGTACCACTCATAGGTAGAACGTAACCCTTCTTTCAAAGGAATTTTCGGATTCCACCCGAGCTGTCGCATTGTAGCCGAATCAACGATTTTTCTTGCAATACCGCTTGGCTGATTCTTGTTAAAACAAATTTCTCCACTGAAACCTGTAATCGCAGCAAGTTCCTCTGCAAGAGCCCGAATTGAAACCTCTTCGCTAGATCCAACATTGAGATAAGAAGCATCGAAATTATTTTCTAAAGCCCAAATACAAGCGTCTGCAAGATCATCAACATGAAGGAACTCCCGTAAGGGAGTACCATCCCCCCATACCTCAACACTGCTTGCACCTTGTGCCTCATGAAAGCGGCGCATAAGCGAAGGAATCACATGGCCGCGCTCTCCTTCAAAATGATCATGGGGTCCATAGAGATTGCAAGGAATCAAACTTTGATAACGCACGCCATACTGGTTCGAATATGCCTCACAAAGTTTCACCCCAAAAACTTTAGCCAATCCATACATCTCATTTGTTGGCTCAAGAGGAGCTGTCAGCAACATCTCCTCTTGCATCGGCTGCTTGCACTCTTTCGGATACATACAGCTTGACCCTAGAAAAAGAAGGCGCTCCACTCCACTTTCTCTTGCAGCTTCGATTACATTGAGTGCAATGATACCGTTTTGATAGCCATATTCCGCTGGATAGGCGACATTATCCCCGATACCACCAACGCGAGCGGCAGCAAGAATCACAGAATCAAAAGCTCGATTTGCAAAAAAATCCCGTACCATTTTTTGATCGCTTAAGTCCAATTGAGAGCGATCTACTGTGACAGCAAGCTCTCCCAGACGACTTTGCAACGCCTTGCCCACCATTCCACGATGTCCAGCAAGAAAGACCCTACTCATGCGGAGCCCTCTCTTCCACTTTAATGCCGCAATCATGGCGCAACATATCGTCTACAAGAGCTTTAAAATCGTACTCTGGCTTCCACCCGATTCCTCGAATTTTTCTACTATCACCTTTTAGGAAAGGAACTTCACTTGGGCGAAAATAACGCGAATGAATCCTTACAGCAAGAAAATCTCTTCCATGAAGAGTTGCCCACCCCTCTTCCTCAGCTCCTTCACCACGCCAGCTCACCTGCATTCCAAGCCAATCAAAACAAGCTTCTACAAAATCACGTACACTATGCGTTTGGCCTGTTGCAACTACATAATCAGAAGGCTCCTCTTGTTGCAGCATCAACCATTGTGCAGCAACGAAATCTTTTGCGTGTCCCCAATCTCGTACTGCATCGAGATTTCCAAGCTCAAGAGGTTCCAGCTGGCACAATTCTGGATTGCGAAACGCTTGATAAAGTCGCCCAAACCAACGCGTGATCTTCCTTGTTACAAATGTCTCCCCTCTTCTTGGCGATTCATGGTTAAAGAGTAGACCATTACAAGCAAACATTCCGTATGCTTCGCGATAGTTACGAACAATCCAATAAGCATAAACCTTAGCCACGCCGTAGGGACTTCTTGGATGAAAAGGAGTCAATTCATTAAAACCTGCTTCAGGAATTTCATCGACCATCCCTCCATACATCTCAGAGGTAGAAGCTTGATAAAAGCGCGCCTCTGGACAATAATTTTTAACTGCATCGATTAAGCGAAGAGCTCCAATCCCATCGACATCGGCAGTAAACTCCGGCACCTCGAATGAAACCTTCACATGGCTCTGTGCTCCAAGGTTATAAACTTCGTCGGGCTGCACTTTTTGAACAATCGCATTGAGGTTGCTCGCATCACTTAAATCTCCCCAATGGTAGAAAAAGCGCTGGTTAAACAAATCTGATTGCACCAAGTGTTCAATGCGTCCTGTGCTAAATGAAGAGCTACGTCTTACGACTCCATGAACTTCATATCCCTTCTCCAGTAAAAGCTCTGCTAAATAAGCTCCATCTTGCCCTGTAATCCCCGTAACCAATGCGCGCCGCATTCATACGCTCCTGAAAATTCAATTTTTCACCAATATACACATTTTTGGTTTTCAAGTAGGGATATAGTGCTTCTTGAAAGTCCTTAGGCAATTTGGGTATGAGGTACTTGAAGCAGCCATGCCCTGAGGCGCGGCGATAGAAAGCAACGAAATAGATGAAGCAAGATCATGCTTAAGTGTCTAAGAAATTTCTGACACCACTATCTACCGATCGTGATTCGAAAACCGGTTTTACACTATTGCGAAGGGCGTTTTTCGAATCATGACCGGATAGGTTATTGCACTTTATTGCCCGAAAGAGGTACTCTTATTCCTTCTTCTGCTCGGATGGTGGAATGGTAGACACTGGGGATTTAAAATCCCCTGGCCGCAAGGCCGTGCAGGTTCGAGTCCTGTTCCGAGCATTCTCCTAAAAACTTTGCTGCTAATTGAAAGTCCTTAGACGCTTAAACATGATCTTGCCTCATACCCAAAATGATTCAAGAATCGGTTTTCAGCGGTGTAAAAACCTACTCTTGAATCCTTTTGGGTATAAACCCCTTGCCACCTGACACTTTTTTTCACTACAGGGGACGCAGAGGTTTTTTCCAAGCAAACTCTCTTAACTCTTGCGTTTTGTCGGAGCTTTTTTCTTAGCTGGAGCTTTCTTTGCTGCTGGCTTTTTAGCTGCAGCTTTTTTTACGGGAGCTTTTTTTACGGGAGCTTTCTTTGCAGCAGGCTTCTTTGCAGCTGCTTTTTTTGCGGGAGCCTTTTTAAGCGGCTTTTCCTCTTCCATCACAGGTTCTTCTTTCTTTGCTGCGCGCTTTCTTGCTGCGCCAGCTGGCACCGGTGCTTTCTTTGGCAGTGCAGGTAAATCAAGAAGCTCAAGAAGATCGTCCTCTTCTTCTTGCTTCTTAGGGCGATGATTCAGAGGAGCTTTTTCAATCACAACTTTTTCAATTGCGTCCGACTCAAAAGCGCCACCAGAGAGCTTTCTAAGAGCTGCTAGCTTCTCATTCAAGCTATCGAGCTGTGCATCTTGCGGAGTTCGGTTGCCACCACGCATACTCGCAAGAAACTCCTCTTCTGTATCGTATTTTGCAGAAAAGCTTACCTTTGATGGGTGTGAGATATCTGGGGTAAATAAGAACGTTTGAACCGCATTAGGAACCGTTGTATAAATATCACAAGTAATTTGAGGCTCAACCTCAACCTTTTGCTGCTGCTTTGGAGGTCTTCCTCTTTTTGGACGAGGGTTGAGAGCTTCATTGGAGTAGTAGACTTTTGCCTTGGTCTCAAGAACTTTACGAGCTGCAAGCACCTCTTTTGGCGCTTTTGCATCGAAAAGGTGGCGCTTAAGTCCCTCAATTACAACTTTTGTCAGATCAAGGTCTTCTTCAAATACAAAATTCAACTCTTGCTGTCTTAACCACTCGATGATGCGAATACGAGAGCGCTCATGGTAATATTGATGCCACTTTTCTAACTCAAGATGATGATCGTAGATAAACTCTAGAAAATGCTCACGAGGAGAGCGCCCTTGGATAAGATCCATAAGCTTCTCTTTTGTATCAATATCGTACACTTTTTCGTGTACAAAGTTCTCCATGAGTTTCTTTGTTTCATAAAAAGTCATCTTTGGGAGAAGAATAAAACGCTCTGAAT
>SPJL01016859.1_pt1 | contig 13706 bp, 10 predicted proteins | sample 3741751 | NCBI WGS metagenome assembly SPJL01 (sample SAMN10925998, study PRJNA522277) | cold seep metagenome | isolation source: Elba SIP-enriched marine methane seep metagenome, extraction at timepoint T3 | place: Italy: coast of Elba, Mediterranean Sea | reverse complement strand
TTATGTTTTTGTATAATATCTAAAGAATACCTGTAATGGCAAACCTAAAAACACCAGGCGTATACATCAGGGAAATTTCCTTGCTTCCGGCCTCCGTGGCTCCGGTAGCAACGGCTATTCCGGGCTTTGTGGGCTATACCCGTAAGCGCGAACTGGACGGCGCCACCATCCCCGCCAATACTCCGGTAAGGATTACTTCCCTACTGGATTTTGTTGAACATTTCGGCGCCCCTTTCGAGGAAGCCTTTACCGTAGATATTGCGGATGCTGCTTCTCCTGGCGGTGATGAAGTAATCACCCTCGACTTCTCGGGAGCGGCCTCGCCCTATCTTTTGTATTACCACGCAGCAATGTTCTTCGCCAATGGTGGTGGGCCTTGCTATATCATCTCCGTCGGAGATTATGCGGCTTATACTAGTGGCGGTGCCGTAGAAGTGAATCCTGTCGCTGCGGGCAATATCTCCGAAGGCGATCTGCTGGCCGGAGTGAATGCCTGCGAAGAAGTAGACGAGATCACTATCCTCATTGCTCCCGAAACGATTCTACTCGGATCGGGGAGTCGTTTAACGATCAATGATACCATGCTTAGCCAATGCAATAAATTGCAAGATCGCTTCGCAGTCATGGATGTGTTTACCGACCTTACCAATACCTCCATGATAGATGGTGCCAACTTCCGTAATAATGAAGTGGGAGCCAACTATCTCAAGTATGGCGCGGCTTATTATCCCGAACTAAAAACGACCTTACAATATGTTACGGCTGACGAACGTGTTTACGTCACCGATAGCCGTACGACCCCCATCTTTATCGGAGCCAATCCGAATTTGGCCACCCTGATTGATTCAACAAATGGAGCTGGTGCACAAGCCACTGGAACCATCACCATCTTTGACAATGACATTGATGGAGATACCTTTACGATCAATGGGGTAGCTTTTGAAGAGGGTAGTGGTTTTGTAAAAGGAGGAGATACTACTGCGGCAGCTTTGGACTTGGCTACCGAAATCAATAACTATGTTCCCGCGCTGGGAGTTACGGCTACCCCTGCGGCTAATATCATAAGCCTCGAAGCTGCTGCTGGTAGTGGCGCTGGTGGAAATAGTATTACCATAGGCCATTCGGTTGGTTCGTCTGAAGCGATGTTGCTTTCGGGACCTTTCCTCGCTGGTGGTGCCGATGCGATACAAGCTACTGGTACGATAACCTTGTTGAGTAATAATATTTTAGGAGATGATTTTGAGGTGAATGGAATCAACATAGTAGAAGGTGCCGACTTTAATCGCAACGCGGTAGATCCCGTGGCTTCGGCTACGGAGTTGATGAATGCGATTGTGGGAGCGGCTACTGATGTAGTCGTTACACAAGCCGGAACGGTATTGACCTTGACTGCGGATGCAAGTGTTCCCGCTGTGGTTGGAGCAGGAGGAAATGGCATCAGCTTAGCTTATACACCTGGTGGTGCTGCCGCTGCTACGGTGAGTGGAGCTGGCTTTTTGGAAAATGGTGCCGATGCGGTTGCTGCATCTGCTACGATTACTATTGATGTCGCCAATAAGGTGGTAAATGATACCGTCACCGTTGATGGTACTGCTTTAGTAGAAGGTACTGGTTTTACCAAAGGTGCTGATAATAATGCAAGTGCTACCGCCTTAGCTGCTGCCATCAACGCTTTACCAAATGTAGGAGCTGCTGAGGTAACGAATGTAGTAACCATTACTGCAACTACTCCTGGTGCTGCCGGAAATAGTATCACCCTTGCTTATCTCGATGGCAATGCTTCAAACTCTGTAGGTCTTTCTGGAACCAACCTAACGGGCGGAGCAGATGGCGTCGACCATGTCTTGTACAATACCATTAAAGCAGAGTTGGAGAAGTTTACGGTAAATCTTTATCCTTCGGGAGCGGTAGCTGGTGTTTACGCAAGTGTGGATCGCGATCGGGGCGTATGGAAGGCTCCGGCTAATGTAAGTTTACAACGCGTAACCGAACCTGCTAGAATGGTAACGGCTGCTCAACAAGAAGGCCTCAATGTAGATCCTACCTCTGGTAAATCCATCAATGTGATTCGCCGCTTTACGGGCAAAGGAAACTTGGTATGGGGCGCGCGTACCCTAGCGGGAAATGATAATGAATGGCGTTACGTCAATGTTCGTCGGACCTTTACCTTTATTGAAGAGTCGGTTAAAAAAGCTTCTGAACCACTTGTCTTTGAACCCAATGATGCCAAAACTTGGCAACGGATGAAGGGCATGGTAGAAAATTTCCTTACTGATTTGTGGCGTGATGGAGCCCTAGCGGGAGCCAAGCCTGAGGATGCTTTCTTTGTGAGAGTAGGCCTGGGAGAAACGATGACCGCAGTTGATATTCTGGAAGGACGATTAAATGTTGAAATCGGTCTCGCAGTGGTTCGCCCCGCTGAGTTTATCGTACTCAAGTTCTCTCACAAAATGCAAGAATCTTAGTTGAAATAGGGAAAGCACCTATAGGTTTCCCTTTGCGTATCCCTGCGTCTTCTTTACCCGCTCTTTGCGATAGATAATGCTACGATACTTCAGCAAACAACCAAGAACACTAAATCCAAAATTTAAAAAAAATTAATCATGCCTATCTATAAAACACCTGGGGTATATATCGAGGAAATCTCTACGCTTCCTCCTTCCATAGCCCCTGTCGAGACGGCTATCCCCGCCTTTATCGGCTACACCGACCGCGCCACTAAAGATGGCGACGATACGGCCCTCCTTCGCGTACCTACACGCATCACCTCCCTCTTGGAATATGTGGAAGCCTTTGGTGGCCCCAACGCGGAAACCATGGCAATCACCATCACCGACCAGCTGGATGGCAGTGGTGATGTGTCAAGTCGCTCCGTCACTGCTGCCCTTGATCCTGCTACGCCAAGTGGTTACTTGATGTACTATTCTTTAGATATGTTCTTTAGAAATGGTGGTGGCCCTTGTTATATCGTTTCTATCGGTAGCTATAGCGATGCTATTGATGCCGACGATTTTCTCGGTGTGCCCGGTACCATCGGCGGTTTGGAAGCTATTGCAGCAGTTGATGAACCAACACTATTGGTTTTTCCTGATGCCACAGGTTTGAGTACCGCTGCTCTTTTTGGTAGCGTAGCCTCTGCCGCCTTAAGTCAGTGCAACGACCTGCAAGATCGTTTTACCATCCTCGATACTTACGACAATGGTACTTCTAGCGCCGTTGCTGATTTTAGAAACGCCGTAGCTTCGGATTATCTCAATTATGGAGCCGCTTATTATCCCAACCTTGAAACTACACTCAACTATGGTTATGAAGATACCGGAGTAACAATTTCACATAGTACGGTTGATCCCAATGGTGTGATTGGAGTAGGAGGTTTTGATGGAAATGATTTGGCGACTGCGGCTACGGCTAATCCTAGCCTAGGCCGGACCATCGAGGCAGAACTCAAAACGATCTATGTGGTACTTCCTCCCTCCGGAGTAATTGCTGGAGTTTACGCTCGCGTTGATTCAGATCGGGGCGTCTGGAAAGCTCCTGCAAATGTAAGTCTCAACTCGGTGATCAAGCCTATGGTCAGAGTAACCAATGATTTGCAAGATACGCTCAATGTCGATGCGACCTCCGGTAAATCCATCAATGCCATCCGCACCTTTGCGGGTAAAGGTATCTTGGTGTGGGGCGCGCGTACCTTAGCGGGTAATGATAATGAATGGCGCTATGTCCCCGTTCGCCGTTTATACATTTTTGTCGAGGAGTCGGTCAAAAAGGCTTCTGAATTTGTGGTCTTCGAACCGAATGATAAAAAGACTTGGGTTCGCGTAAGAGCGATGATTGAAAACTTCCTGACGGGCTTGTGGCGCGAAGGGGCATTGGCGGGAGCTAAGCCTGATGATGCTTTCTTTGTAAAAGTAGGCCTGGGTGAAACGATGACCTCCGAAGATATCCTCAATGGTATCATGAATGTTGAAATCGGAATGGCTGCCGTTCGTCCCGCAGAATTTATCATCCTCAAATTCTCTCACAAACTACAAACTTCTTAAGAGTAGTTCCGCTAGTTAGTAGTAGAGGTTTATGGCAGAGAGGTATCCTTTGCGTTTCTCCGCGCCTCCTCTGCGATACTAAATGCTACGAGACAATATCTGTTCTTACAATGAGAACACATCAAACATTAAAATCAAAATTTAAAACAATAAAATCATGGCGATTAATTATCCAGTTTCCACTTTTCACTTCCAAGTAGAATGGGGAGGCACCCGGATTGGATTTACCGAAGTATCCGGTTTGACTGTCGAATTACAATCCATCGACTACCGTGAAGGTAACGCCTTAGAATATCAAGTTACCAAAATGCCTGGTATTCCACAGTACAGCAACATTACCCTCAAGCGGGGGATGTTCCGTTCCGATAATGAATTTTTCCAATGGTTGAATACCGTTAAACTCAATCAGATTGAACGCCGCGACATTACCATTAGCTTGCTCAACGAGGAGCACGAACCCATTACGGTTTGGAAGGTGAAGTCTGCTTGGCCTTGTAAAGTGGAAGGTCCTTCACTCAATTCTACTGGCAACGAAGTAGCCGTAGAAACAGTGGAACTTTGCCACGAAGGATTGACGGTTGAATTTGTATAAGTAGTATAAGAAATCCCTATGGCCACTTATTATCCACCAGTAGGTTTTCATTTTCGAGTTGATATTGAAGGACTCACTGCCGATGGCAATGATGTTCGCTTTCAGGAAGTATCAGGACTCAATGTATCGGTAGGGGAGTTTACCCACAACGAAGGCGGAGAGAATCGCTTCGTCCACCGTTTCCCCGATCGAGTGTCCTACGAAAAGCTCGTCCTCAAACGCGGGATGCTCAAAGGCTCGAAATTGATTTCCTGGTTTAAGGATGCGGTAGAAGGTTTTTCATTTGATCCTAAAGACGTAACGGTCACTTTGCTCAATGAAGAACACCAGCCGCTCGAAGCTTGGAGTTTTATCAAAGCCTACCCGGTCAAATGGGCCATCTCAGGTTTTAATGCCCAGGCCAATGAAATCGTTACCGAAACCATTGATCTGTCCTTTCAATACTTCCGTCGTTTAGAAGTATAATCCAAAATCGCAAATCATGCCAGTCGAAATCAGAGAACTCATCATCCGAACTTCAGTTGAACAAAAGCGCCGCGAAAGTGAGGATTCTTCCGAATCAGCTGCTAGCTGCCAAGAAGAAAATACCACGAATCAGGCCAGCAATCAACTGGCGGAAATGGGTAAAATGATAGAAGAGAAAAACGAAAGATAAGCCTTATGTTGGACGGTAAATTACTCAAAATGCTCATCCTGTCGTTCTTTACGACTAAGGATGGGACCAAACTGCCCCCCATCCCTTTTCCGGTGATGTACAACCCCGAGAATTTTTCGAAAAGTCTCACTGTAGATTACCAGTGTAAGGGTGGCCCCGGCGATGATCGCAATGAGCTGAGTTTTTATAAAACCAGTACGGGCGATGTTTCTTTCGAATTTCTTTTCGATGCTACGGGAGCTTCTAATAATGGTATCCAGAGCGAAGCCGCTGCCCTTTTGGGCGGAGTCGATGTTCAGATCGCCTTGTTTAAAAAGCTCACCGCCGAAAGGGACCCCAATGCCCACGAACCTCCTAAGCTAACCCTGGTGTGGGGAACCTTCATCTTCGATTGCCGCTTGATCAGCATGACCACGAATTACACGCTGTTTAATTCGATCGGACGGCCCATACGAGCAAAGGTAAATGCCAAGTTTAAAGGAGACGAACCCCGGAGTTTACTCTCGGCCATCGCCAAATTATTCTCGGCAGATTTAACCCACGTTCACCTAGTGAAAGATGGAGAATCACTCCCCATGATCGCTAACAAAATTTACGGTGACCCCAAATACTACGTCGAAATTGCTAAGGTCAACAACCTGAGAAATTTCCGCTCGCTCAAACCCGGAATGGAGCTAATTCTACCTCCAGTCAATAAACAGGAAGTAAGATGATTTCACTCGATATTCCAGCTGCTGGTGGTGGAAATTTACCATCCTACCGCATCTTTTCCAACGGAACGGAACTAGGGACCGACTTCGTCATCCAATCCATGATGATTAGTCGTAAAGTCAATAAAGTCCCAACCGCCCGATTGGTCTTGACGGATGGCAGTATTCCCAACGAAGAATTCGAAACCAGTAGTGGTCCAGACCTCGCCCCCGGGGCTGAAATCGAAATCCAAATGGGATATCGCGGAGAAGACGAGACGGTATTCAAAGGAATCATCGTCAAGCAAGGGATCAAAAGCCAGAGTCAATCTGCCTCCATCCTGACCATCGAAATGAAGGACGAAGCTTTTAAAATGACCATCGGTCGGAAAAGTAAGTACTTCAATGATGTTACCGATAGCGATGTAATGGGAGAGGTGATCGATGATAATGGATTGGATAAGGATGTGGAAACCACTACAGTTACCCACGGCGAGATGGTGCAGTTTCATTGTACCAATTGGGATTTCCTTCTCGCTCGCGCCGAGGCCAATGGCAAATTAATATTTGTCGATGATGGTAAGGTAACAGTAGCCGCTCCAGCTTTTGCGGAAGCACCCAGTCTCAATTTACTCTTTGGCCAAAATATCCTTGAGTTTGATGTCGAAATGGATGCTCGTCAGCAGTTTTCTAGCGTAATCACCAAGGCTTGGGATCTAGCCGAACAGGCAATCGTTGAAAGTACTTCTAATGAACCTTCTTTTAGCGAACAAGGAAACATTAGCACGGACGACTTGTCGGCAATCGCTGGCTTAGAAGAATTGCCTTTACAACACAGTGGCCGTTTTCAAAACGAAGAATTGGAAAGCTGGGCCAATGCCCGCCTCATGCGTAGTCGCCTCTCGAAAATTAAAGGCCGCTTGCGCATTTACGGTGATCCTGTTATCAAACCCGGTGCTACTGTAGAACTCGCCGGATTGGGAGACCGTTTCAATGGCCAAGCTTACGTTACAGGAGTCAACCAAGTTTTTGGTGGCGGCTCCACTTGGTATACCGACATTCTGATTGGTCTAAAGGCCGATTGGGGAATCCAAGCTTATGATGATGTGATGGACGAACCAGCCGCTGCTTTGTTGCCCGCCGTATCGGGATTGCAAATTGGGGTGGTTACAGCCTTAGCCGATGACCCTGAGCAAGAACAACGGGTACGGGTTCGCCTGCCGATTATCGATGAAGGAGAAGAGGGCGTATGGGCAAGAATTGGATGTCTGGATGCCGGTGAAAACCGAGGCACTTTTTTCCGTCCAGAGGTCGATAATGAAGTCATCGTCGGTTTTATCAATGATGACCCTCGTGACCCGATTATTCTGGGCATGTTACATAGCAGTAAAAACCCCGCACCCTTCGAACCTACCGAAGACAATTTTGAAAAGGGCTTTGTAAGTCGAGAAGAATTAAAATTAATTTTTAACGACGACGTCAAAAGCGTAACCATCGAAACGCCCAATGGCAATACCTGTATCCTTTCGGATGATGAGGGAGGAATAATGCTTAAAGATGAAAATGGCAATTCCGTTATCCTCAATTCCGATGGTATCAGCCTCGACAGTGCTAAGGATATTATCCTCAAGGCCAGTGGTGATATCAAGATGGAAGGAACCAATATCGAAAGCAGTGCCAATGCTAATTTCAAAGCCGAAGGTAGCGCCGGACTCGAAGTAAGTTCGAGTGCCACTACCACCGTCAAAGGCTCTTTGGTACAGATTAATTGACAACACAATTTGAATTAAAATAACACATGCCACCAGCAGTAAAACTTGGTGATGTCAGCACTCACGGCGGCACCATCATCGGGCCAGGAGAGGCCACCGTATTGATTGGCGGAGCTCCGGCCGTTGTAGCAGGTGACCAACACGTTTGTGTGATCCCACCTCCAACAGCAGGTCCTCATCCACCGACACCTTTTAGCGTAGGAAGCACCACCGTATTGATTGGCGGTAAACCCGCGATCCGAGTGGGAGATGTATGTGGTTGTGGCGCAGGAGCAGCACTTGGAGAACCCACAGTGTTGATTGGTTAAGTATAAAAAAAGGAATCATGGCACAGAAGAATAAATTACTCGATAACAAAGCTTTCCTCGGTCGGGGTTGGAAATTTCCACCCGAGTTTAACACCGAACATCAAGGCGCCGAATTGGTACAATACGAATCAGATATTCGGGAAAGTTTAATGATCCTCTTATCTACCATTAAGGGCGAAAGGGTAATGCGACCCAGCTACGGTACTACTGTTTACGATTTACTTTTCGAACCACTCGACCTCAACGTCGGGACCCTAGTTAGCGAAGAAGTTAAGCGCTCTATTCTAGTCCACGAACCTCGCGTTTTTGTAGACCAGGTGACGCCCACTCAAGACCCCTTCGCCGGCTACCTCGAACTTTCTATCGACTATACCATTATCGCTACCAACACCCGCTACAATTTGGTCTATCCATTTTATTTGAACGAAGGAACTAATGCCAAGCCATGAGTGAGAACTGCCAAACCCGTAATCCTCTAGAAAGAGATGGAACTAGCCAAAGTCAGCGCTTGCTGCAAACGCTACTGCCCACCTACGTGGCGGTAGACGAACGGAGCATGAAGGACCTGACCGCTTTCGCCCAAAAATTCTCGGAGGAAGTACAATATTACGACAGCAATAATAATCCCGCAGCAGGTAATGAATGGGAAAAGTTTTTCCAATTTGTAACTGATGCCTATGACAAAGACGAGTGGGCTAATTTCTCCCTCGAAGAAATGCTCGAAACGCTAAAGGCGGAGCAACAAACTACTCCCCACCTCGCCCTGTTTTTCGGTTTCCTCTATCTCTTTAAAGTCGCTCAGGATGATCTAAATACAATTACTGAAAGACACCTCGATTTTTACTACCGGGAAGTACTCCAGTTTTCTGAAAAGCCAGCAGTGTCCGATCAAGTCGCACTGATTTTTAAATTGGCCAAACAGGTGGATGATCACCTCATTAAAAAAGGGACTACTCTCAAAGCAGGCAAAGACGATACTGGCCAGGCGGTGTATTATACCGTAGATGAAAATACCGTGGTTAATCAGGCCACCGTGACGGAACTTAAATCCGTTTACGCCAACATCAACGACGCCTATAATGAGGATAGCCCCAATCCCGATAATAACTTTCGGGTCTATGCTTCCCCCGCAGCCAACTCCGCTGATGGAGAAGGAGCGGATATCGAAACCGAAGAAAAGAGCTGGCGAACTTTTGGAGCACCAGCGTTTACCGAAGTGACGCCGGGTAATTCCGTAGCCGATCGTACCGAGGCCACCGTTGGCTTTGCCATCGCCTCGCCTCAGTTATTCCTTGCCGAAGGACAACGTTTTATCACCCTAACCATCAACTATGATGATGCGGGACTCAATGTTGACTTGGATGCGGATTCCTTTAAAGTTTATCTCAGCGGCGCCGAAGAATGGATTGAAGCCAAGGTGGAAAACCCACTTACAGGAGTAGTGCCAATCTACGATATTGAGAATGGGGTACAAACCCTGCAAGTTATTCTTAGCGCAGAAGATGAGGCCGTGGTAGCTTATAATGCCGAGGCCTTATTAGATCCCTATGTGACCAATTGGCCCGTGATGAAGGTGGTGTTGAATACGGAAAAAAGCACTTCGCCTTTTGCGCTGGAAAACCTACATCAACAAAAAATCAATAGCATCGATCTAAAAGTCAATGCTCGGGTTTCCGATTTGATTTTGCAAAGTGGGCAAGGGGTTTTAGATGGTAGCAAACCTTTCCAACCCTTTGGTAATCGCCCGGTATTGGGAAGTCATTTTTACATAGGCAGTTGGGAGGTCTTTCAAAAAAGTATTAGCGAGCTTTCGATATTTTATAAATGGAATGGCCTACCAGGAGGTGTTTCCTTTTGGAATTACTACCGCCATTATAATGACCTTACTCGTTACAATAGCTCTTTTAGAGCTAGGTTGAATGTACTGGATAAGAAAGATTGGGTTCCACTAAAGATAATTGATAATGATAGTGTAGGGAGTAATCGTTACCGCTTAGTTCGTAATCCTGACGGGACAGAATACACGGTATTTACTGATCTGCCTTCCGAAGGCCTAGAATCTTTGCTGGAGCCTCAGGTAGTCGATTTTGCCGCTGACCCAGAGCCCTTACTCAGTCGCGATCCTGATATGGATCGTCCGACGGACTTCAACTTACAAACCCAACGTGGCTTTTTAAGATTTTCCTTGAGCTTAAAAGATTTTGGTCACCGCGCCTTTCCCAATTCCTACGCTAATCAGGCTATTGCCTTAGCAAAACATACCACTGGGACCGCTCCGGTTTTACCCAACGAACCTTATACCCCAACCTTCGAGGATTTTGCCTTGGAATATACTTCTACCGAAACCATCACCTTTGGCACTGCCGATCCAGATACCACCGACCAATATTTCCATATCGGTGCTTTTGGAGTTCGCGAAATCGATCGGAGTGAAAGCGACTTAGAATTGCTGCCTACTTTCGATGAAGAGGGAACATTATACATTGGGATTAGCGGTCTCAAAGTACCCCAAACCCTTTCTGTACTTTTCCAAGTAGCGGAGGGAAGTGCCAATCCTGATAAAGGAACGCAAGAAGTAGTTTGGTCCTATCTGGCCAATGATACTTGGAAGCCCTTTAATGTAGACAGTACCCAAAATGTCCTCAAAGATGGTACAAATGGCCTTTTGACTTCAGGCATTATCTTGTTCAATATGCCTGCCGAAATGAACAGCGACAATAGTTGGCTGCCGGGAGGACAACATTGGATTAAGGCCGCGGTGGTGGAAGATTCCGATGCCATTTGTCAGCTGATTGATGTACGGGCCCAGGCGGTATCCGTTAGCTTTAAGGACAAAGGCAATGATCCCGAATTTCTACGAGAAGCATTGGCCGCAGAGACCATTAGCAAATTGCTGCGTAGCGATTCTTCCGTTAGTAAAATTGAACAACCTTATGCCTCTTTTGGCGGTCGGGTAACAGAAGATAGCGCCGATTTCTATATCAGAGTGAGCGAAAGGCTACGCCACAAAAATCGCGCGATTACGATCTGGGACTATGAACGTTTGGTACTCCAAAATTTCCCTACGGTGTATAAGGCCAAATGCCTTAATCATACCTGCTACGATGTAGATGATCCTTGCCGCGTCGGAACGCGCACTAGCAATTATTCGGAGATGGCACCAGGGCACGTGACGATTATCACTGTCCCGGATGTGAAAAACAAAAATGCAGTTGACCCTCTACGCCCCAAGGTGAGCTTGTCTTTACTCGATGAGATTGGAGATACCCTAGAAAAAATAGCTCCTCCTTGTATTAAGATTCATGTCAAAAATCCAGTTTACGAAGAAGTGAAGGTAGACTTTAAAGTACGTTTCGCTTCGGGATATGATGATATTGGTTTTTACTCCGAACTGCTAGAAAAAGAGATCAAAGAGTTTTTGGCTCCTTGGGCCTTTAACTGCTCCGACGATATCGCCTTTGGTGGCCGGATACACAAATCGATGATCCTCAATTTTGTGGAAGAGCGAACCTACGTCGACTATGTGACCTGTTTTAAAATGTACCATATCGTACCCGCCATTCTCAATTCTACCATCAGTCCGACTGATGATGTGGATGAGGCCATTGCTACGGCAGGAATTTCTATCCTCGGCTCTGCGGATACCCATACCATCAACGCCATTCCACTTGGGGCAGATGACTCCTGCGACTGTGATGATAATATCGTGATTCCTACCGAAGAAATTGCTTCTACCGACGATTGCGATTGTGATGGACAAGCTCAGGTGATCGAACCCGGAGAGGTAGTTACCGATGAGGTCCTGATCGAAAGCCTGCCTTGGCTCAAACGATTGGGCGATAAGAAACCTAGTTTATTTTAATTCAAAGGATTAGCAATACCTAAAAAGACAATCATGGACGGTGCCGTAACCATATCGAAATTTCCTCCCGAACTCCAAAGCATGGACTACGAGACGCTGCGGCTATTGGGTTTGGAAAAGATTCAGGAACTCGCGGGCCAGTTATGGACCGATTATAACTCGCATGATCCGGGTATCACGATGCTCGAAGCGTTTAGCTACGTATTAACCGACTTGGGTTATCGCGTCAATTACGATATCAAAGACATTCTCGCTCAAGAATTGGCCGATCCGAATGCCTATGATATCAAAAACTTTTATACTGCCTGCGAAATTCTTCCCAATTGCCCACTTACGCTCAACGACTATCGCAAACTGATCATGGATGTAGAGTTGGTGGAAGATAAAGTCTTTCCCGGTGGTGCTACCGAAACGATTCATTCGGGTGTGAAAAATGCTTGGATTTATTGTAGCAAGGAAGCAGAGCAATTGATTTATATCGATGAGAAGAATAGTGAATTGAGCCTTGAGGAGCAAAAGAAGAAACGCTTTCTGGGCAAAGCACTTGATAAACGAAATACAGAGCCTTATTATGTCAAAACGCTGTACGATGTTTTACTTGAGTTTAATGAAAACGATTGGTACGGCGACTTAAATGAGACTACCTACGATGGCACTTTTGTGCTCTACGAACACGCTCCCGATAGCGATTTTGTAGGCCTCCGGATTTATGTCAAAATTGAATTCCCTCGTTGGGATGAAGCGGATGTAGATTGGAATGATGCGGCGAGTATTCAAAGTAAAATTAAGAGTGTAAAAGTTGATATCTCAGCACCGGATGGTTTTGAAGTCAATTATACGCTAACTGATAAATTTGAAATCGGACTAAGTGGTAGTAAGACCAATTCGGGCGGCACCTCGGATATTGATGGCTTAGCAGCCGTAGTTACCCAATTGAATAATTTTCTTTATCATCCCGGCAATGGATTGATCTCCAAATATGTCGAGCGAGTTTATAAGGTTTTTGAAATTATCGAAGAGGTAAAAGCGACCTTACACGCTAACCGAAATCTATGTGATGACTTTTATCGCTTCTCCGCACTTAAGGTTGAAGAAATAATTCTCTGTACGGATTTAGAACTGACTCCCGAGGCCGATATTAACCAAGTGGAAGCGGAAATTTTCCACGCCATTTCCAACTTTCTTTCTCCCACCGTTTATTTCTATACCATAGAGGAGTTATTGAATAAATGTAAAAACGCCAATCGCTATGCCATTGTATCGGCACAAGGTTCGAAACGAACGGTAGCGGTAAATGGGCCTTTAACGGAGAACTTCAATGCTGGAGATACGCTGACCATCGAAGGCTCGGAGAACTGGCAGGGAGAATACACCATTCAATGCGTTAAAACTCGTCGCAACGATCCTAGTATTTTAGAGATTCAAGTAGAGGAAGAATTGCCTACTACTGATCTTACGGGAACCGAAGAACTCTTCTACGGAACGGTAGATGAAAACCTCTGCCTCACCGTCGACCAAGTCTTTGAAGGCCCCAAACTCAAACACGGCTTTATTGACGACGACGAACTAAACGCTGCCGAACGCCGTAAAGTACTTCACGTCTCTGATTTGATCCAAATTATCATGGATGTGGAAGGAGTAGTGGCCGTGAAAAGTATTCAAATCGCTAATCGCCCTCAAGATAATGACGAAGGAATTGCTTCTAAAAGTGTACTCTGGTGTTTGGACCTAGCCTTTGATTACAATTACGTACCTCGACTTAATTTAGACGATTCAGTCATCACTTAT
>SPJL01027059.1_pt1 | contig 13774 bp, 12 predicted proteins | sample 3741751 | NCBI WGS metagenome assembly SPJL01 (sample SAMN10925998, study PRJNA522277) | cold seep metagenome | isolation source: Elba SIP-enriched marine methane seep metagenome, extraction at timepoint T3 | place: Italy: coast of Elba, Mediterranean Sea | reverse complement strand
GTAGGCGCAGGTAGCGATTGCTGTGTCGAGCGTCTTGTCCCATCAAAGTTATCCAATGTGGCAAAGGGCGATTTCGGCTAAACCAATGGCCTAGTAAGGCGGCATCGGTCAGCCAAAAGCTGTGGAGCAAATCAATCGGGGCTTCGCGATGTAGCTGGCGCAGGTAACGAAGGGCCTGGGCCCAAATCCGAAACCGAGAGAAAGGGCCTTTTTTATAACTGGGATAAACAGACAGGCCATGCCAATCAAAAGGATCGCTACGGTAAGGGTAATGAAGGCTGATAATCCGCAAATTAATATCCGGGATTTGCGCTAGTTCGCGGGCCAAGAGTTGTAAAGGGGGAATACATTGACTATCCGATTCATCAGCAGCAAAGCCGGGGGTGATCCAAACGATATTTCTACGGGTGTTTTTCGCCACGGAAATGAATTTGTGGGCTAATCGGATAAAGAAAACAAAAATACGCTTTCTTCGCGATCCCTTAATGGAAAAATCTGTGGACTTGGTAGTGACCAATCTTTCGTGGCGATCGGTAACTCCCGGCCTATATAGGCCCAGGCCCTAGCCCCTTCTTCTTGATGTAGTCGCCGAAGCACGGCTTCTTCCAAACCAGCTTCTTCTACCGACCATCCTCGACGATGCGCCCGGGCCAAAATCCTAGGATTGCGACAATCCATTTTATCATAAGTTACAACCACCAAATCTTCCAGGTTAGTTTTTTGCTCAATGACCTGAGCAATTTCGATCGCTTGCTGAGGTACTTCAAAATAAGTGCGTTCGGCATAAGCAATATTGAGTACCAGCATCACCACTAAGGCAATAGAGGCATACCAAGTCTTGATATCCGCTAATTTTTCCAAACCCCAGGCGCCCAATAAAGCAACGGGTACTAGTAAGGGAATTTGATAATAGTTATGGATGATATTGAGGTTAAAAAAAATGAGTACATACAAGAACACGCCAAGCGACCAAGCCCAGAAAAAATAAGCCCGTTTTTGACTTACCAATTTCCCCAAACCTAATAGAAGCAATAGCAAACTTCCCAACCCGGCTACTTCTAGCAAAGTTCGTTTTAAAATAATTTTCCAAGGCGTCAACATTAAGCGGCGAGACCAATGGCCAAAATACCAACTCGCATTATCATCAAACTTTCGGTAGTGTAATAAATAATCCCAATCGGGGGCTTGGCTATTTACTTGATAGACATGGGCTTGCCAAAACCAAAAGGTGCCGAGGGGTAAGGCCCACATCCAACAGCGACGTAATACCCAGCCCAAGGCTCCTTCGCGGAGGGTAAATAAAAACATAGGCAAAGCCAGGTAGAACGCATAAGGTACTTTGATCAAAAAGGCGAGGGTAGCCGCTAAAACGGCCCAGAATAAATCTAAGTTCCGACGATTGAGTACTGCACGGAGATAATAGAACAACATGGCATGTGCTGCAAAAACCGCAGAGAAGTCGATGTGAATGGCACGGGAATAATACCAAGATAGCGGTAAAGCTAAATAAACCAATACGACCCATTGGGCCATTTTTTCCTCCCAAATTAATGCTACAATCCGATAAAGGTAAAATACCGCTCCTACAAAACAGGACCAGAAAAAAAGACGCGCAACAGAAATGGATACGCCACTGATTTGATAGAGCAGGGAGACTAAAGCCTCTGGTAAGGGAAACTCTAAGATAACATGTTCGTAAGCGCCCATCCAACACACCGCAGGATGAAATAGGTCAATCCCATTTTGAAAAAAATCCCAGATGTAATAGGCCGTATCGCACTGTCGCCAATCGTGTGGCAAATCAATTTCATTACCAAAATGAAAGAAGCGTCCGCCTAGTAAAAGGACAACCAACAGCCAAAAGAAAGTTCTATTCATCGGCTGAATTATTTAACTGGGGGGCAATCAAAAGTCCTTGCACCTGCTCTGCCGCCAAACGGTGCCCGGTAGGAGTCCAATGCCCATCTTGCCGGAAATACAGTGGCTCTTCTTCCCTAGCATTAAAGGCTTCGAAAGCTGGATAAAGCGGAAGAAAAGGAAGCTCTCGCTGCTCGGCAAAAGTACGGAGTCGATCTTCCAAGCCGCCTCGTGGCAGCACTACGTCGTCCCAACCATAATATTGTTTTTGTATCAAATTCTCCCCAGCAAACTGCCAAGGGTATGGGATGAGAACGAGAGACAATTCGATCTCTCTTTGCGACAACCATTCCTGCATCAAACTCAAATAGTGCTCCGATAAGGCTAAGCGTTCCTGAGTATCAGTATCCCAAATTGACGTATCGCGAAAGGTAGCGGTGAGTCCCCAAAGCTTGGCTTCCAGCAGGTCTTTTTGGAGGTTGGATTTCTCCATGGCTTGAGCAAATTCTGCTGGAGGAAGGTTTAACATAACATCCAATTGGTCGCCAGGTACTTGACGGAGCAGTTGTCTTCTTTGCTTCCACGAGCGATACCAATGAACAATATTCCAGTAAGTTATTTTTTCTCGGAATTGCTGAAAAGCAGAACGCTTGGTAGCAACACCTAAGGAACTAAAATCAAAGCCGCGAGGATAGGCCTGCGAATCAAAACGAGCGAAAGGGGTGTAACCTTCATCGCCTACCAACTGGCCGGGAAAGAAATCATTATAATATAAAAAAAGTACTACCCGGTCGAGCTCTAAAGCAGGCCCTTGTCGTATTAACCAATTGAGTTCCAAGAGTGGGGACCAACTGGGGTTGCCATGCTGAATTACTAGTTGCGAATCACCGAGCATTTGCTCTAGTAGCTGGCCCACCGTATTCTCGTAGGCGACTTCATCGGATTGTAAAAAGGAGTCGCCAAGTAATAGAGTGCGTTTTTCCCCAGCCCTTTTGGGACCAATCTCCGGCCCACGAATACCATGACTGTTGATGCGATTCTCGATGGCCCGTACCGGAGTTTCTTCTTCAATGTGGGTAACAAAATGAGCGTGAGGCATATAATTTTTAAAATAAACGGTATCGTATCGCGAAAATAAGGCACCGCCTCCCACATTCTCGATCCGCATAGCAGTGGTTCTATTGAGTGGAACGACTTGTAAAAATTGCTCTACTCCCAGTACCATTAAAATCATTGATAGCAGCAATAAACTGCCATTGACGATAAGTTCTTTCCGACTCGTTAAACCCAATAGCGGCAGCAAAAACACTTGCCCCCAAAAGCAGATGCTAACGGGATTGAGTCTCCATTTTTCAATAATCCCATCGCCATCGCCCCGCAGCCAATCGACCAAGTAAATACTGATACATAGCAACAGCAAAACAGCTTGGGCAAGCCATAGCAAACGACGTACTTTTTTACGAGAATTACTCATCAAGTAGCTTTGATCATTAACCAAGGGAAAGGAGTGCCGCGGCCTAATAAACGGCGCGTTAATTTGGTACTCCACGATTCAGGGTGGTACAACACTTCGGGTTGATAGGCTTCGAAGGCATCCCAAGTGTGGTGAAAATAATGCTGCGTCATCGCCCCCACTCCTTGTTCTTGATAATACGCTCGACTGCGATGACGAGCGGCAGCTACGTTCGGATCGCGATAAAGCGGACTGTCCAAAATATGGATTCGACCGGAAGGACGGAGTAATTGTTGTAATCGACGTATCAGTTGATTGAGGTCGGGAAAATATTGTAAACAACTGTCTAGGACAATTACATTGAAATAGGCGGAGGGCCAATGGTCCTGAAAAATATCACCATATGCAAAGCGGCAACGATCGTTATGAAAAAGCCGAGCAGCTTGCTCTAATTCATGGGCATTGACGTCAACCCCCAATACTTCCGCTTTGCTGCGTGCGGCTAGTTGATGCGTCAACCAACCATTGCCACAACCCAGGTCGAGTATCCGCTGGGGCTGTTCTTGGGCCAATCTATCAAGCAGCCTTTGGGTGTTCCAACGACGAAGTTTCCATTCCTTATGGTGAGGATGAGTAGGAGGTAAAATAGGTAATTGCCGCACCAGTTCGTCGGGATAAATGCGACCTTCTTGTTCGCGTACTTTTAGGTAAAGTTCCTCAAAGCGATCCGTTGCGGGCGTTAGGAAGTACAGGTTTTGACGTTGAGGGTAAGTTGCTAGGAATTCCATGGGCCGATCCTTTGGGAGCTGAAAACCGAAACCAACGCATCGCCAACCAAGCCGCCGTGATTTTGATTCGGAGTTTTATCGCCGTACGACTAAAAGCGCGGCCAGCGAGTTTTTGTTTGTGTAAATGTACCCCATTAACGACCCAGCGAACGGCAAAGTCGTAGTAAATGCGAGGGTAGGTACGGGTAAAATCTAGATCGCGATCCGTACTGCTAAACCAGTCGGGATTTTTGATCAGCTGATCTTCGATATCGTGGTAGAGGCTGGTGCCGCGGATGGGATAGGCCACGGTAATGGTAAATAAATCAGGGTTAGCTCGGCAGAGGTGTTGTAGCGTCGTCTCAATATCGGCTTCGGTTTCGCCGGGATAGCCCAACATGATAAAGGTCCCCGTTTCGATGCCCTTTTCCTTGGCCGTCCTAATCATATCCTGCACCTGCTCCGCTTTTACCCGCCGATCCATCGCATCAATGATTTTTTGCGATCCACTTTCTGCCCCAATCCAAACCCGGAAACAGCCACTATCGGCCAGCATTTGTACCACATCTTCCGTCAGCCGATCTGCACGGGTGATACACTCAAAGGGAATATTTACCTCTCGTTTTTGAATTTCGTCTCGAAAAGCAGCCAACCATTTATGGCTAACCGTAAATACATCGTCGACAAACCAGAATTGATCAAAGTCGTACTGCTGCTGTAAATGTAGCATTTCATCTACCACCTTTGCCGGACTCCGCCGTCGATACGACTGCCCATATACCGCAGTACTACACCAGCGGCAGGTATAGGGACAACCTCGTTGGGTACTCAGCGAAATCGAACTGCGACCGTGGTGCTTTTTCCATAAATTTAAATAGCGGTTCAGGTCGATTTTATGACGATTAGGAATAGGAAGTTCGTCGATTTGCCGCAAATGCCCTCGTTTCACCGTCCGGATAATATTTCCTTGATCATCGCGGTAAGCCAGGCCGGGGATATGACCAAAATGAGGTCGTAAGCCGCGTTCTTGCGCCTGTACTACCTCTAGCATACTTTGCTCCCCTTCCCCAATAATCAACACATCAGCTCCCGTGGCCAAGTAATTTTCAATATTATACGTCACATCAGGACCACCAATTACGATCAAACTATCTTTCAACGCCGGATCATTCCGTATATAGCGCACCAGTTCAATCACTCCTAATTTGGTCATCAAATTGGTGTAAATTGCGATTACATCAGCCTGAAATTCTTGGAAATAGGTGCGTTGTGCCTCTCGGCTCGAAAAGGTAGTGTCGAAGACCTCATTATCATAACCATGCTGTTCGAGCCAAGCACTCAAATAAAGCAGTCCCAAGGGTGGATAAGGCTTGTTGACCTTATGTTCCTTGGGGTCATCATTCATAAAATAAGCATGAGTAAAGAGGACCTTCATATTCGTAAAGAAGTCAAATTTAAGCAATTTACCGAAATTTATCAGTAGCTTGTTCCTGCTCCGCAAGGAACTTTTACATCTAGCCGACATGGGAACATTTTGGAAATTGATTAGAGGCAGACATTGGGTCAAAAACACCTTCGTTTTTACCCCCGCCTTTTTTGCAGCCCAATGGTCGGCTTGGACAGATCCCGGACTCTGGTTATTGTTCCTAGCTTTTTGCACGGCCGCTTCAAGTGTCTATATTTTCAACGACTGGATGGACCGCGAGGCAGACCGACTCCACCCGCTAAAAAAGCATCGACCGCTGGCCAGTGGTGCCGTTACTTTGCCTCAAGCACAACTGACTTTGGGGCTTTTGCTTGGTGCTACTTTAATTTTAAGCTTCTTCCTACCTCATAGTTGGTACTATTTGGTGGCTTACCTCCTACTCAATCTGGGCTATTCTACTTTTTTGAAAAAATGGCCCATTATCGATGTTTCTTGTATCGCCCTGGGCTTTTTGCTCCGTATCATAGCAGGCGGGGCAGAGGTTGACGTTCCCATTTCAACGTGGATGGTGATTGTCGTATTTTTGCTGACTGTCTCCATTGCCTGGGCCAAACGACGCAATGACACTTTATTGCTAGGCCCCAATGTCGCTCAGGAACTGCTCCCTTTTTACACCATCGCCACTAGTATCGGGCTCGGGCTGACTTTGATGGCATACTTGCTTTATTGTATCGATCCCACTACCGTTGCCAGACTGCAAAGTGATCGGATTTATTATACCGCATTTTTCGTCTTTCTAGGGCTACTTCGTTATCTCCAACTTATCTTTACCCAACAACAGTCGGGTGATCCGACGACCCTTCTTTGGGAGGATCGTTTTTTACAAATTACGCTACTCGCTTGGATGCTTTCATTTGCCATCTTGATTTATGGAGTTGTTTAAAATCAATAACTGGGGCGCTTATCCCATCGTCGAAGCGGAGGTTCATCAGGCCCAACAAGCCGCGGACCTTCCCGACATCGTCCGGCAGCAATCGCGCTTGATTGCTCGGGGGAATGGCCGTTGCTATGGAGATAGTTCTTTACAAAAAAACATTCTCTCCACCCGCCCCTTACAGCAAATCTTGGCCTTTGATCCTCAGCGCGCTTTATTGCATGCCGAAGCAGGTTGTACCCTCGGTGAATTGTTACATTTTCTCGTTCCTCAAGGATTTAGTTTAGCCGTTTTACCCGGAAGTAAATTCATCAGTCTGGGAGGAGCAATTGCAGCCAATGCCCATGGTAAAAATCATCGGGTAGTGGGAGCTTTTGCCAACTGGATTAAAAGTATGCGCATCCTCCAAGCTGATGGCAGCATCGTCGATTGTTCGCCAGAAAAGCAGCGGGAATTATTTTATACGACCATCGGTGGAATGGGTTTGACGGGAGTCATTCTGGCTGCGGAGATAGAAGTGCTCCCCATCGAAACCAGTTATTTGCAACAGGAAAGTATTCGTAGTCCTAATCTTGATGAGACGATGCAGCTTTTAGCAGATGCGACAGATTATGCGGTAGCTTGGTTGGATGGGGCGGCGAAAGGGGAAAAAAGAGGCCGGGGCCTGGTGAGCCTAGGGCAAGCACTTGGCTTAGCCGAATTGCCAGCGCTCCTCAAAGCGGAGCCTTTAAAGGCCCATGAAAAAAAGTCCTTTAAGCTACCTCCTTGGTTTCCTACTTTTTTACTCAACAATTGGAGCATCCAAGTCTTTAATCGCTGGTACTATCATCGGCAAAACAGGAAACGAACGACCAAACAACTGCATTACGATACCTTCTTTTTTCCGCTAGATGCAATGAGCAATTGGAACCGTTTGTATGGTAAAAAAGGCTTCGTCCAATATCAATTTGTTTTACCGCTAGCACATGCTAAACCGGGTTTAACAAGTATTCTAACGGCTATCGAACAGTCGTCCGTTCTTCCTTATCTTAGCGTTTTAAAATTATTAGGGAAAGAAAAAAAGCCAGTAGCCGCACTTTCTTTTCCTAGAGAAGGCTATACCTTAGCTTTGGATTTTCCACGTACTCCTGAGGTATTGCAATTGCTGTTTCAACTGGATGATTTGGTAGTGAAATATGAAGGCCGAGTGTACTTGGCTAAAGATGCTCGTTTGTCGCGAGTTCATTTTAAACAAATGTATCCACAGGGTTTTCCACATCCCGAACGTTTTCATTCCCTACAATCCGAAAGACTAGATATTTCATGACGCCCAAGCCCACGCTCTTAATCTTAGGTTCCAATTCGGATGTCGCCAAGGCCTGTGCCCAACGCTTTGCCAGCGAGGGCTTTGAACTTTGGTTGGCCAGTCGGCAATGCCAGGCAGAACAAACGGCCTTGATCGAAGCTATCGAAAAGCAATATGGCCAGACCGTTCGGCATTTTGTATTTGATGCCCTCGCTTATGATAGCCACGCCAGCTTGGTCGCACAACGGCCCGCTCTACCGGATGTGGTGCTCGTGGCCTTTGGCTATTTAGGCGATCAGGTAAATGCGCAAAAAGCTTTTGCGGAAGCTCAAAAAATAATCGACAGCAATTTTACCGGAGCCGTTTCTATCCTTCATCATTTGGTAGAGCCTATGTTTCGCCGTGGCTCAGGAAGCATCATTGGTATCTCTTCAGTAGCGGGAGAACGTGGACGACAAAGTAATTATTTCTATGGCGCCGCCAAGGCTGCCTGGACAGCTTACCTAAGTGGTTTGCGGCAACGAGGACAGGCCCATGGTGTACCAGTACTGACGGTACTTCCCGGATTTATTCGCAGCAAAATGATTGCTCACCTTTCCACTCCTGACCTGCTGACTGCTTCGCCGGAGGAAGTCGCTCAAGCGATTTGGAAGGCCTATCGGCGAAAGAAAAACCGCGTTTATGTACGGGCATGGTGGCGTCCCATCATGTGGATAATCAGGCATCTACCAGAGGCGATTTTCAAACGGATAAAGTTATGACCAAGGATACTCCTACCCTAGCCGTTTTCGACTTTGATGGCACCATTTACGGTCGCGATTCTTTCCTAGATTTTATTTGTTTCACCCACAGCAAAACAGCACTTTGGCTAGCCTACTTTCGCCTAGCTCCGTGGATATTGCTTTACTTTTTAGGGAGCTATTCCAATCACCGATTAAAGGAACAGTTCTTTCGTTACTTTTATCGCAATTGGTCTGTAGAGCAGCTAGTGGATTTAGGGGGAAAATTTGCGGAGCAAATCATCCCGACCTTTTGTTTTCCCAGTGCTTTAAAGGTCATCCAATGGCATCGGGAAAGAGGGCATGACTTGTATTTGTTGACCGCTTCTTCCGCACTTTGGTTAGAGGCTTGGGCAGAACAACAGGAGATGACCATCATTGGGACGGAATGGAAAAGTGTAGAGGGAAAGTATACGGGAAAAATACATGGCCAAAATTGTTATGGCCCAGAAAAGGCCAAACGGCTACAGGAGATATTGGCGAAGCAAAAACCGCAGCGGACTTATGGCTATGGCGATCATCCTTCCGATCAATATTTTTTACAAATTCTAAGCGATGCATTTCCCCAGCCTTTAAATGCCAAGCAATATGAACGTTGGCAGCAATGGGTCCAATCTTAAGAAATCTTAGCCTACACTTTTCGACTGATCATCAGATAAGCATTGAGTCTTTGTTGGCCGGGTGGTAATAGTTCCTTTTCGATTTCTTGTAGCCATTTGGCTTGATGGGCATGTTGCGGATCGCGACGGGCGCGCCAATCGCTCCATTTACTATAAAATTGCGAAAGCCGATTGCGCCAGCCAAAAGTTATGGTGCCTTCCCTAGCCTCTACTCGCTCGCAATATTCCAAGTTCCAACCCTCGCCATTGAGTACTCCTTTCCATGCTTCGACATCCGGCAGTTCGGCCAAGGATTGAATAATGCCAAAATGTTCTCGGCAACGCTCATTAAAGGCTTGTAATTCGGCGGGCGATTGTCCCGGTAGCCAGAGCGTTTCATTGCAAGCCAAGCGACCGCCGGGTCGAAGTATTCTGTGAATCTCGGTCAGCATTTGCTGTAAGTTATCCAGACTTTGAATCGCCAGAACGGATTCTACGAGTACTACATCAAAGCTATTATCGGGAAATGGATAAGGCGCTTGAGGCTCCACTTGACGCAAAGGAATTTGGCTCCAACCGCAGAATCGCAGTCGTCGTTGAGCACTTTGGAGCATGGCCGGGCTGACATCCAGCCCTTGTAAATCCAGCTGGGGCCATATACTTTTTAAGGCCACTAAAGTAGCTCCCGTGCCTACGCCAATTTCCAATACGCTTTCCTGTCCTTGGAGTTGAAGCTCCGACAACAAATGTCGGGTTCCACGGAGTCCAGCACCGTGCAAAAAACCTGCTGATCGTTGGGCAAAGAAATCTAGAACCTCCAAGTTTAAAAGGTATTTGTTTGATGAAGTAATTGAAGTTGTCCAAAAACTTCGAAATAGGCTACAACTTCGAGCGCAATATGGTAATTTAGCTTTGGATTCCCAAAGTTTATCCACATGTTAGCACCGCTACTCAATACCATTCTGCCCCATCTAAGTTCGGGGATGTTTCGTCGACTGCTCCAAACGCAGGATGCTTGGCGGACATTGCGAACCAAGTCTAATGTATTCCCTTGGCCCCAAGGGATGGAAAAGGAACGCGATCTATTCTTTGTACAAATTGGCGCTAATCGGGCAGAAGTCAATGATCCCATTCTGCGTCAAATCGTTTTGCGGGGATGGCGGGGGATTCTCATCGAACCGCAGTTGGCGCCACTGGCTAATTTAAAGCAAGCTTTGCGGCATTTTCCGGGTTTGGTTTTTGAAAATATAGCCGTAGCGGAACGGCCGGGGGAAAAGGATTTTTTTTCCATTGAAAAAACGTCGGATTCTCCAGCTTGGATTTACCAGGTGAGTAGTTTTAAGGCCGAAGTAACCTCTAAAGTAGCTACCCATTTACCTCAGGCCTCCATCAACAAGACAAGCATACCTTGTACCACTTTAAACCTCTTGCTGGAAAAACACCAAGTCCAAAGCCTTGATGTCCTACTCATCGACACCGAAGGTTATGACGCTAAGATCTTGCAAAGCTTTGACCTCCATCGTTATCAGCCACGATTGATTTGCTATGAGCATTTCCACCTAAATCCAGACGAAAAAGTTGATACCGAAAAGCACCTACAAAAGTATGGCTATTCTACCCAAGAGAATGGTTATGATACCGTAGCGGTATTAGATTAGGGTGTGTCTGAAAAAAAGGACCTGTTATTTTTTTTGTAATAACAGCCAATAATGATCTGCAAGACTAGCTCCCCAGGCCCCATCTCCCCAACGTTTTTCCCAGGCCTTCATCCGCGCCAATAAATTCGGCCGTCGACTAAAAAAGGGATCTAAATACGAAGGTGGCAAAGCCAAGCCAATCGGCCGAATAGCATGTAGAGAAAAGTTTTCCTCAAACACGGCGCTAAATTCTCGCGGGGAATAATACCACGTATCAATCGTAGCCCCATCGCCCAAATCTGCTACCACGGGCCCTTTGGTACGTCGCCGCCAAGCCTTAGACCAAGCTCCTTTGCTCAGAAAGTAAAGACTTTCCCAAAGGCAAAATCGCCCCATTACGACTGCCGCAAGATAAGCACCACTACGCATACGGGGAGCCAGGGCCTCCGCCCATTCGCTTAAAGCCGTTGGGCTTAAACAATTGAGTCCTCCAAAATTGGAAAGCACCAAATCATAAGATTCTTCGGCAGGTAATTCCGTAATTTGTTGGAACGGTAAAACGCGAAACTGAGGTGGTATTTTTTCTCCTGCCCAATCTGCATTTTTCTGACGAGCTACTTCAATCATACCAGCAGAGCTATCGGTGGCCAATACCTGGCAACCGCGCTGTGCCAACCAACGTGCATCTTCTCCGGTGCCACAACTAAATTCTAACACTTGTTGGATAGATGCTGCGTTCAGCAATTCGTCTAGCAAGCGATAGACTCTTTGCCGTTGCAATTGACCGACCGGAGTATGGGTAAATTGATGATCGTAATCGGCGGCTACGCGATCAAAGGGAGCGGGTTTCATGAACGAGCAGCAATTGAGCGATGTTCGAGTCGGCGCAGGAGCCAGTAATCGAGTATGCTAGCGGGTAGATAGTAGCCGGTAGCCAAAATAGAGCGTAAGCTGCTGGCATTGATATTTCCGGGATTACGCAAACTGTTTCGGAGGTTGAGCCAGCCTTGGCGTAGTCGGAAGATCTTGTGGATATAACGGTGTAGGCGACGATAAAAATCAGGGGAATAGGTGGCCTGATACATCATTGCTAAGTCGTCAGAATCTGTCCAATTTTGCTTGGCATCTAATTGGGATTGGACCTTTTCAAAAAACTTGGTGCCGGGCAGTGGATAGGAAACAGAAACACCGATGTCATCTGGCATCAGATCGAGTAGCATTTTGATGGTCTTACGAATATCGGTTAAGGTTTCGTCGATATAACCAAATTGCAAAAAGAAGCCAACCTCTACTGATTTTGCTTTTAACAATCGAGTGGCCTCATAAATTTGTTCCACCTGAGTTCCTTTGTCCATTGCATCGAGGATGGCCTGTGAACCCGATTCGGCACCTACCCAAACTGTTTTCAAACCAGAATCGACCAGGGCATCGATATTATCCTCTTTGAGCAATAAGTCGACCCGCGATTGAATTTTATAGGACGGTTGAATTCCCAAGGCCCGTAATTCATCCCGAAACTTTTGTACCCAACCCGGTTTCAGTCCAAAGATATCGTCGCAGACCCAAAAATGATCCGCGCCATATTCCTCCATCAATAATTTCATCTCTGCCGCCACCCGCTGAGGCGAACGCGAATTATAGCGATTGCCATAGATGGGTTTTGCACACCAATTGCATTTGTAGGGACAACCTCGGGTAGTCGCAATATTTAAAGAAAAATAGCCTTGGCTAGCCATCCAGATTTCCCGATAGGATTCCATGTCAATCAAATCCCAAGCGGGGTCCGGTAGCTCATCGAGATCGCGGAGTACGGGCCGACGACCATTTTTACGCAGTTTACCCTCTTCCAGATAAGCGATCCCCAAAGTATCGGCAGGCACTAAGGTTCCCGCTTCCAACTGTTGGATAATTTCTTGGAGTGTCAACTCCCCTTCGCCCATCATAATATAGTCCGCTCCCGCCTTTAGGTAAGTTTCGCAATGATCCGTGGAATCCGAGCTACAGACTAGGATATGATCTACCTTTGGTCTGGCCAGGGTAATCAATTCCAAGGCTGCTTCCCGCATTCGGGTCAAGCACATTTTACTCAGATAGTTAAAACCATCGTCGTAGATGATTAGGTATTTTGGTTGCTCTTGTAGAGCCGGAAGAATTTCGGTAGGGCTTTCCCGGAGGTTGGTATCAAAAAAGTCGACTTCGAAGCCCAGTTTGCGCAGTACCGAGGCCGCATAGATGGTTCCGTAGGGCGGGTAAGGGCGTTGGTCGCGCCATTGCTTGACGTCGAAACGGTAGAAATAGGCATTGGTCAGGAGAACGCGATTCATATTCCGTTAGTCTTTCAGTTGCCACACCGCTTGGCGTTCCAATTGGAGAAAATGTCTTTCTTCAAAATCTAGGATACGAGCCTCATAGGCATTCATCACTCGGTGTTGAAAATCTTGGGGATGATGTTTAGAAACATAACGACGCGATTTGAGCGCAATCGAAAAATTATTGGGATTGAGGCTTTTAAACTTTCGCCCCCAATAGCCGATGGTTTTTTTCATAAAAAAACCGTCCAGCCAATCGCCCAATTTACCGGAGAGCATTTTTTCCGTCAGGCGTTTCCCCCAGCCATTTTGTTTGTTAATGGTAATGCTAGTACTCCGGGGAGCGCAATGTGGAAAATAAGGATGTACCCAAGCATTGGCCTCATAAAAGCGCTGATAAAGCTGCGGATTATAGATGGGCAATAGGGTAGCAATTTCCGTTGCGGTAAAACGATTTTTCTCTTCTATTTCGAGATGTTCTTCATCCACAAAGTAATTAACACAAAAGTACTTATAGGAGTTGAGTAGAAATACCTTTTTAAATAAGACCAAGAAAGTACGTGCGATCCACAGTCGACCGGATTCGGTTACTACAAAGTAATCGATGTCTCCATCTTTGGGCATTACATTTTTGGAAAGGGAGCCCGAAAGAAAAACGCCTCGCACAAAAGGGAAGCGACGGATCAACTGAGTCATCATCCGCGCCTTACTCAAAAAGCGATCAGCGC
>SPJL01000859.1_pt1 | contig 13774 bp, 5 predicted proteins | sample 3741751 | NCBI WGS metagenome assembly SPJL01 (sample SAMN10925998, study PRJNA522277) | cold seep metagenome | isolation source: Elba SIP-enriched marine methane seep metagenome, extraction at timepoint T3 | place: Italy: coast of Elba, Mediterranean Sea | reverse complement strand
TGAATTATCCGACATGAATGTATTAAAAACGCTAAATAAAAGAGCGATATTTTAACGTATTTAGAAAGAGCAATGTAAAATAGGCAGCCCTAGTCGCGCAAACAATAAGGTTTTTATGCAGTCTCTCCCGATTTTTATTAATTTAATCGACCAACGATGTGTTGTCATTGGTGGTGGAGAGGTTGCTTTAAGAAAAATCAGTATGTTGCGCAAAGCTCAGGCAAATAAGATCGATTGCTATGCGCTAGATGCCTCTGAACCGCTTTTAGCCTTAGCGGATGATCACTTAGTTCTACACCAAGCGGCTTTTAGTCCTGAGCAGTTAGAGGGAGCCTGTATTGTGATTGCCGCGACGGATGATCATGCAGTCAACGAAGCCGTTTCGATCGCGGCCAAAGCATGTAACATTCCTGTGAATGTGGTTGATGCGCCCAAGTTGTGTACGTTTACGATGGCTTCGTTAGTAGACCGCTCACCAATTGTGATCGCAATTTCCAGTGAAGGCAAGGCACCCGTATTGGCGCGTTACATTCGCGCTAAAATCGAGACTATGCTGCCCGCGAGTTATGGTCGTATTGCGTCCATTGCCGGTGAGTTTCGAGGCAAAGTAAAAGCGCGCTTTAGTACGATTGAACAGCGGCGTTACTTTTGGGAAGAGATGTTGCAAGGTCCTTTTGTTGAGCGTGTTTTGTCAGGCCAGGAGGTTGAGGCGAAAGCGTTGTTGGATGAAGCGATTGCTGCAACGGATAATCGTCCGAAAAAAGGTGAAGTTTATCTGGTAGGTGGTGGGCCAGGTGACCCAGATTTGTTGACCTTTCGCGCGTTACGCTTGATGCAGCAATGTGATGTTTGTGTGTATGACAAGCTAGTGAGTCTAGAAGTTATGGAGTTGGTGCGTCGTGATGCAGAGCTGGTCTATGTTGGTAAATCACGTAGTAATCATACTATGCCGCAAGAAGAGATCAACGAGCTGTTGGCAAGATTGGCCTTGGAAGGTAAGCGCGTCCTGCGATTAAAAGGTGGCGATCCATTTATCTTTGGTCGTGGTGGTGAAGAAATCGAAACCTTGATGCAGCATGGTGTGCCTTTTCAAGTGGTGCCTGGAATTACAGCTGCCAATGGTGTTTCAACTTATGCGGGTATTCCGTTAACGCATCGCGATTATTCACAAGCTTGCTTGTTTATCACGGGGCATTTAAAGCCCAAACCAGATTGTGATGAAATGAATCTAGACTTGGATTGGCAGGCAATGGCACGACAGAACCAGACATTGGTCATCTATATGGGTTTGGTGGGGCTGCCGATTATTTGTGAGCAACTAATCGCGCATGGGATGTCACCTGAAATGCCTGCTGCAGTTGTTCAGCAGGGCACGACGCGACATCAAAAAGTAGTAACGGCAAGCCTCAAAGACTTGGTTAATGAAGTGAGTAAAGCAGAGGTGAAAGCGCCCTGTTTAACGATTATTGGTGAAGTGGTGCAACTGCGTGAGCGATTGAATTGGTTTGAGCCAAAGGCTTAGTAATCAATTGGCAGTGTCAGTCTTGCTTCCAAACCGCCTTCAGGGCGGTTAATCAGTTTTAAAGTGCCGTGGTGCAGACGTGCAATACGGTCAGCAATCGCCAAGCCTAAACCGCTACCGCCTGCATTGGTTCTCGCTGTGTCCATCCGTTCAAATGGACGTAATAGCTTTTCTAAATGGCTTTCTGGAATACCAGGGCCGTTATCAATTACACTAATCACGATGTCATGGGCCATGATTTTGCTGGTGATTTTTACATCGCCGCCGCCATAGTTATAAGCGTTGCCGACTAGGTTATCAATCAGGCGTTGCAGTGCGAGTGGACGCACGGCAATAAAATAAGTCGGCGAAAATTGCACAACCAGGTTGCGACCCGCACGTGAGTGACGCTCTTGCACATTTTTTAAGATGCTGTTGATATCAACCATTTGCGAAGGTTCGCCTTCGACACCTTTAACGAAGTCAACAAACTGATGAATGATATTATCCATATCAGTGATGTCATCAACCATGCCGTCTTTGAGCATGGCTTCGCGTTCAGGCAGCATCTCTACTGCTAATCTTAAACGTGCTAGCGGCGTACGAATGTCATGCGAGACACCAGCCAGAATCAACGTGCGCTCCTGATCCAATTCGGTTAATGCTTCCACCATGCGATTAAAAGTACGATTCACTTCACTCATCTCAGACATGCTGTCTTGTGGCAGTTTTTCGGGGTTTTTACCCTTGCGGACTTGATTAACTGCGACCACTAGCTGACTAAGTGGTTGGCTAATACGAGAGGCAATCAAATAAGCACCAGCGAGTGATAGCATCAGGACTAATGCACCCCACCCGAGCCATTGCCAAGGGAATGGTCTGGAGACATGCATGCGTGGAATGACTACCCAGAAATCATCCTGACCAATATTAAAACTGACCCACAGGCCCTCAATGCCATAATGATTGACGGTGATAATGGTTTGCTCACCAAGGCGGTCGCGGATTTTTTGCGCCACTAGTTTGATAAAGCCATCATTGGGTAGTGGCTTGATTTCTTCCATAAAATCAGCATAGTAGACGCGCACACCCTCTTTGCCAGAGATTTCTGAGAGCAGTGCTAATCGCAGGTTTTCTTGTGACGCAATCAGTGAGGCGCGGGTGTAGTTCACGACGGTAACCGCTTGTAAGGCACTAGCTTCGGCTCTGGGCTCACGCTCAAAATATTCAAAAATCTGCAAAGATGCGACTTGCCCGATAGCGAGCAGTATCGCAATTAGCAGCATGACCCTGGCTAACAAGGTTTTGGGCAGTAGCTGGAGTTTCACGAATTGCCTTAATACGCTGCCAAGGTTAGTGGCAGCGTTAAAGATTACTTGTCGACTTCGCCGTCAGGGATGAAGACGTAACCAAAGCCCCACATGGTTTGCAGGTATCGTGGGTGGGATGGGTCTGGCTCGATTAACTTTCTTAAGCGAGAGACTTGTACGTCAATACTGCGGTCAAAAACTTCCAGCTCACGACCACGGGCTAATTGCATCAGCCTATCGCGTGACAATGGTTGGCGTGGATGGTCAACGAACACTTTTAATAAGGCAAACTCACCGCTGGTAATGGTCACAGGTTCACCGTTTTTGGAGAGTGAACGGGTTGCAGCATTGAACACAAATTCACCAATATTCATGACTTCGTTTTCCACAGCTGGTGCCGCGGGTTGAATGCGTTCATGACGGCGAGTAACCGCATTAATACGTGCTAGTAGTTCACGCGGGTTGAATGGCTTTGGCAGGTAGTCATCGGCACCCATTTCAAGTCCGATGATGCGGTCAACTTCATCACCGCGTGCTGTCAGCATGATAATTGGCATGGTTGAGCCTTTTGAGCGCAGGCGACGGCAGATCGAAAGGCCGTCCTCACCAGGTAGCATTAAATCTAATACTAATAAGTCGATCTCGTTGCTAGTTAATGCCGTATCCATTTCTTTGGCATCGGCAGCAACCTTAATGCTGAAACCTTGCTCGGTTAGATAGCGTTCAAGCAAGTCGCGTAATCTAACATCATCATCAACTACTAAAATTCTTTTTACACTTTTATCTGCCATAGCTTCACCTGGTTTTTATGATTTTCAGCCCGATTGAAGGGATGTATAAAGCGTTTAACGCTTAGTATTGGAAGTTTAAGCTTTGTTATTGTCAAGATCAAACTTAAATTTAAGAAACTTTATGTGCCAAAATTGATCGTAATTTTGTTGTATTCGTGCAAAAGTACCCATTTGGGCTCTTTTCAAATTTTTTTATTGGCTTATAATCTAGCGTCTGTGTTAAGTACCAAAGTGAGGAATTGCTTGTAACAAATGATTACAAATTTTACTCACAAGAGAAACAAACAAGTTACAAAGCTCGTTCATTATAAGCGGAAATAATTGTCATCGACACCATTGAAGAGATAGTTACTTGAAGTCACACACAACAAAACAAATGACTAGAGGGGGCGTGCTCACGGCTGTGAGTATTGGTCTTGTATTGGCGTTTAATTCCAGCGCTACCGATCTGGGTACTGAGCCAGCTTTACAAACCACCGTCTATCCTGCTGAAATTGATTCCCATAATGACGTAGTAGGGCTTGAAAAAACCATAGAGTTAAACTTCAGTCCAGAAAAACGTCTGATGTTAAGACGTGCTTTAGATGAATACTCTCGATCTGTGGATCATGATCATGATCAAATTGAAGCCAGCCGCCGTGTGATGCGAGAGAGTATTAAAGAACGTTTTTTTTCTGCTGACGTAGATTTTGACAATCATATTAACCGTCAGGAAGCGACTCAGAGCTTGCCACAAATTGCACGACACTTTAGTGCGGTTGATCTGAATGATGATGGTTTGGTGGCGCTACATGAATTACAAGCTGCGCAAACACGCATGATGCAACGACGTAAGGCAGCACAGGATGCGATTAATATGCGAAAACTGATTGGTGAAAGCGTCAGACAGTCAGATCGCAAAAGCACACAAGCATCCAATGACCAAAGTGCTGAATCTGCACTTTAATATTTCACTCAGTCCTATCACTACTCAACATTTCTCTTTTTAAATGACACCATAAACTTTACTGGTGTTTTTAGGTTTCTGTCGTTAAGATTTTGATCAAAAGACAACCTTTGATCAGCGCACATGGAATCAGTGATAGAAATTGTTGACGGCATCTCAACTGTTGATGCTAAGCAGTGGGACAGACTTGTTAATGGTATGCCATTATTGAAGCATGCCTTTCTTTCTGCATTTGAACAGTCTCAGTCAGTCGGCGGGGAAACAGGCTGGCAGTCTTGCCCTATGTTGCTTAAATCTGGGGATCAGCTTCTGGGCGCGGTGCCGCTTTACCTTAAATACCATTCCTATGGCGAATATGTCTTTGATTGGTCATGGGCAGATGCTTATGAACGCAATGGCTTAGCTTATTATCCCAAGCTACTGGCGGCTATTCCCTTTACACCGATTACCAGTACTAGGCTGCTTGCCTCGAATGCAGCCGACCGTCAAATGCTGGTGCAGGGGCTGACACAAGTTCTGGTAGAGCAAAAGCTGTCTTCAGTGCATGTTAACTTTCCTGACTCAGCATCCGAAAAAGTCTTGGCACAAGCAGGCTGGCTGCGCCGAGATGGTGTGCAGTTTCGCTGGGAGAATCATGATTATGAAAGCTTTGATGCTTTTTTAATGACATTGTCACAGCCGAAACGCAAAAAAATCCGCCAAGAGCGTAAAAAAGTGATCAAACAAGGTGTGGTTTGTCGCGCAATTAAAGGTGCAGACATCACAGAATCTGATTGGGAGTATTTTTATCGCTGCTATCAGCAGACTTATCTTGAACACCATTCTTCGCCCTATCTGAATCTACGCTTTTTTGAGCAGATTGGTCAAACCATGCCAGAAAACCTCGTCATGTTTATGGCCTATCAAGACGATCAGCCAGTCGCAAGTACTTTGTGTATTTATGATAAGCAAGCCTTGTACGGGCGCTATTGGGGCAGTACCCACTATATTGCCAATCTTCATTTTGAGTTGTGTTATTACCAGGCGCAGGAATTTTGCATTGCTGAAAAAATTCACTACTTTGAAGGTGGCGCTCAAGGCGAGCATAAGCTTGCACGCGGTTTTATCTCGCGGCCTACGTGTTCGTTTCATCTGATTGCTAACCCTGATTTTGCTTATGCGATTAAAACGGCACTACAAAGAGAAGAAAAAGGTATGCAGGCTTATGTTAATGAACTTGAATCTCGAAGCCCATACAAGCAGTAACTTAAAACAGTATTTTACAAATCACCTTATTCAGAAACACTAAATATATTTTCCCAATTGCCGATAGGGTTGTTGAAATGGTTGACATTAAACACTCAGCCAGCGACGAACAATTGAATTGGGAAGATACTATGACCACGAAAAATAATGGTGTGAACTATCACGCAGAAGTGCAAGTTCAGCCAGAGCCAGGCCAGCATAATCTCTTGGTATGGCAATTATCAGACCTGAATATTTCAGGTGTTAAAGATTATCCGTTTCAAGATGGAGATGTAACTGGCGAGCCAACGCATGAAGTAGCTGGTGGTAGTTTGTCCATTGTGGTCGGTAGTCAGCCAGTATCGGTGGGTGTGAATGACAATGACGCCTACTTTAACGATGGTGATCTTACGCAAAAGCTTGCTAATAACGAAACGATTGACGGTGTTTCAGAAAATGCTGGGAACCGTTTTACTCCAGAATATGCATACAGTATTAAGGATGTAGACTCTGGAGAAATGATCACCATTTATGCTGTTGAGCTTGGTGCGAATAAAATGGTTGGCATTGTTTCTGACCAACCGCTGAAAGTTGATGGCAACTATGAGTTTGTGGCACGCGTTGATACACACCCAAGTGTCAGATACGATGACCTTGCGGATACGTATCTAACCGAAGAGACCGTGAATGACGATGGTATTGTTAATGGTACAGACGCAAACGATGACATTGCGCTTGGTTATACCGATGCCCAAGGTGACCAAGTCACTAATCAGGGTGATACGATTGTTGGGGGCGCCGGTAATGACAGGATTGATGGTGCAGGTGGCGATGATTTAATCTATGGTGATAACGCTAGCACAGAAGTGAATGCAAGTGAGGTCGGCATACAGCCAGAGTCTGGAAATTACAATCTCTTGGTCTGGGAGCTCTCAGATATCAATATCGCAGGTGTGAAGGACTATCCCTTCCAGGATGGAGACGTAACAGGTGAGCCAACACATGAGATTGCTGGTGGTAGTTTGGTGATTGAAAATGGTAGCACCCCAATTACAGTGGGTGTGAATGATAATGATGGCAAATTTAATGACGGTGATTACAACCAAACATTAGCCAATAGCGAAACAATTAATGGTATTTCAGAAGGTGCTGGTGACCGTTTCACGCCAGAGTATGCGTATACCATTCGCGAAGTGGATTCTGGTGAAGTAATTACGATTTATGCTGTTGAGCTTGGCGCAAACAAGATGGTTGGCATCGTCTCTGATAAACCGCTATCTGTTGGCGGAGATTATGAGTTTGTCGCACGTGTAGATACACATCCAAGCGTGAATTATGACGACCTTGCCGATACTTATTTTGTCGAAGGTAATGATGCTATTGCTGGAGGCGCTAATGGCGATGCGGGTAATGATGTGATTGATGCAGGTGCTGGAGATGACACCGTGATTGGCGGCCAAGGTAATGACACGGTTGACGGTGGCACGGGTAACGATGTGATTTATGGCGATAATGCTGCGCTTGATCAGAATGGTTTGCCGGTCGATTCAGCCCAATTGATCGTCACGATTCAAAGTCAGGCAGGTGCCTATAACGGCGCGTTACTCGCAGAAGTGACCGATAGTGACGGTAACGTAAATGTCGTCACACTGACTAATAATTATGATGCCAATGTAGGCCGTACGTTTGATCTTAATCTCGATACGGGCGATAGCGTCAGAGTCGGTATCTCGGTAACCACAGTGTCACCAAGCTATACGATTTGGTCAGATAATGCAGGTGCTGTCCGTGGACATGATGTGACCGATCATAGTGTGCGCCTGAATTTTGAAGATGACGGCGGTCATGACTTTGATGATGTGGTTTTACAAGCAGAAATAGCTGGTTTAGCGACATTGGATTTGCCAGACGGCAGTGTCATTGGTATTCAAGAAGCTGTTGAGAATGGTGGCGGCAATGACATCATTACAGGTGGAGCCGGCGCTGATGCGATGTATGGTGAAGGTGGCAACGATACCTTTGTAGTTGCGAATGCTGGCGATGCAGATGGCGATGTTGTGGTTGGTGGTAATGGCCCTGACAAAACCCAAGACAATGATACGCTGGACTTGCGTGGTGCAGGGGATGTGTTTATTGATGCACAGACAGACACATCTGATGATGGCGCCCAGAAAGGTACGGTGACATTCGCAGATGGCTCAACCCTAACCTTTAGCCAAATTGAGACCATTTTGCATGATGACCCTAATCAAGCGCCAGATGCTGTCGATGACACACTAAACACTAATGGCGTTGGTGTGATTACGATTGATCCGGCAACGTTATTAGCCAATGACAGTGATCCAGACGGTGATGCGATTCAGGGTATTAGCGTGCAAGAAGCAGAAAATGGCGTCGTAGCATTTGACGGTACAAGCATCATCTTTACCCCTGATGTTGGCTATCAAGGCCCTGCGTCTTTTACTTATACCATCAGTGATGGTAAGGCGGAAGACACAGCAACTGTGACCCTGCAGGTGAATGGGATTGTTAAACCTGATACACCAACTGAGGGGCCCGATCTATTAGCGGATTCAGACACTGGTGTGAGTGATAGTGATGACCTCACTGCTGATAACACACCAACTTTTGCCATTGATAATCCAGAAGGCCTGACACCAACACTTTATATTGATGGTGTAGAAGTGCCTGCACAGTATGATCCATTCAACAAAACACTGACACCTGCTGGCGAAGCACCAGATGGTGTTTATCAAGTAACTTATACCTTAACAGGGCCTAACGGTGTTGAGTCTGATCCAAGTCCAGCGTTGCCAGTAGAAATTGATACGACTGCGCCAACAGCGCCTGGTGATGCGCCAGATATGACACCAGAAACAGACACTGGTGTGAGCAACACAGATGATGTGACTGCGGATACGACACCAAGCTTTGAGATTGAAGCGCCAGGTGAAAATACGCCGACACTTTATATCAATGGTAGTCCAGTAGAGACAACGTTTGACTCAGTGAATAACACACTGACACCGAATGTTGCACTGCCAGATGGTACTTATGAAGTACGCTATACCTTAACTGATCCTGCTGGTAATGAGTCTCAACCCAGCCCAGTATTGCCATTTGTGGTTGACACTAACCCAAATCAGGCACCTGACGCTGTCGATGATGTGGTCAATGATGCTCCGATTGGTGCGATTACCATTGATCCAGCCACTTTATTTGCAAATGATAGTGATCCTGACGGTGATGCGATTCAGGGCGTGAGCGTGCAAGATGCAGTGAACGGTACGGTTGCTTTTGATAGTGGCAATATCGTGTTTACACCGACAGAAGGTTATGTTGGTGATGCTTCATTTACGTATACCATCACGGATGGTAAAGGTGCGGAAGATACAGCGACAGCCAGCTTACAAGTGAATGGTACTGTGCAGCCTGGCCAACCTGACACTGCACCAGATATGACGCCTGAGACAGATACTGGTATTAGCGACAGTGATGATTTAACTAGTGACACTACGCCAAGTTTTGCGGTGAGTGTGCCAGAAGGCTTGCTGCCACAACTCTATATTGATGGTGAGAAGGTGTTGGCAAATTATGATGCCGCTGAAGGAACATTGACACCATTTGAGCCACTTGGTGAGGGTGATCATGCGGTGACGTACAGCCTGATCGACAATGGTGTTGAGTCTGACCCTAGCCCAGCCTTACCAATTGAAATTGATACTACCGCACCTGATGCAGGTGATGTTGCACCAGACATGACACCAGAAACAGATACTGGTGTGAGTGATAGTGATGACTACACTGGGGACACAACACCAAGTTTTGAGATTGGCGACATTGGTGAAAATACACCCACTTTGTATATCGATGGCGTAGAAGTGCCATCTGTTTATGAGCCTGTGAATGAAACCTTAACTCCTGAGAACCCAATTGCAGAAGGTCAACATGAGGTGACCTATACGCTGACAGATCCTGCAGGTAATGAGTCTGCCGCAAGTCCTGCCTTGCCAATTGAGATCAATACAACACCAGAAAACCAGAACCCTGATGCGGTAGATGATGTGTATGACCAGCAGACGGTTGGTGCTTTAACTATTGACGTTGGCGCGCTGTTAGCCAACGACTCAGATGCCGATGGTGATAACTTGACTGTGGTTAGCGTGCAGAATGCAGAGTTTGGTACAGTAAGTTTAGAGAATGGTGAAATCACTTTTACACCAATGGACGGATACCAAGGGCCCGCATCATTTACCTATACTGTTGAAGATGACAATGGCGGCACAGATACCGCTTCAGTGAACTTGTTAGTCGATGGCCGAGAAGTGATTTTAGCGCCAGAGTCTGCGCCAGACATGACACCAGAAACAGACACAGGTGTGAGTGACAGCGATGACTTAACTGGAGACACTACACCAGATTTTGCTATTCAAGATCCTGGTGAGTACACTGCTGTGCTTTATGTCAATGGTGAAGAGGTTCCATCGACCTATGATGCTGGTAAAGGCGTATTAACGCCAGATCAAGCTTTACCAAATGGTGAGTTAGTGATTACTTACTCATTGCGTAATGATCAAGGTCAAGAGTCTCCACAAAGTGAGCCGTTGGATATAGTTGTCAATCATCAAGACTATTCAACAATTACACCTGCTGACATGACACCAGAAAGTGATACGGGTGTCAGTGAAACAGATGATGTGACTAAGGATACGAAGCCATCGTTTGAAATTGATGCGCCAGAAGGTATGACACCTGTGCTGTTTGTGAATGGTAGCCCAGTGGATTCAACGTTTGATCCACAAACCAATCAACTGACACCTGTCGATGATTTACCAGATGGTACGCATGAGATCAGCTATCAACTTGAGGATGGTGCAGGTAACACAACACCAGTTAGTGAGCCTTTATCAGTCGTGATTGATACTGCTGCTCCAGAAACGGGTGAGATTGCATTAACACCTGAAAGCGATACGGGTGAGAGTGATAGCGATGGCATCACCGATGATACAACACCGACATTCAGCATTAATCCCGTTGCCGATGCGCAGCCAACCTTGTATGTGAATGGTGCACCAGTAGCGGCAACGTTTGATCCTATTAACTTTACACTGACACCAGAAGCGCCTCTGCCTGAAGGTGATTACGATATCAGTTATACATTGACAGATTTGGCAGGTAATACGTCTCAGCCAAGTGACCCTGTTGCAGTGAAAATTACAACCTTTGTGCCAGAGAATACAGCACCCGAGGCGAATGATGATGTGATCACTGACTTTGTTGAGGGTGTAGTCAGTATTGATCCAGCGACATTGTTAGCCAACGATAGCGATGCAGATGGTGACACCTTGCAAGGTGTGAACGTACAGGGTGCAGAAAATGGTAGCGTAACATTTGACGGTACTAATATTTTGTTTACTCCAAATGATGGTTATGTTGGTCCAGCATCATTTACTTACACTATTTCTGATGGGCAGGGTGGTACGGATACCGCCATAGTCACCATTGAAAAAGTGGATGGTGTGCCTACGCCAGCAGCACCAGGAGATACGCCAGATTTAATCGCAGCATCTGACACAGGTGTGAGTGACACTGATGATATTACAGCTGATACCACGCCAAGCTTTGCAGTAGCAAACGTTGGTGATCATACGCCAAACCTATACATTGATGGTGTTAAGGTTGATGCGAGTTACGCAGATGGCTTGTTAACGCCGACGGCTGAGTTGCCAGAAGGCGATTACCAAGTGGCTTACACTGTGACCAATGCTGGTGGTAAAGAGTCTCCTCAAAGTGGGGCACTGAGCATTACCATTACCCAGAATGATGGTGGCAATAACGGCGGTAATGATGGCGATAACCTGATTTACAACGGCTCGTTTGAAAACACTGAAGGCATGGATGAGCAAGACTACGGTTACTCTGGTGCAGATGGCCAGATTCCTGGTTGGACAGATCAAGATGGTTATCTGATTGACGTGCATAACGATGGTCGAGGTGGCTTGAATGCGACAGATGGCAATAACTGGTTGGATTTAGGTGGTTTACATTCAAACAACCATGTGATGCAAACTATCCAAGGTGTCAACGCGGGCGAGTATTACGAGCTAAGCTTTGATGTGGGTGATATACAAACGGATGCAGATGGGACTAGTGCAGATAATACTGTGACTGTGATCTGGGGCGGTGAAGTCATTGCGACGATTGACCCAGCAGATGGAGTGATGGAGCGCTATACCTATACCGTTGAAGGCGGTGCAGGTGATGGTGGTAACCGCCTAGAATTCAAAGGCAGTGGTGAGATTGATAATTTTGGTGTTTCCATTGATAAGATACGCCTTGTTTCAGTGGATGGTGACACCACCCCTGATACCCCAATCGACGATACGCCAGATACTGACACTACAACACCACAACCAGGTGCATTGCACTTTAATGACTATACCCCAGGTGTTGATAACCCACCACCAGCAGGCTGGTATACCGATAACCCAGGTGGCGTCATTGAGGTATTCCCACATGATGCTTATGGTGTCGGTGGCACGCCAACCAATGTATTGGAGCTTGAGCGTTATGGTGATGATGCAGGCAACTTCTATACCTATGTTGGTACTGAAGAAGGCGAGTCAGTGACGCTGGAATTTGATTACTCTGCAAGAGCAGGCGTTACTGAGGGTGAAAACTCTGCGGTTCATATTCTGATTGATGGCGAGGTTTATCAAACCATCAATACGCAGGAAGTCGGCTTTACGCACTTTGCATTTGAAATCCCTGGTACAGGTGAGCCGATGCGGATTGAGTTCCAGTCTGCGGATACGACTGGGGTTGGCGGCTTGTTAGATAATATCTATGTTAGTGAAGATCCATTGTATCTGGATGGTTTGCCAACAGATACACCAGAGCTACCAGTAGAGCCACCTATCGTTGAGGACCCTGCTCCAGAGGAGCCTCCTGTGGCTGAAGAGCCACCGGTGGTAGACCCAGTGCCGGAAGAACCACCTGTTGTTAGCGACCCGCCATTTGCAGAGAACACTGCACCAGATGCACAGGACGATGCCTTGGATGGTACACGCGACAATGCAATTGTAATTGATCCAGCAACTTTGTTAGGCAACGATATTGATGCCGATGGAGATGCGCTACAAGGTGTCAGCGTGCAGGATCCAATTAATGGCACAGTAGTGGTTGAAGGTGGTAATGTGATCTTTACCCCAGACGATGGTTATATTGGTGAGGCTTCATTTACGTATACAGTAACTGACGGTAATGGCGGCTATGACACTGCGACTGTGAACTTGACAGTGGCGCCTGCCATTGCGGATGAGCCGCCTGTCGTGGTAGATCCTGCTCCAGAAGAGCCACCAGTGGCAGATTACCCTGATACACCAGAGACTGATCCAGAAGGTGGCGCAGGTTACTTATTAACTTTTGAAGATTTCACGCCAAGTGATGACAGTGAATTGCCATCAGGCTGGTATACCGATAATCCTGGCAGTTTGATTGAAGTACAGCCCAGTGATAACTATGGCATACCAGGTGAACCAAGCAATGTGTTATCCATTGAGCACGGTGATGGTGAGCCAAGCAATTTCTATACATTTATTAAACCTGATGCAGGAGAGACGGTTGCGCTGAGCTTTGATTACTCAGCGGGCGATGGTTTGCAAGGTGATACAGATTCAGCGATTAATGTGTATGTGGACGATACGCTCATTGACACGGTCAACGCGCAAACGCTAGGTTTTGCTAACTATGATTATGAAATCCCCGCAACTGGCGAAACCATGATGATCAAGTTTGAGGCAGTGAATCAGAATGGCGGTGGCGGTTTATTAGACAATATTGAACTGAATGTCACGCCTGTTGATTTATTGCCAGAGGATGAGGCGCCAGTGACACCAATCGATCAGCCACCTGTATTAGTTGATGAGGTGCCTAGCGATGGTGAGGACGAAACACCAGAAGCTGTGAACACAGCGCCGGAAGCCAATGACGATACGATTGA
>SPJL01013828.1_pt1 | contig 13784 bp, 6 predicted proteins | sample 3741751 | NCBI WGS metagenome assembly SPJL01 (sample SAMN10925998, study PRJNA522277) | cold seep metagenome | isolation source: Elba SIP-enriched marine methane seep metagenome, extraction at timepoint T3 | place: Italy: coast of Elba, Mediterranean Sea | reverse complement strand
ATGGTTTGTTGACCAATGAAGCCAATGGCCAAATAGACTTTAAAGATATTGGCGCGAACTGTATGGCTATGCAAGGAACTTTGGAAAATAAAGGAACAATTGATTTTCAAAGTGGCAATGGAGGAATGGCGCTTGAAGGCGAATGGCATAACCATAAAGGCAGTCTCTTTAGGATTCGAAAGGACGTAATTGGCTACACTTTTATTGCCGGAGAATTGGTAAACGAAGGTGAGTGGAATATTGTGGCGGGATTATTCCTGTTGCCAGCAATCGTGGTAAACACGGGTGGACATTTGATCAATGAAAATGTTGGGAGCATTTATCTTGACCTAACAAATTTAGAATTAATTGGGATCAACGTACGCACCGATAGTCGCCTGACTAATTATGGCTTGATCGATATCGTAGGAGATGGTAAAACTACTAATCAGCAAGGAATTGCCTTGTACGGTGGTGTTTTTGATAATGAGCCTCAAGGGCGAATAAATCTGAATGCCATGAATGGAGGAATATTATCGAATTCAATCGACGCCTTATTCAACAATCACGGATTGTGCGAAATCAACAACATGCTTTTTGCGAGCCTAGTAATTAGCTCCGAATTTTATAATGATGGAACCTTAGAGGTAGATCATACGATGATCATTTCCTCTTTGGGAATTTTTATCAATGAAGGGGGCACTTGCCGTTTCGATACCAAGGGATCCACTGCGCTGACCATCTTCGGTATATTTGAAAATAACCGTTGTGGGCGCGTGTGGGTTTCTGATCGTATCAGCAGCAGCCTTTCGGGAATCTTATTTAATCGAGCCTTTTTGGAAATTGCTTCCTTTGTGCCTCTAATGGATGGCTCCGGAATTACCAATGATGGGGTCGTCTACGATCCGGGCGATAAGGTGATCAACCTGAATAATAATAGTCTTCACCTGACGCGCGTCGATGAGCCGCTAAACCCGCCTTGCGGTTTTATCTTTATGGATGCCTTTGATGTGGGAAATAATGTTTCGGTAGACTTGCCTTTCTATCTGTATCCTACCCCGAACCTAGTCCATGGTGACTACGAAGCCATTTACTTTGAGCAAAGTAATGAAGTTTACATCCTTAATGAATATCCTAATTATTTCGCAGCATTTACCGATCAAACCTGGGGCTGTTCTGAGACTTATAGCATCCCGGTGGAACATTGTCCACCTAACCTACAAGCAGAAACGACGTCAATCTTAGCGACGAGTCCTCTTGCTACCCCTACCAAATCGAAGGTAAGCATTTCGCCTAACCCGGCGAATGATCATTTGCAAATTCACGCACCTTCTAAGAGCACCGAAACGATCAACTTTCGCCTCGTTGATGCTCTGGGACGCCTGATGTGGAACACCGAGATCCCTAGTGGAATTACCACGACTATTGACCTGCCGAGCACCCTGAGTGGAGGCTGGTACATTGCTCATTTTTACGAAGCCGGACGACTCCTCAGTAGCGAAAAAGTGTTGGTGCAAAAAGATGGTATCATCAATCATTAGTACCGAATTGATAGGCGGAATTAGGCCCTTTTATATTGTCTTGCATCGCTAACAAGATAAATGGGGTTTTGTTCGCTACTCCCCAAAAGAATTTTTTAAAAGAAACTTATACAACCCTTAATTCATGAAAAACGTATTTTTATTATTATCTCTCTTATGCTCTACTTTCTCCCTTTCTGCAGCCACCATTACCTGGACTGCAGATGGCGATGGACAATCCTGGATGGACCGAAACAATTGGGATATTGGCCAAGTCCCCGGATCAAATGATATTGCCATCATCCCCGATGGGGCCGAGGCAGTCGTTATTGATGATGGACTATTTGTCGAAGTACTCCGGCTGGAAATTGGAAAAAAATCGACGGTGTTCGTTGATAAGAATATGCTCCTCCAAACGCACAATGGTACCGGTCATGGCATCGTGATTAAAGAGCAAGGACTGCTCTGGTCAAAAGGCATTATTCAGGTAATTCGAGCTACTAATAACGGCATCAATAATGAAGGGGTGCTCCGCAATGAAGGTGAGCTCTTCATTGAATCGGTTGGTAGCAGAGGGCTATTGATCGAACCGACAGGGGTATTGGAAAATGAAGGCGGCGGCATTATCAAGCTTTTTCAAACTGGAAGTACTGGTTTGCGTTGTAATGGAAAGATGAATAACGCTGGTCGGATTGAATTTTTAGAAGGTCAGTGGAGACCATTGGAGGCCAGCGGAACGATCGTGAACTACCCATCGGGGGAGCTTATCATTGAAGGTCAATATCCTCACGCGTCTTCGATTACAGGTCATGTTATGAACCATGGCGAATGGAGTATAATGGGAGCTTCTATCTATGGACAATGTCTTCAGTTAGGAGGTAGTGGTTATTTCGAAAATGAACGACGCGGTGATCTTATCCTTACGCTACCACCCGTGATCGGTGCCAAAGGATTGACTATTTATCAAAATGGCTATCTGCGAAATAGTGGATTGGTAAGAGTCAATAGTAGTGGGAGAAGCGATAGTCAGCGAGGTGTTAGTTTGGAAGATAATGCTAGTATGATCAATCGCCAAAGAGCGACCGTTGAGTTAAACGATTTCCACATTGGGCTCTGGCTAAGTTCAACCATTGCCGATTGGAGGAACTATGGCGACTATGATTTCAACGATAACAGTACGGCTATTCACGCCCACGCCGATGGATACAATAGCGGAACCATCGATGCCGAAGGACGATTTAACATTCAACAAACTGCCGATTGGACCAATGGAGGAGGAGACATTATCGTTACTACCGGATCGAGTACTGGACTTTTTGTAGTAGGAGATTTGACAAACGAAAGATGTGGTCGTATCCAAGTTAATGGACAGCTACGGGTGCTGAGCAATGGCGAATTGATCAATGATGCTTTCCTGGAATTAGGAGAAGGAGGAAATACGGCCCTGATTTACGGGAGTTTAATTAATAACGGGACCATTTACGATCCCGGTGAAAAACTGTCCAACAACTTCACCAACAACAGCCTACGCATCACCCCTCTGGATGAACCCTACTCTCCACCTTGTGATTATTATTATGCCAATGTTTTTGAACTGGGAGGTGCGGTGTCCGTAGAATTACCTCTTGACTTTTTTACAACTCCCGACTTGGATCTTAGCGACTATGGCGGATTTTATTTTGAATATGATAACGAAGCTTATCTGGTCGATCATTACCCCGTTTATTATGCTGAATTTACGGATAGCCAATACGGTTGTTCGCAAATTTATGGCATTCCCTGGGAATCTTGCACTTTTATTTCTAATGATGCTCCACGAGTAGAATTAACGACTACGCCTCTTGATACCAAGGCCCATACAAAACCCGGCCTTAGCCCCAACCCAACCAATGGTCAGCTACAAATCCAAGCCCCTACAAGCTACTCCGGCCAAGTTACGATTCGCCTCGTCGATGCCCTCGGCCGCTCGCTTTGGGAAAGCGAAATTCCTAGCGAAATTACAAGCACCATCGATCTACCTAATTCCTTAAGCAATGGCTGGTATGTAGTCCATTTTTATGATGCAGGCCAACTACTACACAGCGAAAAAATACTGTTGCAAAAAGATGGTTTTAACCATTAAAGCAAATTTTTCCCTTTAAAAAAATAATTGCCCTTTCCTCTTCATCAAAAAACACAGATCCAAATCATGAAAACCATAATCTATTGTCTACTTTTTATCGGTACCCAAAGCTCTCTTTCTGCGGCCTACATCACTTGGACCGGAGCGGGAGGCAATAAGCTATGGAGCAATCCCGCCAATTGGGATACGGGCACGGTCCCTGGCGCTGGGGATGATGTTTATTTGCCCTTTGGCGCGGGTAATGTTCGATTCAATTATGTTTTTCGAAGACTATCTACGCTGACGATCGATGAGGGCGCCCAGCTCAAGATTCTGCCCAATGCCCATCTTAAAGTCGACGCTTCTGGTAAAGTGGTAGGCGTGCGGATTGAGCCGGGGGCAACACTACTTATCGAAGGTCAATTAACGGCTACTAATGCTGGGACCTACTCCATTGACAATGCTGGGTATCTCACCAATCATGGTTTGTTAAGGGCCAGTGGTGGTTTGAATAGCCTCTATAATTCTGAAGTGTTATTAAATGAAGAGGATGGCGTGATAGAGCTGCTTCATGCTTCCAGTTACAATCTGGAAGGGCAAAATGGTTCTATCGTTAATGAAGGAGAAATTCGTTTTTTAAATGGTGGTTCGGGAAGTGGCCTGAGAAGTTTTGCGCCAGTTTTTAACCTAGAAAATGCTAGGATAATTTTTGAACTCAATTCTACTGGTTCTCTTCTGATATCCGGATCAATACTGTACAATTATGGTCAACTAGAGTTTTTGGGAGCGGCGGGTTTTGATAGAGCAATCTTCCTCACTGCCGGAGAGTTGTTCAACGAGAGTACTGGAGAAATATTGGTCGATGGCAACTATATTAATGGGATTAGTGCTTTTCTTTCTAGTAGGATAGAAAACCGTGGTACATTGACGATTAGCAATGACCTTTTTGCTTTTAATGGAATTTTACTCGGTTCTTCGAGTAGCCTGCTTAATGCGTCTATTGGACAGATCGAAATCTTTGATGTTACGAATGGGATCATAAGTTATAGCACTACTGCCGTCGACAATTATGGTAGTATTGAGTTGAGTAGTATGTTTCGAGCTTGGAGTAGTTATAGCACTGATATCTTTCAATACACGAATGGATCAATCCAAATTTCAAATGCAAACATCGGGTTTGTTAACCAGGCCAGTGCCATCTTCACCAATGCTGGTGGAACGCTCACTTGTACGGCAGATTGTGATACCAGTATCTATAATCTGGGTACTTTCCAAAACGATGTTTGTAGTAAAGTGATTAGCGAAGCCACCATTCATAATGAGGATGTTTTTTTGAATTATGGTTTTTTGTCGACTCCAGTAGCCGGGGATAATCACTCGGTGCTAGGCCCTCAAATCCTCAACTTCGGAGTAGTACACGACCCTTACGAACGTTTTGGCACTACACTTTCCAATCAACGAATCCTAGCCTTGCCACTCGGAGATATGCAAGTTAACGTAGCCTATCCTAATGCTTTGGAGGTATTGAGTATGGGCGATTTTTCGGTAGGAGATTGGTATACGGATGCTACCCTGACCACTTCTGCCGGGGTTTATGATAATATTAGTAATACCTTTTTTCCCAACAGCAATGCACTAGGGCAGACCTCCCTTTTTATAGAAGTGATGGATGATCTGAATAGTTGTAGTGACGTCTTCGAATTGCCAATCAATGGAACAGTTAGCCCTCTGAGTGGAGCAGTGGAAAACTGGTTGGGAGAACAGGAATTAAAAAACGATGCAAAGCAAGCCAAGCTTAATGTATTTCCTAATCCTAGCTCTGGCCCTATTACTGTTTACTACGAATGGGAAAAAGCGGTCGCAGGCCAGCTCCGCGTCCTTAATACGCTTGGGGAAGTGGTGCATCAGCAAGCCTTTGATCAAAGTACTCTTCAACTCTCAGGACAGGAAACTTTTGTACCGGGAACTTACTATGTCCAACTCTGGGAGGAAGGGCAAATGCTCGCTCAGGAGCGATTGGTGAAGATAGATTAAATAAAAATACACAGACTAATTAGTATATGTATTTCACTAGAGTGGTGGCCGCACTGTAAACAGGGCGGCCTCTTTTTATTCCATCTCTAAGGTTCGACTTCCCGCCGCTACCTTGATGCGTTTACCCAATTTTTCAGCATCGGAAAAAGTACGTAGCGATTCGGAATAGTACCATTCGGCAATGGCCTCTTCGGGGCGTAGCTTTAGCAAAAGATAACCGTGTTCATGCAAATTGACGTATTTCAGATGTGGATTGGTTTGTTGATAAACTTGCTGAACTTGCAAGGCGGTATCCAGACTAGTATACTCGTTATAATTGCCGGAGGAAATACTGGTCGTTCCAAATTCTACGGCTACCAACGATTCGCTTCCTTGGCTTTGATAGTCTTCCAAACTGCTGGGTGTTTCAAAGGCCCAGGAGCAGTGCGTATCGCCAGTTACAAATATTAAATTATCGATTTGCGCTTGTTGAAAATGTTGGATCAACTGCTTTTTTTCGTGAGGATAACCATCCCAAGCATCGAGGTTGAGGGGGCGGTCAGGAAAAATAAGGTCAAAGCGGAGATCAGAAAAAATGACTTGATTACCAATCACCTTCCAAGTCGCCTTAGATTGATCGAGCTGTTGGAAAAACCAAGCCTTTTGATCTTCACCCAACATCGTTCGCGTAGAGTCGGCAAAGCTGGGATCGCTGATACTATCTACCTGTACCGTACGCCCGGCCAATCTTTCATCGAGCATCAAAAGATCGAGTAGCGAACCAAAATTGAAATGACGATACAAGACTTGCCCCTCTGCTTCGCGGATGGGCATCCACTCGTAATAAGCCCGTCGAGCCGCCTCACGACGGCGATAGTAATCGCCTTCCTCGGGCTGATGATTTTCCGCTCCTTCTACATAGGAATTATTGGTGATCTCATGATCGTCCCAGATGTTGATAAAAGGGTGTTGTTGATGAACCCGTCGAAAACCCTCCGTACTTCGATATTGGGCATAACGCACCCGATAATCATGCAAGGTAATGATTTCGTGAGGAGGCTCATGAATCCGGCCAATAGTCGTATCGCCATAGCCTCCCGGCCCATATTCATAGATGTAGTCGCCTAAGTGCAACACGGCATCGATATTTTCGCGTTTGGCGAGGGCGGCTAAAGGGTTAAAAAAGCCCCATTCATAATTGCTACAACTCACTACAGCTAATTGTACCTCTTCGACCGAGTCGCGGGGCAAAGTCTTGGTTCGACCAATGGGCGAAGTCTTTCCTTCACAAGAAAATTGATAATAGTAAGTAGTTGCAGCTTCCAATCCAATGACGTCAATTTTGACCGTATGATCGGTTTGATAAGTACTAATGATTTTTCCGGCTTGCAAGGGATTGGACATATCCGCAGCTTTGGAAATCTGCCAGTCTACGATGGGTTGATCCGCCTCTTGAGCAGTGGAAATTCGCGTCCAGATAATCACTCGGTCACTTAGAGGATCGCCGGAGGCCACTCCGTGAGCAAAGCTGATATCAAGATGCTGTTCGGTAGGGATCAACCAAGCGCTCATCGCTACTATGCTTGCCAATCCCAATAAGCGGAAGAGGAATTTTTTCATGGTGGTAGACTTTTACTCAAAATAAGCAAAGGAATGTTAACTGTACATGAAAGGCGATCGTTTTGGTATTCCTAAGCTTCTAGCAAAGCCAATAAATGCGCTCCCGCCTCTTCCAAGCTAGCGCCAAAAGCAATAAGGCCCTCGCGATGTCCAGCCATTACCAATACCTTTTCTTTTTGCCGAACGGTGGATTCTTTTAACAATCGGATAATTTCATGAGCCATTTCTGGGGTTCCATAGGCAGCGGCTTCTAAGGTGGTGGGCAATTGCCCAAGATGCTTTTCCCACAAACCCAAATGATGAACGTGAATCACTGCCATTACCTCCGGGCATTCCCGATAAACTACTGCATGGCTCATAGATTCCGAAGAAGCAAGCAAAGGACCTTCACAAAAAACTTCATTGCGATCAATATCATAATCGCGAACCAAAGCATAATGCCTTTCATCTAATTGCTCAAAATTCCCGGTCTTTGAGCCGCTGATGATAAATTGCCGCCCTTCGAAGCGTCGACTAATATTTCCAAAACCAATACCATCGGGATAAGCACCGATAAGCTGGGCTTTGTACATATGGTCACGCCAGTGGTTGATTGCGGTAATTTGGGCCGCGTCGAGGGGAGGTGTTTCCTGCCAGTGCGCACTAAATTTAATATAGCCTTCGTCCATCATGATGGTGAAAATAATCAAGAACGGAGCTTAATGCAAGAGGCGACCTTTTTTATTTGGTATTGACCGGAGGATGGTTCGTTGATGTTTTTGGAATGCAATTTTTAGAGCATCAAAAAACTATTTAATTAGAGGTCGTAAACCCAGAGAAAATGTGCCAATTTGGAGATCGGGCAGAATTTCGCCCACTGGGCGGGAGCCCACCCTCTAGGCGCCGACATCCACGGTGCCCCTTTGCGGTCACTACACCAAAGCATAGCTCCGCCACCCAACCTAAGATCCCAATCCTAGCTAGAGATAATATTTTTCAATCTTTCCTCTCGCGAGCATTAGGAAAAATCACTACATGGACGCTTTTTTTAGGAAATTCCACACGAGTATTATTTTTTCTATAATTTTTCAGGTCCTAAGTTCTTGATAATCAGAAAGAAAAAATTTCAAAAAAAATGGTTTTTCAATTGAAAAATATCGCTTTCTGGCTTCAAATACAGCTCGCTATATTCAATAAAAGGCGTTCGACTTAGAGGAAAAAGAATCGCTCGGAAAATGATAGGATGAAAAAAAACTAAAGATACGGCGAATTAAAAAGGGCTGCCCCAACTCATGAGACAGCCCCTTTTTAACTAAACCCTAATGGGGCTTTATTTTTGAATCAACAAGATTTGACTCATTTGTTTTCTACCTTCCACTTGTACTTTGATGGCGTAGACCCCGGCTGGATAAGCAGCGGTTTCTAGTCGAATTACGCCTAATGGCAAGGCATCGTATTGTTGTACTTCCATTTGGATGCCAACAGCATTGTAAAGATAGATGGTCGCGGGTAGTCCAGCATATTGCTTTAGACTAACAAAGACCTCTTGATCCGCAGGATTGGGGAAGAGGATCATTTGATTGGGATCACCTGCAAAATAGACCTCTTGAATGGTGGAGTAACGGAAACTACCATCCGCAAAGACTTGCTTGATTCGGTAGTGATTCATTCCTTCCTGAGGCTGCGCATCGATTTGCTGGTATTGAACTACCTCGGCAGTACCAAAAATGCTTTCTTGTTGGGCAATGGTATTAAAATTAAAACCTTCGCCAGCTTTTTCGATCTGGTAGTAGGCCGTGCGATCATCAGCATTGGTGGTCCAGTTGAGATTCACTTGCTGAGCTTGTGGAGTAGCAGCAAAGGCAAACTGATCTTTACGACGAGGAGCACTGGAGCTACAACAGCCTTTAATGCGAATCTCATCGACGTCAAAGAAGTTTGGCCCATCATCATCAACGGGATCATAGCCTAGGATTTCAAAATCAAAAGTAGTGGTTTCGGTAATTTCAAAATCGGCATCACTACTGAGATCAAAAGATTCAAATTCCCAATCGTGTTGATTGGTATGCAAGCCCGTACGTTTGTATACTTGGTGGCCATTTTTCAAAATTCGAACCCCAAATCTTCTCAAGTAATCATTGTGTCCCGAACCGCCGGAAAGGTGCTCATATTCCCGAGGCGACAATTGATAAAAGCTCAATTCCGTCAAATTACCAGTTACGCTTGGATCTACCGTAATACTAAAACGAAGGGCATCATCATCGTCGTTGCGGAAATGGCTCCGGTAATCTCCGGCGATACAAATACCTGCAGTAGAACCATTGGCCCCCGCTACGCAGGAGTGTTTGCCTTCTTCATTGGAAAGATTAGTGGCATCTACATCCACACAGTTGCCGCTGTTGGGGAAGTGAGGGGTAAATTCGCTAAAGTCGCGGTTGGTGCCATTGCTACCAAAAGATTCGCAGGCATCCATATCCCAGCCCACTAGCGTCACGGGAGTGCAGGGAGAATTGTCGTCACAGACATCTCCTTTGCCATCGCCATCACTATCTTCCTGATTAGGATTAGCCGTGTCGGGGCAATTATCTTGATTGTCACAAACCCCATCACCATCGCGATCGCCACCTTGGCCAGCACAAGGATCACTGCCTGTTATGGTTACAGTCTCATTACGGGTACAAATGGGTTGCCAAGCAGCATTATACAATTTGATGTAAACAAAATAAATCCCATCACTCAGACTCACCATCTCCATGGCCTCACAATCACCAGCACAACGGAATCGTTCGCTCCAACTGCTATCAAAGATTTGTAACTGTGCAACGGGAGCTGCATCTAAGCCGCTTACCTTAATTTTGCCATTCTCCACTACGATTTCCACATCATCGCAAGGATTAGAGGTCGGAGTACCGGCACAACTACAACCATCGCTTTGGATAACATCATTGGTGGTATTAGGATCTCCGTCGTCACAGGCCGTTCCGGGATTAGCAGGAAGGTTAGGGTTTAAATCGTTACAATCCTGATTGGCACAAATGCCATCACCATCTACGTCACCACCATCGTTGTCGCAAGGGCCATTGCCCGGCGGAACCGTAATGGTCTCTTGACGTTCGCAGATCGGCAACCACGCGGCATTAAAATAACGAACAAAAACGTAGTAGGTTCCAGCAGGTAAATTAACCATCTCCATGGGATTACAATTGCCCGCACATTGGAAAGAGGTTGCCCAAGCAGAGTTGAAAATCTGCAAACTGGTAACTGGAGCCCCGTCGAGTCCCGTCACGGTAATTTTACCCGCCTCTACCATGATATCGATATCTGTACTACAATCAGGGCCACCGCCACCAGGTACACCTACACAGGAGCAACTATCGCTCTGGATCACATCGTCGATGGTAAGTGGATTGCCATCATCGCAGAGGGTACCAGGGTGAGCAGGAAGGTTGGGGTCATTGTCGTTGCAATCTTGATCGGCACAAATGCCATCGCCATCGGCGTCGCCGCCTTGGGCGTCACAAGGGCCATTGCCCGGCGGAACGGTAATGACTTCATGACGCTGGCAAATGGGTAACCAGGCAGCATCGAAATAACGGACAAAGACTTGGTAGGTCCCCGCAGGTAGTGCTACCATTTCCATCGGATTACAATTGCCTGCGCAGTGGAATTCAGTTCCCCAAGCAGCGTTGAAAACGTGAACACTCGTAACGGGAGCGCCGTCTAAACCGCTAATTTTAATTTTGCCAGGCTCTACTTCAATGGTAATATCGGTATCACAATCTGGCCCTGATGGAGTACCCGCACAAGAGCAACCATCGGCTAGGATGACGTCATTGTCTGTGTTGGGATTTCCATCGTTACAAGCAGTACCAGGAGTGGTTGGAATATTTGCATTATTGTCGTCACAATCTTGATTCGCACAAACGCCATCGCCATCATTATCACCACCTTGTCCAATACAAGGATCGACTGCCACGGCACATCCCTCCACGCTAATTTCGTCGACATCCCATACCGCTAGTCCACTACTACCAGTAGTACGGCAATAACCCAAAAGTTCGAATTGAAAGGTAGTGGTATTGGAAACAACAAAGTCAGGATCATTGCTAAAATCGAATTGCTCCAAGGTCCAATCCTCGGTAGTATTGCGATTGATGCGTTGATAAATTTCTTGCCCATTTTTCAATACTCGGATACCGTAGTGCGAAGGCGGATCATTATCACCGCTATTTCCACTGATATGGGAAAAATGTTCCGGCGCTCGTTCGTAGAAACTTAGCTTAGTCAATTGATTGGTAAATCCCGTACTTGGGTTGACGGTAATTGAAAACCGAACGGCATCATCAGAGTTATCAACCCAGTTGCAAGAAGTGCGGATACCGTGGCACATGCCTGCGCCACTCTCCCCATACACACAAGAGTGATTCCCTTCCGCAGAAACAATGCTAGCATCTACGGCTGTAAAGCCATTGGGCTGCGTAGTGACTGCCGTAAATTCGCTGTAATCAGCACTTGAGCCATCATTGGAAAAGGAGCGACAGGCATCCATGCTCCAATAGGCGATTTCTGTTCCACTACAAGCGGTCCACTCTGTTGGAGCTTCAAGGCTGGTGGGAGGATGATTGGCCCAAAGAGTACTGGCAACCATTCCAAAGAAAAGTAAAAAAGTAAAGATTTTTGACATAGTTATTCGTTTAGTAATTGACATATAATTATCCCTATCGCTTTGGCCATTATATAGGCAAAACGTCATATACGATAGGTGACGATAGTTAATTATCAGTAATTGGGAATGGTAAGTAGATGTAGTGTGAAGTGGATAAAAAGGTATCCTTGGTTTTCAATCGGTAAGTGGGAATAGAAATCTTTAGCGTTTAATGATAGTGAAAATAAGGCAGAGCTACAAATACTACTCCTATAGGAAGCAGTATTTGTAGCAAAAAAGGGGATAAATAGCTTATTTTCGTTCGGGAAAGAGTTGAAGTAAGCCTGCTTCGGAGGCTGGGCAATGCCCTCTTTCGGTCAATAAACCAGTGACCAAACGACTTGGCGTTACATCAAAACCATAGTTGGCGGCGGGGCTATCGGCTGGACAAAGTAAGACTTTGGTTAATCTTTCTTCCGCTAGGCCTTGCATGTATTTTACCTCTTCGGCTCCACGTTGTTCAATGGGTATTTCTTTCAGCCCATCGCGGATTTCCCAGTCGATAGAAGAGGAGGGAAGCGCTACGTAAAATGGGACACCATTATCATGAGCGGCCAAGGCCTTTAAATAGGTGCCAATCTTATTGGCCACATCTCCTTCGCGAGTAGTTCGATCGCTACCAACGATCACGAGATCCACCTGGCCATGCTGCATCAAATGCCCGCCTACATTATCGGCGATGATGGTGTGAGGCACCCCGTGTTGGAGCAATTCCCAGGCCGTCAACCGAGCACCTTGATTGCGGGGCCGCGTTTCGTCGACCCAAACGTGGACTTTGATCCCCGCATCATGAGCGGCATAAATCGGAGAAGTGGCCGTACCATGATCGACACAGGCCAGCCACCCGGCATTACAATGCGTAAGGATATTGACCACCTCGCCACCTTTGACTTGGCTCATAGCTTCGATAATGGGCAAACCATGGACACCAATTGCCGCACAAAAATCGACGCTTTCTTGACAGATTTGCTGAGCCTCCTCTAAGGCCCGGACAGTGCGTTGTTCGGGGTCGTTGATGGGCCGAAGTATCTGGAGTTGACGATCGACGGCCCAGGCCAAATCGACGGCCGTAGGGCGGGTTTGTTTGAGTTCCTCGGCTGCTTGGTCCAAGTCTTGACTTTCCAGGCAGGCGAAGTACATTCCATAGGCCGCGGTGGCTCCGATTAGAGGGGCGCCGCGGACGTGCATTTCTCGTATGGCGCGCGCGGCATCGGCTACACTACGCAAATCTTCAATCTGTAATTGGTGGGGGAGTGACCGTTGATCGATCACTCTCACACAATGATTATCTTCTGGGTGAAGCCAAATCGAACGAAAGGGCTGACCATCAATTTTCATCTTGGGGAATTTAGGGGGTAAAACTAGCCTTCGGAAGGAGGCGCAGATTGGTCTAGCAAGTCCATGTTAAATCCAATCCTTGATGTAGTCGCCGGTTGGTCATCGTCGTAATCCTCCCAGAGGGTCATCTCCTTGACAAACTCTTCCATGTGGCGTAGCATAAAGGGCGGCTTGAGTTCTTCCGGGCGATAGATACCGATGGTATGTGGCGGTCTTTCCTTACCATAGCCCTCAATCAGGGGATAGGTGATCAATACAACAATTTTACCATTAAACAATTGCTGATAGATCAACGAGCCATTATACTTGATGACGTGACGTCGCACTTCATCGTTCACTTTTTCAGAGATTCCACTACGCGCTTCTCCCAAAGAAAGGACAATCCCTTCCATGTTTTCTAATTTATCCTTAATCTCCAAGGTAGCATCCAAGCCCGTTTCGCGGATGATTTCATCCAATTGATTGTAAATGCCCTGACGCAAGGTCATTTTCCATGCTTGACGGTAACTGACGGTGTTGGCCAGAATTT
>SPJL01044656.1_pt1 | contig 13796 bp, 12 predicted proteins | sample 3741751 | NCBI WGS metagenome assembly SPJL01 (sample SAMN10925998, study PRJNA522277) | cold seep metagenome | isolation source: Elba SIP-enriched marine methane seep metagenome, extraction at timepoint T3 | place: Italy: coast of Elba, Mediterranean Sea | reverse complement strand
TAACGGATTTTAACAAAATAAGGGCGGAAAAAAGGATTTTGAAGGGCATCAGAGAATTTTTTTGCAAAAAAGATGATCAACCTGAGCTTTAATTCGTTCAATCAAGAAAAAAGTAACTAACCTATGGAATTACCCCAAACAATGCCTCAACTACCAGGCGACACTAGTTTGCCTACTTCTAATGAAGAATTATCTCGACTTTTCGAATACGCCGATGCCAATTCGAAGTACTCCATCGAGGATTTTTTTAGGAATCCAGAGAAATCCAGCTTCCAACTTTCCCCCGCCGGTCAGTACTTTTCTTACATGGGCCCCTACGAAAGACGGCAAAATATATTTATCCAAAAAATCGGAGAAGAGGAATCAATCCGCATTACTTCCGAGGTAGATCGCGATATTTCTTGGTATTTTTGGACCAACGACCGCCGGATTGTCTATCTCAAGGATAATGGTGGTGATGAAAATTATCAACTGTATGCCGTAGATATTGACGGCAAGAACAATAAAGACCTTACCCCTTTTGAAGGCGTTCGCATCAATGTGATCGACGATCTAGAGGATATCGAAGAGGAAATCATCATCGGGATGAATAAGAATAACCCTCAACTCTTCGAACCCTATCGACTCAATATCGTCACCGGAGCCCTAACCCAATTGGCCAAAAATGAATCCATCGCCGAGCCAATCGACAACTGGATGACCGACCACGAAGGCAAACTCCGCATCGCCTCCAAAGTCGTTAATGGCACCAATACCACCCTACTCTACCGCGATCATGAGGACGAAGAATTTCGCGAAGTGCTAACCACTGATTTCCGCGAAAGCATCCATCCCCTCTTTTTTGAGTTCAATAATGGCAGCATCGTCTACGCCGCCTCCAACCTTAATCGGGATAAATCTGTACTCCTACGCTTCGATATGAATACGGGCAAGGAAGTGGGGGAACCCATTTTTGAACACCCCGAAGTAGATGTCAACAAGCTCAGTTATTCGCGTAAACGCAAGGTACTGACCGCCATTTCTTATAATACCACCAAAAATCATTTCCATTTTCTGGATGAAAAGCGCGCCGATATCCAAAAACGTTTGGAGCGCGACCTAGGTGCCTACGAAATCTTCCTGACTAGCATGAATCGGGATGAAGATAAATATATGATCCGAACCTATAGCGATCGCTCGCTCGGCGCCTATTATTTCTATGATCAAAAAACCGATCAGCTCGAAAAGATCAGCGATGTAAGCCCTTGGATCGACGAGACCGATATGGCGGAGATGAACCCCGTTCAATATCATACGCGGGATGGCTTGGTTGTCCACGGCTATCTCAGTCTGCCTCCGGGCTTGACTCCGGCTCAACTGCCGGTCATCATCAATCCGCATGGAGGCCCATGGGTTCGCGATTCCTGGGGTTTCAACCCTGAAGTGCAATTGCTTACGAGTCGGGGTTATGCTGTGCTACAGATGAATTACCGGGGAAGTACCGGCTACGGTCGTGCTTTTTGGGAAAAAAGTTTTAAACAGTGGGGTCGAAAAATGCAAGATGACATTACGGATGGGGTAAATTGGTTGGTCCGCGAAGGAATTGCCGATCCCAAACGCGTCGCAATTTATGGCGGTAGTTATGGCGGTTATGCCACCTTGGCCGGAGTTAGCTTTACGCCCGATCTCTATGCCTGTGCCGTCGATTACGTCGGCGTATCAAATCTCTTTACTTTTCTCAATACCATTCCTCCCTATTGGGTGCCTTACCTCGATATGATGTATACCATGGTGGGCCATCCTGAGGAAGACAAAGAGATTATGGCGGCGGCTTCTCCGGTGCTCCACGTTGATCAGATCAAGGCACCGCTTTTTGTAATCCAAGGAGCTAATGATCCTCGCGTTAATATTGACGAATCCGACCAGATTGTCCGGTCGTTAAGGGAGCGGGGAATCGAGGTGCCCTATATGGTTCGGTATAATGAGGGCCATGGCTTTTACAATGAGGAAAATCGTTTTGAGGTCTATAAGGCCATGGTGGGATTTTTTGCCCGTCACCTCCAACCAAATTCGAAAAATTAGTGTTATATTACAAAGTGTTTTCATAACACCCAAGATATTTTCGTTCCTAAAGTTGAGGCGTCTTTTGTGAGTTTTACCGCAAGAGGCGCTTTTTTGTATCCCAATAGGAGCCCTTCGGTCGTTCAAAAAGGGATAGTTGTCTAAGGAAATAGGATTATTGGCACGGAAATACGTAATTTTGTAAGGTATTATTACTACACACACTATGGTCATAGATATCATTTTTGCTTTAGTCGTCTTATATGGTTTCTATCTGGGATTTTCCCGAGGGATTATTTCCGCTGTGTTTTCGCTCTTATCCTTGACCTTGGGCCTCATGGCTGCTATCAAAGCTACCGATGGGATGACCCTTTTCCTCAAACGTACCTTTTCGGAGGATAGCCCCCTGATGTTTATCGCTGGTTTTTGTTTGTCTTTCTTCATCATCATGTTTGTGTTGCGTACTATCGCACGAGGCTTAGAAGGAGTACTCAAAACCGCCAATATCAATGTTCTCAACCAAATGGCAGGAGGGATGCTCCTTTCTGGGATTTTGATTCTCTTATACAGTTTTCTACTTTGGTTTGCGGATGCAGGAAGGATGCTTGATCAGAAGACTAAGACCGATTCAATGACTTACGTTTATCTCGAACAATTTCCAGGCGAGGTCCGTAGATTAGGAACCTATCTCCAGCCCATGTTCTACGATTTTTGGGATCAATCGATTGAGATGATGGATCGGCTGGAACGAATGAGTATCGAACAAACTGAAAAGATAAATATTGAAGACCGCTCCAATGAGCTCTCCTCCGAGGATTCTGTTAATTGATAATTACGACTCCTTTACCTATAATTTACAAGACTATTTGCTCCAGCTAGGGGCAAGTTGTACCGTGGTACGTAACGACGAATGGACTTTGTCTGCCTTTCTCACATTCCCATTTGATGCGCTCGTACTTTCTCCTGGCCCACAAAGCCCGGCAGAAGCGGGTCTGCTCCTGCCTTTGATCGAACTGTTCCATCGCAAGGTGCCCATTCTCGGAATTTGCCTAGGCCATCAAGGCTTAGGCCAATTTCTCGGCGCCCGATTGCAAAGAGCCAGTATTCCTATGCACGGCAAAACTTCGCAAATTAGTCATCAAGGTCATCCGCTTTTCGAGGGCCTACCAGAACGGTTCTCGGTGATGCGCTACCATTCTTTGATTTTAGATCAGCTCGAAGGCAGTGGTTTTGCTCCCATTGCTCAAACCGATGATGGAGAGATTATGGCCATGGCCCATCAAGAATGGCCTTTGGTTGGGGTCCAATTTCACCCGGAATCCATCTTGACCGAACATGGGTTAGCACTACTGCGCAATTGGCTCCAAGGAATTGAAATAACGAAAATTCGAAACAAAAAATAAGAATGGAAATTATCAAAATCAATTGTAATTCTTGTGGGGCAGGTTTACAAATTCCCGACAAGGTAGAATTCTTTAACTGCTCTTTTTGTGGTAGTCAACTCAAGATGGTAAAAAGCGCTGGGGCGCAGTTTACGGAGGTCGTTGGGGAATTGGTAGAGCATACCGAAGCTATTTCGCAGAACACCAATATCATCCAGCTCGAAAAGGCTATTGAGCGATTGGATCGCGACTGGGAACGCCGCAAGGAGCAATTGGGTTTGGAAGAACATGATGGTAGTAACCGCCAAGTAGCTATCACCATAATGGGAGGAGTAGCCTCACTAGCCTTTATCATTTTTTGGATTAATGGGGCAAGTAGTATGTCTTCCCATTTTGATGATCCTATGGCCAAAGTATTTCCACTTTTTGGGGTTGCGATGCTGGTGATTGTCCTCATCAATATGCTCTCTACTCCTCAAAAACTATCTAGTTTTCAAAAGGCCAAGCAACAGTATGAAGAAAAACGTCGAGAACTCCTCACCGAGCTTCAACAAGCTAGACGAGAGTAACCGAGGTAAAATGCTCTTACAATTCTTTTGAAAAAGGGCCAAGGCGCTAGTTTTTGTAATAAATCCCACTAGCTAGTGTGCTTGGATTTCTTACGACTTTAAGTCCATTCTCCTATTTGGGCCACCTTAACAATATGTGGTATACGTGGAGTATTACCCTTTTTTTGTAATTCCATCCCTTTGATGAATCGAGGATATTAGTGATAACAAACGATTCTAAATCACTAAAACCCTCAACATCATGAAAAACAGACTTTTCAACAACATCTTGCTGAGTTTAGCATGCTGCCTTTTCTTCTCACTCTATGGATCAACTCTACTTGCTCAAGATTGCGGTGATAAAAGTAGTACTGCCGAAGTAACCCTGACTGGTATCGGAGAAGTAACGGTTGAAATGGAAGAAGGAGAAGGTTCCAGAGACGCCATTAGAAAATACAAGCAAGTACTTGCTGACACCGTATCAGCCACAGGTTTAGCCACTTGTAATGGAGGTTGTACAATAGGTAGCTGTGAAATGCAATTTTCCAGTTATTCTAGTGGCTCTAGCACCCCTTCGTCATCCACAAATGGCAATGGTGATTATGTATTTCAACCACCTTCCAATGGCGACCTAACTTTTTCGGTACATTGCCCTTGTGTGGTTCATTCCCAAGTTTATGAAAATGAGTACGAATACGAAGGAGGACATCATGGTGGTCGTGTTGATGAAGGGGATAATCGCCTAATACGTACTGACATTGGTAATGCCGAATTCAAATTTTTCCCCAACCCTGCCGACGAAAAAGTAAATATTGATATCGATCTGCAAAAGACCAGTAGTTACCTGACCCTAAGTATTGTCAATCTACAAGGCCACGTACTCACCACCAAAGAAATAGGCACCTTAGGAAAAGGGCTGCACCGTTTTGACCTTGACATTAGAGCGCTCAGTCCCGGCCTTTACTTTGGCCTCATCCATCTCGACAACGAAGTCGTTTCGCAGTCGCGAATCGTAATTCAACACTAACACGGAAGCAATTGTCAATTTTAGTTGATAATAAGCAACATCAGAACGCTTTGGGTCGGAAGCTAGCTACTTCCGACCCTTTTTGCATTTGTTTCCTATAACTCTGGTGGGAAGTCCCCGCAAATCGTGTAATAATCAAGGCCACCATTTTCACGCTTCAAAGCCCCTAAACACTTACTTTAGTAGGTTTTAATCCTTCTCCTAACCATTTGCAACAAAATGTAGGTAGTGTGGATAATCGCTTTTTTCTGTAATCCGATGCCCCAAATACATTGCAGATATTGTAGCTATCACGATCACCCCCAAGCTCAATTTATCAACGCGATTTATTCACTACTAACTCTAATATTTATGATTAAGATGACTTACCAATGGGTGCTTTTTGCCCTCTTGGCTTTTTGGTTTATCGTTCCTTCGAGTAATCTCACCGCACAAACCTGTGGAGACCGTAGCAGTACAGTTGAAGTGACTTTAGATTCCATCCAAAACGTAGAGGTGGAAGATGCCAAAACTTCTGAAGAAGCAAAAAAGGCCTATGAACAGGGGCTAGCAGATGCCGCCGCGGAAGAAGGTTCGGCTTCTTGTAGCGGAAGCTGTACTGTAGGCGACTGCTCAATGAAATTCAGAGAATATGCCTCTGGCAATAGAACTCCTAATCCCAAAGTCGAGGATGGGGTCTATATTTTCCCACCGCCACCAGGTGGTGAATTGCAATTCTCGGTACATTGTCCTTGTAGTATCAACGCCGCTCCCGACCCATCGGGCAGCCCGGGAGGTGGCCCAGGCATTGGACAAACCAATGACCAACTGCTCCGCTCTACCTTCGGTAATGCCACCTTTAGTTTTTACCCTAACCCCGCTGATGAGATCGTCAATATCGACATTGACCTTCCCAAAGCCAGTGGTCAGATGATTCTGAGTATCATCAACCTTCAAGGCCACGTACTCACCACCAAAGAGGTAGGAAATCTAGGAAAAGGACAGCACCGTTTTGACCTTGACATCAGAGCGCTCAGTCCCGGCCTTTACTTTGGCCTCATCCATCTCGACAACGAAGTCGTTTCGCAGTCGCGAATCGTAATTCAACACTAACACGGAAGCAATTGTCAATTTTAGTTGATAATAAGCAACATCAGAACGCTTTGGGTTGGAAGTGAGCTACTTCCAGCCCTTTTTGCATTTGTTTCCAACAATTCTAGTGGGAAGTCCTCGCGAATTATGTAATCCAACGCCTCCTTCCTATTGCCGATATTACAACTATCATCAAGTGATTATCCAACGCTAAATGGTATACTGATAAGAAGCAATATCAGTAATGAGGGTACTGGGGGTGGAATGGCCCCTGGGCCCTTTTTTACCGTTGAAGGAGTAATTTTTCGAGCAACCACTCCCGCTCAGCCACCGCGCCAAGGGTATGAATTTTTTCCACCAATTTGTCGATCTTCTTTTCGTTTTTAAAAATCTGAGGAGAATTGATTTGGCGGAGGAGGTTGATAAAATTGTTGTTGCGTTTAAAAGGCTCGGCAGGAAGGATCTTTTTAGATACGCGATAGATAAAAACCTTAAAGGCCGTCATTTTGGGTTCGAGTAAATCCGATTGGATTTCGAAATATACTTGTAGTTCCAATCTTTTGGCGGCAATTTTATAATAGGTATCCTCTTCATAGCCTCCGAGGTGTTGGAGCGCCGCTTTATAGTCTTTTCGAGCAAAGTAGTAGTTCGCTAGGTTGAACTGAAAGACTTCCTGTGGATGTTTGGTTCCGATGATTTTATGCTGATGGTTTTGGAGAAGTTCGAAAACCCAATCAAAAGCCTGGGCCTTTAAACCAAAGGTTACAATATTTCGCAGCATCCCCGGATGGATTCCCCCAGCCCGATAAAGGTATCCTTGCTCCAAATGACGCCGATACAAGACATAAATTTCCTGCGTTTTTTCTTCCTCCCCTAGGTTGTATTCCCGAATGATATAGCTCCGATAAATGGCTTGCAAGGCCTGCAACTGTTCGAGCGGAACTTGTGGCGCCAGTTCTTCCAAAAGGCTTTGCAATCTATGCGGGCCTTCGCTCTGGTCGCTATGCCGCAGCAGTAAATAGGCCTCATAATACAAATGCATGAGTGGATAGAGGGGAAGGTAATCGTTTTTGATTCGGGGTAAAAGTAAGTCGAGAAGGCCTAGGCTTTTTTCCACTTCTAGGGGAGCAGAAATACGTTGGGCAAGCGACCAACAGGCGTATTCCAATTTGGCGATGAGGTAAAAGGCATCGAGGCTTTGGAGGGTTTGGGGAAGGTTGAGGTCCCCTCGGCGTTTGTTATGGAGGCTGGCAAAATGGGTGACTTCGCGTTCGATGAGGTAGCGGCGGTAAAAATAGTCGGCATCTTGCTGGGTGCTATCGGCCTGGCGTTTTTGAAGTTGGGCGATACATTGTTGAAATTGCTTTTCCAGTTCTTTGCTGCGGTAAAACCGGGCCAGAACCAATAGTTGCCTTTCCTCATTTTGCTCTAAATCGGCATAAGTGTAGACAATAAACTTTTTGGCTGCTTTTAGCAATCGGGCCATAAGTTTGTCTATCTTATTACTGGCGTAGCTTTCACCGGAAAAAATATATTGGAAAACGACCTCTTTTTGCAGCGCTTTACTTCCCTCTTGTCGGTGATGCTTTAACAGGTACTCTAATAGCAATAAAGCCTTGTGCCGCTGCTTAATTTGAATAAAGCTCGGAATTTGTAGAAAACGCCCCAATTGCTTAATCTCGGTTTTCTCAAGTACATTAAAGACTTCCAGTAGCTTACTAGAATACATATTTTGATCCTTAAAAACGGAAGAATACGGGGGAAGAATTTAAAAAAAATGTAATAAACATTGAGGGCAAGATCGCTAATTTAGATCAGATTTCCATAATTAGAACTTGTTTAAAAATTATGCATTGGTTTGGCCAATGGTATAAAATTTCGACAATAACTAAAATAGATTTAAAATGAGAACCTCCTTACAAGCCTTATTTTGCTTTACTTTTTGTTTTTTATACCTATCTATCAGCCCCATCAAGGCCCAGGATCGTACCAATTGTTACCGCCTTACCGTCGAAAGAATTCCCGACATCTTGGATTCAATCAACCTTCATTATGGTACGTTTGGCCTCATTTCTGACCACGAAATCGAAGATTTTCTCCAACAACAACTCAATCAATACCCCATCGATGTGGAAGCCGTGAGAGCTCCTAACCCAGATATTATGGGTTTTAGCTCCATCACTATTGATTTTCATTGGGAACATACCAACGCCCCATTACTCGACTTTTATCGGATCAGCGTACTCAATCTGCAAGAATCACTCGAACCGCTTCACCTTCAACCCACACCAGACAATTTCATCTCCGTCGGTATCCGCCCCACGCTTTTTGAACATCTACAGCTTTTCTCTTTTGTCAGCATCTCCAATGCCCAACAGAGTCAATTGCACATCATCATTATCGATAAGGATGCCACCATCCGCTGCGAAAATGGAGGTTTTGTAGAGGAAGGAGAAAATATTCCCCTCGGCCCAACGGGCAATGAGCAACGGCGTAGGCTAAGTCAAAATGAGTCCTTGCAAACTATCCAAACCAATTTATTCCCCAATCCCAGCGATGGAAGTCTTACCAACCTACAGTTCGAATTGCCACGCGCCGGAGAGGTCTCTATCCAATTGTATGACCTGACCAATGGCCAACAACTCCGACAGTTAATGCCTCCGACGTTCTACGAGGTGGGTGCTCATAACCTTCCCATCAGTACGGTCGACCTGCCAGCGGGATATTACACCTGTATGTTGCAATATAAAGGGCAGCAGTATCCTCAACAATTGGTAGTGGTTCGTCCATAAAATAGTTGTTCCTCAAGGCTGATTAAATACCCCTGCCAAGTGTAGAAGTTTGCACGATTGGTGTAATCGACCTTTTGTGGAAGATTGGCGATTTTCAAACCGTTATTTATTTCATCACCTCAAAACGGTTTACCATGAAAACCCAATTCAACCCAAGCGTATGCAAATATTTATTAGGATTGTATTTGCTCTGCTTATCCTTCAACTTTGCCCAGGCACAGGTGCTGGGTAATCAGGCTGATATTTATGACCTCAGCTATCTGGAACGCACTGCATTGGTCGATCCCTCTCCTACCGATCTGCGCGATACCTTAGTCTGTGCTTCCGATGCTACAGGCAGAGTAGTGATCCGCAATATCCCTTCGATCCGGGTTTGTGCGGATTCGCGGGAGGAGGCTTGGCGAAAATACAAGGCTGCTCTGGTTAGAGTAGCCCGTCGGTTTGGAAATGTTTGTCTCGACAATGAGGAATGTTTCCCGGCAGAATGTACGGCCAGTTTTTACAAATGGGGGCCCAATCAAAACATTGATGATCCCGAATATGATCCTCAAAGCGGAAAATGGATTTTCCCAGCGCGAAATCGCTTTATTTTCTTTTTCAACTGCCCTTGTGTTTTGGATGGAGTAGAAAATATTGACTTTAAAGCCGAGCAGCCTAGCGTGGGTAGTTCCGTAGCCTTGCAATGGGCTCCTAATCCGGCAAGAGATCAAATTCAACTTCGCTTTGACTTGGCCGAAGAAGCCGTGGCAGTGGAGGTCTTATTCCATGATATCCAAGGCCGGATTGTCTATCGCGAAAATCTAGGCAGCTTAGCGCGTGGGACACAACAGGAGCATTTTGACCTAAGTGCCTTACCGGAGGGACTATATTTTGCTAGTATCTATCTCAATACACAAATACTAGATACCAGTAGTATTTTAATTCAACGCTAAACGATCCTAGGCTCCGATAAATGCGGAGTATTTTCGAGCGTCGCTGATGGTAGCATTAGCGACGCTCTTTTGTAGTGTGCTATTGGATTAAAAAATAAAAGACTTCCGATTTCTCAACTAAGTATTCCCTCTTGACGTTTAAGCAACAGATTGCAGATAAGGCAATATTACCACTAGACAGCCAAATACGACCACAACCAATGTCCAAACTCTGGGATTACTTTAAAAGCCTTTTTCACACCGCCGAACAAAGTTCAGCAGCGGCACCTCTGATTCACGAGTTAATCGAGAGAACAGAGGAGGAAAAAGCAGCCTACGAACATTGGAAAAACACTTTGGTGCGTCGTCGCCTCTGTAATTGGCTCAATGACCAATACGCCACCTACCTCGTTGATGGAGAACAAAGTGATGAAGCTATCTATTTTTTGGAAACTCCTTCTGCCCGAGGTTTCGTAATCTTTTTCCGCCAAACTCAATACAGTCGTCAGGATTGTAATTGTTTTTTTGACTACCTAAAGGAACGGGTTTTGACACTCAACTACCGCAGTTATGTTTCGGATACTCGTACCTATACCAATGCGGAGTGGGTAGAAAACTTACAACGTCATTACCTCAAACCACCCATACGGAAACAGTTGCAAACGCTCGAAACGGGACCCATCCAAAACGCTTTGGAGCAAGCCTACGGAAACATCACGATTGAATTGACCTCGCGGAATGATCAGGTCTGGAATTTAAAATTTAGTGCCGTAGGGTATCAAGACCGGATGTACCAAAAGGTGGGTAACTTTGGGGAATTGATGGGCAAACTAATGACCGAAAGTTAAGGAGGAGTTAGGCTTATTCTTTTTTCCAATTATCTCTTTCTTCGATACTCTCCAAATGTCTAAGCACCACTCGCAGGCCATAACGCTGACGCAAATAGGCTGCGGTACGTTCAGCAGAATAAACCGACCGATGCTGACCTCCGGTACAACCAAAACTAACCAGCAAAGAACTAAATCCTCGTTCAAGATAGTTCTGCACCGCTTCATCGACCAATAATAAACAGCTCTGTACAAAATCCTTGATGTTGCTTTTGGCCTCCAAAAATTCAATCACCGGTTGGTCCAAACCCGTCAAAGTTTTATACGGCTCATAACGTCCTGGATTATGAAGGCAACGACAATCAAAAACAAAACCACCTCCATTCCCCGAAGCATCTTCTGGCTGTCCATACTTATAAGAAAAGCTACTGACGTAAACCGTCAAAGGGCTATCTGCTTCTTGACGGATTGCTTGTCGTTCAAAACGATCTTCGTGCGCCGCCACCAAGTCCAAGGCCGACCACAACTCTGGCAAGGGGCGATCCAATTTAACCTTATCCATTAAGTAGCGTAGATTCCGCAGGGCAAAAGGAATACTCGCCAAAAAGTGACTCTTGCGTTCGTAGAGTCCACGCAAGCCATAGGTTCCCAACACTTGAATACAACGCACCAGTCCAAAGGCGTGAAAGTGAGCGATAAACTGATCCCGATCTATCGAGATCAATTGTTGGGCTTCCTCCAAGTAAGTATCCACGAGTTGATCTCGCAGGGCTGGAGAAAGTTGTGCCTTGGCCTGATAAAGCAAGGAGGCCAAATCATATTGCAAAGCGCCCTTACGTCCGCCTTGATAATCGATAAAATAAACCTGCCCTTCTTGTAGCATAATATTCCGAGACTGGAAATCCCGGAACATAAAATAAGGGCCATCCGCTTCCAATAAATAAGCTGCAAAATATTCCAAATCATTTTCCAGGGCTTGTTCGTCAAATGGAATTTGCAGGAGTTTGAGGAAGTAGTATTTGAAGGTATTAAAATCCCACCGAATAGATTGCAGGTCAAAACGATCTCGCGGATAGCACAAGGAATAATCTAGTCCGAGAGCACCGGTGATTTGCAAATGCGCCAATTGGCGAACGGCCTTTTTATAGCTTTCGATAAGGTCGGGAGAAAAAGTTTCTCCGGGGCCAGGTAATTGCGAATAGAGGGAAATATCTCCGAGGTCTTGTTGGAGGTAACAATCGCCACTAGCGGATTGTGCATAGATTTTGGGGACCGACAAATCGAGTTGGCCAAAGTGTTGGCTAAAAGCGAGAAAGGCTAGGTTTTCTTTGCGTTCGGAGCCATAGGTACCGATAGCCGAGCCGGCGGGGCTGCTCAGGCGAAAATAGTGGCGGTGGGAGCCGGCGGGGGGCAGAGCTTCGATGGTTTGTGGTGTTTGACCAGACCAGCTTTGGTAGAGGGCGCTTAATTCGGAGCGGATTTCTTCAATGGATTTCATAGGGTGAAATTAGTGAAAAAACAATCGAAATTCGATTGTTTTTTCACTTGGCTTTGATGAAGCAAAAGCTGTTTATCACTCCTTCTAAAACCTTCTCGCAGTATAACTTAGATTGGCTTACATTAAAAATAAAAGTCACCAAATCAACGCAAGCAATTATTTGTATTCTTAGGAATACTATTTCATGATAATCTTTTTAGAAATACTACCATCTTTCGTTGCCAATTTAACAAAATAAATTCCAGCACTCAAATTCGGAACACTCATTTTAAACTGTCCCAAATTCATACTATTATGTTTTTGGAGTAATTGACCATTACTATCATAAAGTAGTACCTCCAAGCTATCCACCCCTTCCAGATTATATTCAAGAAGAATAGTATGATCCAAAATAGGGTTTGGAAAAATCTCAAAATGGGTCAATCCAGGTAATTGATCGCGAGTAGACACCGGAGGGTCAATAGCACATCCGTCAGTTGGCAAACTATTGATACCGGTAACCATTCGGATTAAATTCGGTTGATACTCTGGTCCATCAATCCAACTATTTTGCGAACAATTTATAAAAAGGGTATCTCCGGTGATACTCATTATGATGCCGTTGGGTCTTGAAAAAGTAGCAACGGAAGCAGCGCCGTCTATATTAGAAAATCCTGGTGCCACCCCAGCGATAGGTTCTGTTTCTTGGTCAAGTACACAGATTCTTTGGACTTGCCCTAAGCCAATTAAGGTGATATAAAGGTAATCATTGGCATAAGTTAAATGGCCGTTGCCTACGGGATTTGGGCCGCCGCTCAATACTGATAATTCTGCGAGTACCGATACCACACCATCAGGCGTAATTTTTAATACTTTACCATCCGAAAAATTACAGGCATAAAGATTATCATCGGGATCAATGGTTAAGCCATTTGGACATTTAAAAAGATCGCTTTCTGCGAAGGTAGTAACCGTTCCATCAGCCGTAATTTTACTAATCGTATTGCCCCTACAATTGCAAGCAAATATATTATCCTCCGTATCCGCGATGACACCAACGGGTAAATCCAGGCCCGTTGCCCAATCATATTCTTTAGTACCATCCGGGTGGATTTTACTAATTCGGCCTCCATTATTATTAGCTTGATAAAAATTACCTTGGCTATCAAAACAAGAGCCAGAGGCACCAATAAAACCGTCACAAAAAACACTGATGGATAAATCTGTTCGGTCTATTTTATAAACGACCGTATTCGAATCGACACTAGTAGCTGGTCCGAAATTACTGACATAGATATTGCCAACAGCGTCTTTGGTTATACCCCCGCCAGCCAGGATTTCGGGCACAAGAGTAGTCACTTGAATGTCTTGTGATTCTAGGTAATTCGTAGAAAAAAGGACGATTATAATAAGGGCAAAGGTTATTTTATTCAGGTAAGTTGTTAAAATCATTCTATTCCTATGTTTTAAGTTTTGATGATGAAATTTTTCATAAAATGTGACCAAAGCCCCTATTTTAGCCTGAATCGGGTGTGAAAGGTTTATGAATATTAAGTGAATGCCCTTTGAGTAACAATAAAGCGACTTTGATTTTGTGAGATTGATCTTAACTTTGGCTTTGAAATGAGTGAACAAGAAAAATATTGGAAAGTAAAGGAGTGGAAAATTTATCCAAAGCTAAACCTGATTCGGAATGACCTATCTGAATTCTCGGTAAAGCC
>SPJL01038120.1_pt1 | contig 13800 bp, 9 predicted proteins | sample 3741751 | NCBI WGS metagenome assembly SPJL01 (sample SAMN10925998, study PRJNA522277) | cold seep metagenome | isolation source: Elba SIP-enriched marine methane seep metagenome, extraction at timepoint T3 | place: Italy: coast of Elba, Mediterranean Sea | reverse complement strand
GTGCGACACGGACGCACGCCGACTCTCCGCCGGGCTACGCCGGGCATCAGGCGCGGAGGGGTTCGACACCGTGGACGCGATGCTCTCCTCCGGCAAGGTTGATGCGGTTGTTGTCGCAACTTCCACCCACACACACAAACAGGTCGCGCTGAAGTGCTTCCAAGCGGGTGTACATGTGTATCTTGAGTGCCCGCTCGCGCACACGCTCGAGGACTGCATCGCGATCAGCGAAGCCGCTCGGAGCGCGAAGGGCGTCATTGCTGCGGGTCTGCAGGGCCGCGCAAACCCCGTCTACCAGCTGGCTCGCGGGTTCTACAAGACCGACTCCGTGCGTGACCCCGTCTCGATGCGTGCCCAGCACCATCGCAAGACGAACTGGATCACCCCAAGCAACGATGCAGCGCGACGCGAAGCACTGAACTGGAAGCTCGACCCGAATCGCGCAAACGGGCTCGCGGGCGAATGGGGCACCCAGCAGTTCGATGTCTTCCATTGGTATTCAGGCAAGTACCCCGTCAAGGTCTTCGGCTCCGGGAGTGTCCGGCACTGGCGCGATGATCGCAAGGTTCCCGACACCATCGCGTGCACCCTGATGTTCGAGGACGGACAGACGATCCACTACGACGCGACCCTCGCAAACTCGTATGGCGGGACATACGAAGTCCTCCACGGATCAAACGCAGCGATCAAACTCGGGTGGTCGCACGGGTGGATGTTCAAGGAAGCCGACGCCCCAACCCAAGGCTGGGAGGTTTACGCGAATCGTCAGCAGTTCCACAACGACGAGGGTATCACCCTCATTGCCGGCGCCACAAAGCTCGCGGAGCAGGGCAAGCTCAAGGAAGGCATCGGGCTCCCCCATCCGGGTGCCTACTACGCGCTCGAAGACTGGATCAACGCGATCGCGAGCAACGGAGCACCCGCGTGCTCGATTAGCGAAGCTGCGCGTGCGACCGCGGTCGGGATCGCAGCGAACCAGGCCGTCATGAAACGCAATGTCGTGGATATCGACTTCGCGGGTCTCTAATCCGATTCACGCACAGGACGCGACATGAAACAACGACATCCGTTTATGCTCCGATCCCTCCCCTACTCGTTCCGAGTCGGGATCGCGCTGCTCGTCATCACCCTGCTCGGGGGGTACATCGTCTCGGGATTGCACCTGAAATGGCACTACGAGAACCGCGATGAGGAACCGGGGCTGACGATGAACGACATAATCGGTGCGTATCACGGGGTGCAATCCCCGTCGCCATTGATCCAGGCATTGGAAACTGGGCACCCCGAAGAACTCTCGGAACCGGAACGCAACGCGCTGCTCGATTGGTTGCGAGGCAATCGTCTGTCACAAGACTACGACAACCTCGATCTGGGTGAGAACGCACCATCAGAGATCATCGCATTCAACTGCCTTGATTGTCACACCCGTAGTGCATCGGGTGAGGACGCGATGCCTTCGGTTCCGTTGGAATACTGGGATGACATTCAAAGCATCGCATACTCCAAGGACATCCAACCTGCGGGGACCAACATCGTCGCGATGAGTCAGCACGCGCACGCGCCGTCGATGGCGATCATCCTGATCGTCATCGCGTGGCTCGCGATCTGCACACGATTCTGGATGGGGCTCACCGGGCTCATCACTCTTATCGCGGGGCTCGGTTTGCTTGTGGATATGGCCGGGTGGTGGATCACACGCGACTTTGCACCCTTCGCGTACGCGGTGGTCGTCGGCGGCGGGATCTACTCCGCCGGGACCTCGTTACTCGGGTTGATGATCATCGTGGACTGCCTCCTGCCCGGCGGGAAACGGCCCATCGAAGACTAATCGATCACGCGGACATTTCATCGCGGATGGTTTCGAGGAGTTGCTTGGTCAACCTCGATCCATCGCGCGGTGAGTGCTTGCTGCCCTCGTACTCGACCCCGATCCACCCGCGATACCCCGCGTCGAGCACGACCGTGAGCATCTTGCGATAGTCTGTACCCGTTTCATTCCCGTCCGCGTCAAACTCGTGCGACTTAGCACTCACAGCCTTCGCAAAGGGCATGAGCTCGCCCGTCCCCTTGTACCGGTCGTACCAGGCGTCGAGCTCGGACGAGCGGGACCAGTCCATGCAGAAGTTACCGAAATCGGGGAGTGTGCCGCACATCGGGTGATCGACTTTTTTCATGACCCCCGACAACCACGCGCCGTTGGATGACAACCCGCCGTGGTTCTCGACGATCACATTGATCCCGAAGGGCTCGGCATACTCCGTCAATCGACGCAACCCGTCGGCTGCGCGTTCCATCTGTTCTTCGTATGTCCCTGAACTCGCTGCGTTTACTCGGATGGAATGACACCCCAGAGTTTTCGCGGCATGCACCCACTTGTGGTGGTTCTGGATCGCCTGGGTTCGTTGCGCATCGTCCGCGTCGCCCAGATTCCCCTCGCCGTCGCACATGATGAGCAGTTGGGTGACGCCCTGATCGGACGCACGCGCGTTCATCTCGCGCAGATACGAGGCTTCCTCGGCTTTATCCTTGAAGAATGCATTGACGTACTCAATTGCATCGAACCCCATGGCTCGGGCTTCGCGAGCGAAGTCGAGGTTATCGATCTCGCCCGCGAAGAGCAGCTTGTGCAGGGACCATTGTGCGATGGAGATCCGAAACAATGGGGTGTCCGCGTTCATGGCTGCGAAGAGGGGGGAAGAGAATGCCGCGGCAGCACTGAACGCGCCGATAGCTTTAATCGATTCCCGGCGTGACAATCCGAGTGGCTGGTGTTCATTCATGAGCCCCACTATACCGGAATCTGCGCCGTTTTGAGCACCTGTTCCGAGGATGTTTCCGCGAGTTGTGACCATCGCGATTCGATCTTCCGAGACGCATCGACCACACCCCATCGCCAGAGCAATCGTTTAAGGAGGACCCAGTGCTCAGCGAGTACATGGAGCATGTCATCCGGCATACTCTGCGGGGAATGCTGATCGAGCGTAAGGAATGTCGATTCGATCCGAAGCGCGTCACGCCAAGCGAGACGGATCGAGATCTCGAACGATTCAAGGATGAATCGTTCGCGCAGGTCCACTCGGAAGAGCTCGGTTGCGAAATCAGGATTTGCATGGGCAAATGCGTACGCGGCGCGTCCCAGCAGATACTCACGCCGATGGACATCTTGGGGGGTGTAGCGGTGATCATGCGTCACGATCGCGTCGGGCTCATAGGTGCACGCGGCGCCCGAGCGGATCATACGCCATGCGAGTTCGATGTCCTCGTAGCCGTAGTGCTCTGATACGTCCGCGACGCTTCCCGATCGGATTGCGAGTTCTCTTGGGAATGACATGTTGAGACCAAAGCAGTTCCGGTAGGTACATTCCGTGCGTGTCGTTGATTGAGTAAAAAACACCAGATCTGTCTCTTGGACAACTCGATCGAAGAGGTTTGGGGATTGAACTCTGCTCCAAATCGCACGACCAGCGATGACTCTGGGATGGGAAGACGCCGCGTGGGCCACGAGGTGTGTGTGAATAAGTTCCGGCTCCGGGTACGCGTCATCGTTGAGCCAGAGCACGATTTTGCTCCGTGCTTGCTCCATCATCTCTTGGCGGAGTTTGAGTAGCCCAACGCGTCCCGGGCGAAGTAGCCGTGTATGTTCTTTGATCGATTCGGGAATGTCTGGGTCCGGGGTGATGGAGGAATCCCCATCCAACCCAACGATGTACTCGACACGTGCATCGGGGGGGTGTTTTGCGAGATGTGAGAGGCACGTATTGATCGCATCCGGGCGTCGAAATGTGGGGATAAGTACACTCAGGTCCATTGGTTGCAGTATACTGATCGAAGTTTGCATAAACACCCGTAAACAGGACGATATCGGGAGTCATGGGCGGAAACCCCAGCCTCATCACGACGGAGCAGTTGCAAGGGATCATTGTTGTCGGGATCGATGACATTGAGTTGCTTCACGCGTATATCCAGGAGCTGCCACCGTACGACTTCGGTTACACCCCTCCGATCTATTTGGTCGAGCAGGACATCGAGCGAGCTCGGCATGTAGTGATTACTCTCGGGATCGGGACCTATCCTCGATATCGGGGTTGCTTTGGGGCGAATGCGGGGCGTGAACTTATCTCGCAGTTGCGATCGCGTATGCACGAAATTGCAATACCAGAGCGCGTTGTGACGTGCGGCTCGCATGATCCGAATCTCGTTGGATGGATTGAAGATTCGGTATCATCACTCCGGGACGAGCAACGAGACGCTCTGGCATCGTGGTATCAGCATATCGAGCAGCGAGGTCAGGGACGAGAACGTGGGTACTGGGCGGATCGATTCAACACGATCGAGTCTGGGCAATCTGCGAAGATTCTCATCATCGCTACCCGGTTTTCCACATTTATGCAGCACGCGAGCGATGACTTGGCGCACGCATTGCAAACGCTTGGGCATGAGGTCATCGTTCTGAAAGAACCTGACGAGTACACGATGTTCACGCCGCAGTACACGGTCAGTGCTCAGGTTGACTTCGATCCGGACATCGTGATCACCACGAACTACCCGCGTGCGATGCGGGACGCCAGTTTCCCTGCGGGCGCGGTAAATGTCTGTTGGATTCAGGACGCGATGCCACACCTGTTTGAGCCGCTGCCGATGCAAGTATCAGACTTAGACTTCATCGTCGGGAGTCTGGTGAAGAAGGCCGCTGCGATCGAGGCGTACCCACCATCGCGACGACTGCACGAACCGATACCCGTTTCGGAGTACAAGTTCAATACCGAGACACCAAGCGCGGAGCATCAACACGCATACGCATGCGATATCGCGTACATAAGCCATCAGTCCGGGCACCCGGATCAGTTGCATGAGCAGCTGATCCAGAGTTGGGATCCATCCGTTCATGCGATGATTCACGCGCTGCGTGAGGTCGTGAACAATACGGTTGAGCGATGGCCTACGGAGATTGTTGAGATCAACCGGAGGCTCTTCCTTCGCGATGTGATCCGGGCATACGGCGACATCAGCGAACAAGATCAGCTCAAGCTTTGGCACCAGTATGTGCAGCCGATGATCGAGCGATCACTGCGGCACATGATGCTCGAGTGGGCTGCGTCAATCGCGAAGGAGCATGGGCTGAGCATGCGGCTCTACGGGCGAGGCTGGGAGTCTCATCCCACACTTTTTGCATACGCAAGCGGCGAGCTCGCGCATGACGATTCGTTGCGGAGCTGCTACCAACTGGCGAGGGTACAACTCCACGCGTCGAGCTACGGGGCGGGGCACCAGCGACAGTATGAGTGCGCGATGTCGGGCGGGTTCATGCTTTCGCTTCGATCTTGGCGTGAGTTCCTACGTGAAAATCGCATACGGATCGGTTCATTCTTGAACTCTGATGCACAACCCGATGCGTGTCTCATTGAGACACGGACCCCGTGTTATAGTTTGCAGAATCATTCAGATATTCACGCTTTGATGGCTGAACGCAGCCGCATGCCCATCCCGCCACGCGGGTGGGACCACACAGCAGACTCGGATGTATTCGCGTGCTTGCCTGATGAGCTGGCACATCCGAACTGGGACGAGATGGGATTACCAATGAGCACCCGCTCCCTACGGATCCTTGGCGATGCGTATTCCATGACGTTCTCAACGAGAAATGATCTCGAAGAACGTGTGCTTCGAGCTTGCCGAGATGATGCTTGGCGTCGTGAACTCTCGGATATCACGCGCGAGCGTGCTCATGAGCATGTATCGTTCAGTCGGTTCGCCAACACGCTCATGCAATTTTTGGGTAACTCTTTGCGTGAAGGCGCTCATTCGAAGAATGAGGTGCTCGCGTGAGTTCACCGTTGAGCATGGCGATCGTGAGCCGAGAGTACCCTCCGTTTTATGGCGGCGGGATCGGCACCTACGCACGATGGATTGTCCCCGCGTTGGCAGATGCGGGTGTGCGCGTACATGTGATCACCCAAGCGTACGACCGGACCCATCCGCGGACGACTGTCGATGGGCGTATCACCGTGCATCGGATGCCCGTCGGGATGGGCAAGGGCGGGTGGCCGAATGCTGCGTTGCGTTTTTCTGTCCAAGCGGGTCGATTGGTGTCAACGCTCTATCGGCAGGGGCGGATTGAGCTCGCGGAGTTTGCAGAATGTGAAGCAGGTGCTCTGGCGCTGGTTGGACTGGGACAGAATCGCCCGCCGGTGATTGTTCAACTCCACACGCCGAGTGAGCAGTTGTTTGTGTTGCGATCACTTTCGACGCAAACGATAGACGTGCCCCATCGGATTTACTTTGAGAGCGAACGCCTGGCGATGCACCTTGCGGATGAGATCCTTGCGCCGTCGCATTTCATCGCGGACTGGGCGCACGAGCAGTTTGCGTTTCATCGCAAGCCGACGGTGATCCCGTATGCCACGGGGGTACTCCCCGCCCCCCCGGATGCGTTGTGCATGAGCGAGGATCCGGTGGTGTTCTACGCGGGGAGGATTGAGCCTCGCAAGGGTGTGGAAAGCTTGATCCTTGGGTTTAACGCTGTTGCGCGTGAGCATCCAAATGCATCACTCCGACTCGCGGGCGGGGACACCTCGGGCGCCCCAGACGGCGGGTCGATGCAGGCGTACCTCGAAGAACTCATCGAGCCCCATGCACGCGGGCGGGTCCAGTTCCTCGGCCGACTGGATCGGGCTGAGCTTGATGTTGAATATGCGCGTGCGTGTCTATGTGTGATCCCGTCGTTATGGGAGAACTTCCCGAACGTGTGCATCGAATCGATGTCGAGTGCGCGCGCGGTGTTGGTGAGTGATCAGGGCGGTATGCATGAGATGGTTGGTGATACGCAAGGCGGTGAGACCTTCCGCGCCGGCGATGCAGACGATCTCGCACGGGTCATGGGATCGATGCTCAGGGAATCGCGTGCGCATCTGATCAAGCGGGGCAAGGTTGCACGCGAACGAATTGAGTCGATGTGCCATCCTTCACGGATCGCGGAAGCACGTATCGGGCACGCACGACAGGTGATCGATCAAAACGAATCATGGCGTACAAAGAACACGACGAATATCAAATCGGCATGGTCCGGCATTGAGCGTGCCCTCGAAAGTGAATCGCACAGCTTCGAGCTCCCGATGATTACACATCAACTCGCGAAATGGGTTGAGCGTGAGGAGGGGTGTGCATGTTGAATATCGTGGTAGTCACGCCGGAGTATTTGGAGAGCGAGAGTGGCGCGGGGTTGTACTCACATGCGCTCACGTCGTATCTGCAATCCCTCGGGCATCGCCTCCACATCATCTGTTCTCTGAGCGAAGTGGTGCGTCCAAGGTTTGAGGATAACGGATGGATCCGAGTCCATCGTTTAGCGTGTAAGCGAAAGAACTTACCGCGTTCATTCGCAGCGCTCGCAGTGAGGCAGGTGCATGAGTTGATTGAGCTTGGGCGTTGCGATCGGATACTGGTCGTTGAGAGTGATGCGTTTATGGTGATGTACCACGCAACCCATTACGGGTTATCGAGTGATCCGCATCCGATTCGGGTCGCATTCGAACATGATGACGACTCGTTGATCGAGTCATCTGATCTAGGGCGGGAGCGTTACTGGGACAAGCTGATCCGGTTACGAACTTTGACTACAGATGCAAGCAAAGAGGCATGGGTATCGCTTGAGCCAACATCGTGCTCTACCTCACTTGATGGGAGCGCGGCATGAGCAGCATCACTGTAACCATTGAATCGAGCGACGCGACGCGATCATGCGAGATCGAAGTCTCAACGCAGAGCCCATGGAATCGGTTCTTCGGGTCTGGATCTCACCCTATCGCGGGATCGATCGATGTGCTTGATGAGTTCCTTCGTGATGCTGAATCCATCGAACGAGTTTCAGTAATCGGGCACCCCGCGTCGTGCTTGCTCCCGATTGTCTGGCTCAACTCGATCTGGAAATCGGAGTATGGGTATGTTGTGATACTCGATTGGGAAACAGATCAAAGCCTACATCCCGATGAGCTTCCCGCGAGTCATCTTGCCTGTCTGCTCGCGGATGAGGTTGAAGTTGAAACAAACTCGCCCATCCATGTTGGATTTGACCCATCGCGTCCCGGCGTTGAGCAGGACGCTTTTGATCTACTCGTGCATCTCACGGACGCGTGGGATCCGAATCTTCGCAACGCGTTGCTCGGCGACGACTGGGTCAGCGAGATGCGCAACGCGCTCACTCGATGCGCCTCAGATGGGCATCGACGGATAGGGATCTACGGTGCGGGCACGCACACCCGAGCGGTCGGCGAGGCGTTCATGGATCCCCCTGTTGAGATCTGCTGCATCATCGATGACGATCATCGACGGCACGGCAAACGCCTTTGGGGGTTCCCGATCGTGTCTCCTGATGACGCGTTGGAGCATCAACTCGATGCGGTCGTTCTGAGTGCGAACTCGATCGAGCAACTTCTATGGGAACGATCAGCGATCTTTAGGGAGCGATCGATCAAGGTTTTCTCTCTGTATGGATCTAAGGACCCGACTCAAGAGGAGGTCCCCGATGCTGTCGGTACTTGAGACGTGTCATGTGGATCAACCGATTGAGCGGATCATCGATGATGGATCGGGCGTGACACACCCAAGCGTGATGCTTGAGCACAAGCCGACCCGTCCTGTGCCCACGATGCTTGTCCAGCGAGAGCTGAACTACTTGGAGTGGCTGGGGTCGCGTTGTCGTGGAGACGGTCGTGTGATCGAGCTGGGGTGTTTGCTTGGCGGATCAACGCTGGCGTTATTATCCAAGCTCGATCCGAGCACACACATCATGAGTTATGACGCGTTTCAAATCCCTTCGGAGATGCGTGAACGAGCCGTTGGGCATCTGGCTCAGTATGGGCTCAAGCCCGGGATGCAGTTCCGCTCGACATTTGAGAACTTCACGCGTGATTGGCAAAATCGGATCGACGTGCGAGATGGATGGATCCCCGAATGGGATTCGGATAACGACGCAGATCGGGTCTATCCGGAATCGGAACCAATCGAGTTGCTCTTCTGTGACATCGCGAAGACATGGGGCGTGCACCAGACGGTTTTGCGTACCTTTGTTCCTCACCTGATTGAGGGGGCGACGTATGTCCAGCAGGACTTCTTTGATATCCAGACGCCTTGGATTCCTCTGCATATGTGGCAACTCCGTGATGTCCTCCGCCCGCTCGACATCATCCACGGCACCCCTACCGCATCTTTTGTACGCACACGTGCGGATCAATCCGTACTTGATGATCTCTGGGATGAATCAGAAGAATCACAGGTCATCGAGGATGCCTGGAAGGATGTGATCATTTTTTGGTCACAACATATTGGGAACGATGCAGCCCAGGTGTTCCACGGGCACGCGTTCAAACTCGCAATCGCACAAGGACGATATGAAGATGCCGTCCCGCACGGGCGTGCCTACGAACAATGGTGCAGAACGGCGCAGAGCGAGCACTCCTACTACTCTACGTATTGGGAGGATCTGGTGTGGGACATCGCGGAGGGAGCGTATAACGGCGCGGAACAATCAGCGGATCTCATGGCACTCTGCGCCGAGTCGATCGCGAGGGGATCACGCGCGAGTCGCCCTCGACCTGGGGATCGCACGCCGCATTGTCCTGAAGCACAACGGGTCGATGTGTGGTCAAAGATCATCGAACGCATGGAGCACGACGATCACCGTAAGAGATTTCTCTACGGCGCGGGTCAGCACACACGATGGTTGCTCGACCAGTTCGGTGATGCTGTTACGAAGCTCATTGAGGGCGTGATCGATGATCAACCGAGTGAGGGGATGATGCATGGCCTACCGGTTGTCTCTACGGATGAGCTTGCGCTTGATGTAGATACTCCAATCTCGATCTATCCATCGTCCGATGCGTTTGAGACTCAGATGCGTTATAACCTGAGCATGCGATTCTCAGATCAACAATACGTACAGGTTGAACGGGTGTATACCGCCCCAGAGTTCGCGTCTCGACTTGAATCAAAGTGGGCGTATGTTGTCGAGCCGATCGCGGAAACGAACCGCGATCTGGTAGCCCCGAGAGACACAGACACTGGTGCGTCCATGCATCGGAACGCGCTCGGGCTTCCTAGTGAACGAGGATGGCTCAGCGAGTTGCTCGGTGCGTACCAGCGCCCCGCGTGGTGCAAGGACCATCTTCATCTGAACGAGTGTGCGTTTCTGTGGGATTTCATCGAGGCAGCTCAGCCACAGACGATCGTCGAGATAGGCACCGCGTCTGGGGTTTCTACCGCGATGATGCTTCACGCGATGGACATCCTCTGCCCAGACGACGCTCTGGTTTACAGCTTTGATATCGCGTCATCGTGTTACTTCGATCCAACGCGTCCACTCGCGTCGGCGGTTGGTGAGATGTCACCGCACCTGATTCATCGTGCCCGCACGCACTCGGGCACCAATGCGAGCGATGCGGCGAGCCTGTTCCAGCCGCAGAGCGTTGACCTTGTCCTGATCGACGGCGAGCACGCGAACCCCGCCCCCGCGATCGACCTGCTCGCGCTCTCGCATGTCATTCGTCCGAACGCGTGGGTGATCGTCCACGACATCGAGCTCCACAACATTACCTCTATCGAGCGAGGCGGGTCGTGGGATCACTCTGGTGCGGGGCGATTGTTCGATCGATGGCCATTTGAGAAGTATCAACTCGCGGGGCTGACGCCTGAGGGCCGTAATATTGGCGCGATCAGATTCCCCGTGTTGACTCGAGAAGCGATTGATGCATTACTCCCCCTCATCGCTGGCCCATGGGAATCGGAGAGCGAGAGTATCCGCAACGCGCAGAATGCACGCCGAGTATTGGATCGCACGCTATGAGTTCACCCACAGATCCATCCCACCAACCGATGCCCCTTGGGTTGTCAGATGTTCTTCGTGTTAAACGCTCCGTGCCGCTCGATGTGCTGATCTGTGAGCCGCAGCTTATTTCGTACGGGCTCCCTTACTTGCCGGTCATGTGGGGCGTGCTCAAAACCTACTGGGAACAGCACGGCTCATCTCGAGATCTTGTCAGGTGGTACGACCCTATCCACGAGATGCGCGATCCGATTGAACTGACATTGCCCTTTGAGCATCAACCTGTTGATGTCGTAGGGTTGAGTTGTTACACATGGAACTGGCGGCTGCAACAGAAGATCGCAGAACGGATCCGCGAGAATCATCCGGATTGCCTGATCGTCGTGGGCGGGCCTCACCCGGATTATCGAGATCCGAACTTCTTCAGTGACAACCCCGCGATTGACGCTGTGGTCGTGAAAGATGGCGAGGTGCCCTTCACACGGATTCTCGATCGTATCCTCGCGTTTGAATCAATGCATGAGTTCCGCGATGCCGGATTGCCGATGGACGACATCCCCGGGCTCTGTCTCCCAGATCGCGGCGGGCAGTTGACTTCCCCTTCGGTTGTTCCGGATCGGTATGACGTAAGCCCGTACCTCGAGCAACGCGAGTACTACGAGCGATTCTTTGCTGAGCATTCGGGCGTGTGTGTCGCATGGGAAACCAGCCGGGGATGCCCGTTCAAGTGCTCGTACTGCGATTGGGGATCGAGCACCATGTCGAAGGTTCGCCGGTTCGACATGGATCGTCTGCACAAGGAGATCGAATGGTTCGGCAAGAACAAAGCGATCTCCCTGTTCTCTGTTGATTCGAACTTCGGTATGTTTAAGACCGATGTCGATCTGACGGACAAGATCGTTGAAGCGAAAAAGAACTACGGGTACCCGAACTACTTCGTGTACTCAAACGCGAAGAACGTTCCGGGGAGAACTGTCGAAATCACGCGCAAGGTTGTGCAAGCGGGGCTTGACACGGCACACACGCTGTCGATTCAGCACAGTTCCGAGGACGTGCTCGAGGCAACGGATCGAAAAAATATCTCGATCGACAAGCAGATTCAGGTCGTTCGAGATCTACAGGCAGACGGGATCCCGATCTCGGTCCAACTCATCCTTGGGCTCCCCCGCGATACCCCGGAGTTGTGGAGACGCACGTTCACGGATCTGATGGAGTGGGGTATCCATGACGGGTATGTGATCACGAACTACCACCTGCTGCCCAACGCCCCCGCTGCTCAGCCGGAGTACCGTGAGCCCTGGGGCCTGCGAACAGTTGAGCGGTACATCTACGATGGAAACGGGATACAAGAGAACGAGCCGATCGATTCGTTGACGTACGCCCGAGGCGAAGTCATCGTTGAGACATCGAGTTTCACGCGCGATGATTGGGTCACGATGAGCACTGAAGCCGCGATCATCCGCGGGCTCCATAACCCTGGCGTGACACAATCGATTGCCCGTGGCTTGCATCGCCTGATTGATATCTCGTACGAGTCGTTCTATGCGTTGGTGCTTGAATGCGTCTTTGATACGTGCGATGAGCTCCGGCAGACACGGGATCAGGTGCACAACTGTTACGCACAGTTCCTCCGAGATGAGGATTCGCGTGCATTGCTGCCCATACCAGGTCGAAACGATGACGACCTGCTTACGGAGCCGCACCGATGGTTGTATGGACGAATCTGCATGCAGCACGAGTTGTTCTATCAGCATCTTGCAGACACGCTTGTTGATGCGTACGGGCATGAGGAACTGATCCGGAGTCTCTGTGCGTTTCAGCAAGCGATCCTTGTCCGCCCTGAGTATGACGCACGCATTGGCACACAACACCCGTGCGCTCACGATTGGGTGGGATTCTTCCGTGAACTCGATCGGGAAGCCGAGCACCTCGGTCCACCCAAACCGATCGATGGTTCGGTCCAGATCACCGATACGGGATGGGACGATCGTTCCGGGCGATCGGACTACAACTGGGTGGTTGGAGATGACGCGGACGCGTGGACGAGTTGGTTCCGGTGCATCGCGTATGGACGTCTGTCGTCTATGAAGGGGAATCATCAGAATCTCTCAATCGTGGATTCTCGATCCACCCGAGAGCAAACCCGCGAGATTCTCCCGGCGTAGAATCGTGCATGACACGAAAAGCCGCTGTGATCTGTGCCCTGCGTACCCCAATCGGACGCTACGGCGGAACCCTGAGCTCAGTCCGTCCTGACGATCTTGCGGCGCACGTCATCCGTGCAGTCGTTGAACGCTCAGGCATTGACCCCACGCACGTGGACGATGTCTACATGGGGGCTGCAAACCAAGCGGGTGAGGATAATCGCAACGTAGCGCGAATGTCGGCGCTGCTCGCGGGTCTGCCGACGAGTGTCCCAGGTTCAACGGTCAATCGTTTGTGTGCGTCCGGGTTGGACGCCATTAACATCGCGGCCCGCATGATCGAAGCGGACCACGGCGACGTGTTCATCGCAGGAGGTGTTGAGTCGATGAGCCGCGCACCGCTTGTGATGAGCAAAGCAGAATCTGCATTCGATCGGAACCAGCGTATCTACGACACCTCGATCGGATGGCGCTTTGTGAACCCGGCGCTCTCCAAGCTCCATCATCCGTACGGGATGGGTGAAACCGCGGAGAATGTCGCACGTGATTACAAGATTTCACGCGAAGACCAGGATGCGTTCGCGCTTTGGAGTCAACAGAAGTGGGCGCGTGCGAATGAAGAAGGGCGATTCGAGAACGAACTAATCCCTGTCGAGATCCCACAACGCAAGGGCGATCCGATCCGGTTCACGACGGACGAGCATCCTCGACCCGATACGACGATCGAGAAACTCGCGAAGCTCCGCCCTGCGTTCACCAAAGACCCCAATGGTACCGTAACCGCGGGGAACTCGTCGGGGGTCAATGACGGCGCCGCAGCGTTGCTCCTCGTCGAGGCGG
>SPJL01040555.1_pt1 | contig 13821 bp, 1 predicted proteins | sample 3741751 | NCBI WGS metagenome assembly SPJL01 (sample SAMN10925998, study PRJNA522277) | cold seep metagenome | isolation source: Elba SIP-enriched marine methane seep metagenome, extraction at timepoint T3 | place: Italy: coast of Elba, Mediterranean Sea | reverse complement strand
TTTGACCGCTAGCCAGTGTAATCTGTGCATGCATAGGCTCTAGCAGGTCTAGTTCTTTCAGTTTTTCACAAAAAGCCTGGGTACGTTTGAACTGCCCTTGTTACTCGCTGGAAAAATTCAATACACTTTGTAAATACTGTGTTTTTTCACCTTCAGAATCAAACAGCCGCTCACCGATTCCATCTTCATTTAATCCCGAAAATTCTTCATCAATACACAGCGCAAATTGTTTGCCATCATCACTACTGGAAAATACAAACGGATAGCGACGTATGAATGCCGGAATATATTTACTGCTCCATTTGCCCTCTTCCGTTAAATAAAGATTCTCTTTGTCACGGACTCCCAGTATCACTGCTGGCATCACAGTCTCCTCGTTACCGGCAAATATTATGCTATATTCCGGAGCTGCGTTGGAAAACTCGATTGCAGTTAATGGAGCCGAGTTTATGTTTTTTGCAAAGTCATAATTATTTCCAGTCTTTACAGAGTAATCTTTATGCTTTTGTTTATTGACGGCTACTGCACGTTCATAAATCAATAATTGTGCGCTCACTTTCACTCTCCTTATTAGATTAACTGAAATTTCTTGTTTATATTTTTTTAGACATATAGCTTTGTTTTATAAACCTTATTATTCATCGTTAAAAAGGTGAACTTTTTATCAATTTTCAGCATCCTGTTGAAGAAAAGACAGAGCAGATAAAGCCTTTTTACCTGCCCTCAAAAAACGTATTTGAATGCCTGCACTACTTAAAAATTTCACTCAAATTCAACAACTCCATTCTATTCTTCCCCATCACTCCAGTCAATTAAGTCACTCACTATTTCGGAGATTTCTTCTTGTCTGTTTTCATCCTCATCATTAACGGTCTCTTTTTCATCATCTGTCTGTTCTTGTTTGAAGTAAAAAAGCGTATCCTCTTCATCGTCATCAACATCAGTATCATTTTTGAAAATCAAAAAGTCAGCACCCTCTTTGTTTGTTGATTGCGGTTCAGTCCCTTTGAATTTGAAGTGTCCATACTGTTCATCAAAATAACTGTAATCAAACGGCAGGTTTTCCTCAGCACTGGCTTTTTCTTTACCTCTGACAGGTAAGACAGGTTCAGTAGCATCAGGGATGACAACAGAACTTTCACCATCTGATTCAATTGCCTCTGCTGTCTGAGTAACAATAACCTTATCAGTATCAATCAATTTACGTTTTCCACTTTCCAGCGTATCTTCCATCAAACCATTGTCACTGTGGCCAAAGCCCAATAGATGCCCCAGTTCATGCTTGAGAACAGTCAACAGATCCATACGCCCATTGGCTTCTGACTCATTCAAAGCTTCCAGACTGTTTTGATCGTATTCTTCGTGATCACCAGGCGTCCTGTCTACAAACCAGCCATGGCCAGCTGCATCAAGATCAATGATTATTTTATTTCCTTGAGTACTTCCAAGCACCAGCCCTGACAAATCAGCAATATCAACTGTCACATTATCTAGTCTTTCTAGTGTTTCAGCATTTACCAAACCACTTTCAGTCCAATTTACAATAGCAGCATCAAGAATCAGATCTACAGCCGCACCCAGCTCTAAATGAGCCACATCGATACTTGCAGTCGGTATAGTCGCGGCAATCAAACTATCCCCATCAAAAACAGAGTCATTAGTGCGTACAGACAATTCGTCGAACACTGTTGCGCCACTGATCGACATAATGCCGAAGGAACCATCCACCAAAGCGGCGTTGAATCCATAGCTAGTCACCGGTGTGCCATCAACACTCACCTGGATACCAGCACCCTGCATAGTCACACTGAGCCTATGCGTAAAGCTTGCATCCAGATCATGTGCAAAAGAGGCATCAACGACTATGCCGTCTTCACTAGTCGCGTGTCCGATGATGACCAGATCCGCAGCGACATCGAGCGCCACAAACTTGTAGTTGTCGGCATCGTAACGGTCGAACACATAGCCAGCCGTGCCCGCGGTAGTGATATCGACGTCCATTTCAAGGATGCTGTTAGCAGAGAGCGAGGCGCCCAGATCAACGGTCTGCACTGCCGGGCTGCTGGTATCAGCCGTTCCAGTCAGCGTGCCTGAAGACTCGTCCCAAACACCAGTCTCGACGGCCAACGTCAATTCCGCGGGTGGAGAGAAATCATCAGTCTCATCCAACGTCCAGTCAGGTGGCAGGATCTGCACGGTAAAGTTATCCAATCGACCGGAAGAACCATCCATCGCAACACCGACCATGCCGCGATTGAGCGGGATCGGGTCGCCTAGCGCATCAAGCTTAGGCGTGTAGTCATAAGAGAACCAGTTAACTCCCGCGACCGCGACGGTGACATTGTTACCGTTAACCGCAATGGTGGCCTGGTAACTCTTGTTCGGCTTGATCTTAACCGGCTTGTTGGACTGCACCAGATAATGCCAGCCGGTTTCGTCGACGTAACCCATCTCGATTTTGTTGGTCGATACATTCATCCCGGCGAACTTGAAATCCTTGTCATTATAGTAGTCGAAGATCACGTAACCATTCGACTTCCAACCGCCGGTCGGCTTGTCAAGATTGAATGTCGCCATTACCTCATAATAATTAGGCAGGAAGTCATCGAGTAAAAATACGGCCGAAGCGGTATCGTCAGACGTGGCCGACTGAATCGCCATGACCCCGCCGGTGGCGTCGAACTGGCCACGGTCCACGGCAAAGCCGTCGCCCGAGCGGTCGTTAAAGTCTGCGGTACGCAGAATGTCACGGGCTCCGCCGGGGATATTACCTGCCTGCGGGTCTGTTGGAGGTCCGCTTTGATCCTGCCAGAAGCCATGATCCTGTTGCGTCACCAGCCCCATTTCACCGTAGGGTTCTCCCAGCTGATTAAACACATTTGAATAACGCGAACGGTCGCCATTAGTCTGTCCGGTGTCAGCCGTGCGGGTCAAATCCACACCGTCGCTCGCTGCCTGTGCAGCCAGGAAGTCCCACAACTGCGGAGGTACCTGTCTGCTGACCGTTGCAATACCGAACGGTGCAAACGGTACGATGTAGGAGTTGAATTCACCAAGGTGATCAATCAGACGATCACCACCGGTGTTACCGATCAGAATATCGAGCCCTGCGCCACCGAAGACACGGTCTTCCCAGCTGAGATGCGTTTCGGGTGTATCGTTAAGCCCCATGTCACCGCCCACTGCATCGGCCGAACCAAACTGGCCGTTATCATAGCTCGTGCCCGGGCCTCCGAGTACATCATCCGCATTCATCAGATCGTTGCCAAAGCCTCCATAGATATGGTCGCGTCCGGTGCCACCGACGATCCAGTCATTACCCATGTCGCCGAAGATTCGATCATTACCGTCACTTTCAACCGCGACCTCGTCACCGATGGGTGTGCCGTTCGGCTCGAAATCAACGTGACTCAACTCCAGACGCCCTTCGTTGTCGTAAGCGTTGAGGAAGTATTGTTTGAAATTATTAGGATCAGGGTCAACTTCGCCTTTCCATAGGGTTCCATCATCGTTGAACAGGATTACCCTGCGCGGATCGTACTCATCATAGAGATAGAACTCGCCGGTACGCTGCTGCACCGGATTAGGTTCGTTCCAATGTTCATCACCAGTGCCGAACAGCAAGATGTTGCCTGGGTTCCACGGCCGGGTAAAATCTGTCTGTACCAGGATCATTTCGCTGACCGGCGGGTTGTCCGGATTATCAACGCTGTTCTGCGGCAGGTCTCCGGTAAACCAGACCATATAGCTTTCTGGCAACGCTTCCTGGCCGCCTATCGCATCATCACCCGAGCCGCCATGCAGGAAGTCATCGCCCAGACCACCGAAGATCACGTCATCGGCGAAATCCGGGTTATGAGTGTTCGGATTAGCCGATTCGACCGGCACAAGAGTCGCACCCTCGATCGAGACGAACGGGCTGAGATCAACTGATTTCGTCAGCTCTCCTGCACGGTTAATCAGCGCACGCTGTACCTGTCCGGGCGTATAGATTTCCTCGTTCAGTACTACACCCTGGCTGGTGCGTGAATCCGGATCGGTGTTGAGCAGGCTGAAGATACCGTAGAGCTCTTCAGCGAACTCTGTGCCGTAATTGCCAAAGCTGCGTGTGCTGCCTTTCAGACTGACACTGCCGTCATCCGACAGTCCCTCGTTACGGCTGGTAAAGATACGTCCATCATCACCTATGACTCCATCCACACCTGTGCCGCCTGAGATCCAGTCGTTGCCCCAACCACCGATAATGTCATCATTGTCATCATCACCGAAGGCGATATCATCACCGCCGCCAAGATAGATCACGTCATCGCCCCAGCCACCATGTACTTCGTCGGCACTGCCGATATCGACCAGCGACCAAAAGCGGGTGTTATTGTCTTCATCTCCGTAATTAAAGTTAAAGGTATCACGCCAAATATCGCCATTAACCGGCGCCGGCGCCGTTGCGGATTCAGCAAATAGATCAGGTTTGTAATCCGGTCCGCCCGGTGTATAGTCAAGTTGACTGACTCCGCGGACGATGACCCGTTCATTACCTTCGAGGTTGTAGCCGGTATCCAGAACGAAACCGTTGGGAGCCGTACCACTGAAGGTCTCAAACTCGGAGATATTGACGTCGTAGTCGTAGGCCAGGTATAGCCCGCCACGCGTCAAATACTGTTGCTGATAATCGGCAGGTGTAACTGGATCGTTCACGCCATCCTCAATCAAGTCTATGCCATTCACACCCACCAGCCTGATGATATTGCCGTTGTCGCCGACTATTACGTCTGCATCCAGGGCATTGCGGCCCTCTTCATGTACCGGCACTACATCTCCGTCTGGCGTTTTCGCGTAAACGTTATTGCGGTCAATCTGATCGCCACGGCCACCGAACAGCATATCTTCACCGTCAGGCCGTAGGTCCGGGGTGAACAGCGTGAAGAAATCGGATGAACCGCCCACAATGTCGTCCTGACCGTGGCCACCGAACACCGTATCACAGCCGCCGCCGCCTTCGATGTAATCATTGCCGTCTACACCGGCAATCAGCTCAGTAGCTGCAACCACTTTAAGCGCGCCGATCGGATCGTTCTGCTCTGGCAATTCACGCGCCGCACTGACATATCGTGTTGGAACAATCACGCCGCCATAGAACGGATTATCGGGATCGTCACCTGCTGTCGTACCGTCACCTCTGGTTGACACTGCGCCGTCTATGGTGCCGTCACCCTGGATGATGTCATTGCCGAGCTGACCGAACAACTGGTCATGTCCAGCACCGCCAGCGATATAATCGTTGCCGAAGGATCCGACGCCGGCCAGGCCGTCGTCAAAGTCAAATGTGTGGTACTCGTCATAATCAATTTCATACTCAGTCCACCAGCCGGGGCCGTTCGGATCACGGTAATCACGAGCAACCGGATCACCGTTCACATCCAGCGAAACCATTAACACGCCGCTGTTAGGACCAGAGATATCGTCCAGGTCGTAACCTGCAGAAGCGTCGCGGTCGGAACGTGAATACATTAGCGTGCCAGCCAGTGTCTGGAAGCGCAGACTGGTAATATCATCAATCAGGTTACCATCCTGGCCGCCTCGTCTACTAAGGTTAACATTGTCGCCAAAAATCATGTCATCGCCTTCACCGCCGTCGATCATATCGTCACCGGCGCCGCCGATCAAAACGTCATCGATCTCTGAACCAAACAAGGTATCATTTCCCCCTGTCTGCGGTTCTAGCGAGTTGATTTCGAGCACAGTATCCAGGATCGTAGTCTGGATCTTCTGAGAAATGCCATCCAGTCCAATCGGATCAGGCAAATTCGGATCAAGCACGTTCTGCACAATCTCGCCGTGATCACCAAAGATAATATCCGGAGTGCCATCTGAGATACCCGAGCCATTTCCTTCGATCACATCATCGCCTGCTCCCAGGATCGCACCGTATTGCAGCAATTGCGAGGCAATGATGGTAGGATCGGTAGCACGGTCACCCATAAGGTCCGCAACCGGACTGCCGCCCGTTGGATCGATAGAGCCATCACCACGCGGTAGGTTCGGATCGATTGATGGTAACGGACTCAAGTTCACAGTTTCAACCGTTAGTGCCCGCGTCAGAATGTTTACGTTGAAACCGCTGTCGCCGTATATATGATCGGTGCCGCGTTGGCCGATGATAGTGTCATTGCCAGATCCACCAGCCAGATGGTCACCGGTCTGTGAACCGATGATCAGATCGTTGCCCATTCCGCCATAGGCCGTGATACCAACTGTGATTGTTGTTGCGGCATCCGGGTCATCGGCAAACAATGCCGATGCGTCGATAATGTCGTTGCCGTGGAAATCAAATCGGTTGGCCAGTGCGAATACCCATTCGTCGTCCTCATTTTCCTGATCAGGCAGGCTAGGGAACGGATCAAATGGTTTTTCGCCGAATTCAAGACCTAGACGATCATACGAATGTCCGGCATACCAGACACCGTCCTGGCTAGTATCGCCATAGATGACCAGTGGGCTGTCAGGCCCTGCGCCACCGTTGACGACGAAGTGATCGCCTCCAACACGTTGACCGCCCGAACGGGCAAGATCATAGGTAGTGAACCTCAGCGTGGCCTCACCATTATGGTCAGCACAATCACCAAGTGCCGCATCAAGCAACTGCAATTCATTTCCATCTATCGCCGCAATCTGGAAACCACCGGCAAAGCCCTCGATAAAAAGAACGTGTCCTTCCATGTAACCCAAGCCTTCCCAAGTATCGCCAGAATTAGGGCCTATCAGGGTAACGTAAGTCTCAATGGTTGTAGTGCCGTTGACGCGTTCGAGAACCTCAATGCGGACTTCCAGCTCTGTGGTCGTCTCCAGCGCCTCAGCCACATGGATCAGCAGATCCTGTTCGCCGTCGCTGAGGACAACAGGTGCCACAGTACCCAGTGGATCACTAAGGACTAGCACCGAATCCGTACCCCAGCTTTTGAACGGCGCAGGGTTCATCGGATTAGGGAAGTATTCAGACTGTGATGCATCGATAATATCGACGATCTCGCGGGTATAAGTTTCCCCTTCGAGCTGGACAATCTGACCGATTTCAAAACCGACTTCGATGTAGCTACGACCGTCTAAACGAGTCAACTCCGCACCATCAAGCGTATCCTCAAAGTCGAACGTGCCGTCGGTGTTAACATGGAAGTTGCCCCCGCCGTGCAACACGGTCAGGCCGCCATGGGCACCCTGCACCCAAAATGCCTCGGTCAGTGCCCCATTGGCCAAGCCCTCACCTTCCACTTCGATCGTATCGTCATTAATCTCGACTATACGAAATTCCTGGCGACCCTCGCCGATTCCGATCTGCAGTAGATGACCTTCGAGGAAGAAATTGTCTTCCCAGTCGCCGCCGTCGTCTCTTTTGATGCTGGCGCCGGCCTCTGTTAATGTAACCGCTACATCAAGAATCTGGAATACCTCTTCGTCGATTGCGATCAGCTTATCGTCACCGCTCAGGTCGAGCCCTAACGGTAGTGCCGTCGCATCCAGAATCAGCAATGAGTTATCGTTCGGATCACGGTATGGCTGGCCCGTGTCTGGATTAATAATTGGATCGCCAGTCATATCATCGAAGTATTCGATTGCATCCTCGATCGCAAGCACCTTGCCTAGGAATGTTTCGACTCCGTTGTCAGCCACGAAGAAAACGTCCTGACCGATGAGGAATCCCTCACCTTTCCAGTTGTAGCCTTCGCGCGTGACCAAAAGTTTGTTGGAGATATCCGGTAGCTCCTGATCGGCAATATACTCGTCATAAAGGAATTGGTAATCGCCTTCGTTCCAGCCTTCAATGAAGCTGAAATCATTTTGCGCCGAAACATGCCTCGCGGGATTCAGAGTGCCTTGGACATCTAGGAAATCGTTGCCCTCGCCCAACATCACATTAACCACTTCAACAGTTGATACCTGGCTGTCATTGGTAACACCCGAAGAACCAAAGTTAACCTTGCCAAAGCTAATGCCGCCTGGAAAAGTCAGCGTCACCGGCCCCTGATCCTCAGGCCCTTCACCAAACAGCGGACCCTCGACAAAAGGAAACACGAGATCAGGCCCCATGCCAAAGCCCTTGAGCGTGGTTTCGGTCAGGATACCCGTAGTATCAGCCTTAGAGCCATCGTTAAAGATATTTAACACATCAATTTGCTGACTCTCCGGCGCCTGGGTACCGATAGCAATCAGGAAGTCGTCGATCTCACCGGGTAGTTTGACACCGTTGGTTAACGAACGGTCGGCGCCTGCCGGGCCGCCCTCAACTGCCAGTGGACCACGGATATTAGACAGCAGATGCGCCTTGACAGGGAAGATTTTGACACCTTCCCGTGTAGTCGGTACTTCATAATAAGGATCCGCAGTAAGCTCGACAGTCTGGAACTGATAATAAACATTGTCGGGAGTAACCATACCATCCGGCGCAAATATGGCCTGTACCGCGATGCGGTTGACCTCTACTTTGACAGGAGCGCCTTCCGTAGCGTTGGTTAACCAGCTAGCGGCCAAAATTGCATCGTTGGTCTCAAAGGTAAACTGCATCGTGTGGTCTTTCGAGCCGTTGAAACCGCGAATGATCGCAATCTTGGTGTCAACAAATTCTGCATTGTTAGCTTCATTGGTGATGCGCACCCTCATTCCTTCGACGAAGCCCTCGCCAAGGAAGCCCTGCACATCGTAGTTAACAGCTGTGTTGGCAAGGTCTGCCAGCACATCGGGATCATTCACATCAAGCCCGGTGGTATCGACGAAGGCCTCTAGCCGTACCAACTGATCCGAACCGTCATCGCCTTGTGTGTAAAAAACATCGCCGGTCCAGATCTCGGTTTCTATCAGTTTTGATAGAATAACGTCTTCGACGCCTTCAACGTCGGTAGTGCCATCGAGAGTCGTCAGTGTGATGGTCTTGCCATCAATGCTGACTTCCAACACCTCGTACTGGCCGTCAAGGCCGGCCCCGAGCGTGTTAACCACCTCGATTAGGTCTCCTGTTCGCCAACCTTCGGCAATGAAGTCCCCTAGATCAGACCCCTCGCCTCGGGTAATTGTCAGATTCGTACCGTCTGTACCAAAATCAAGCGTGCCCGAGAACAGCTGTATAGGACGCAGGCCTCCGATGGTTTGATAGTCGCTCGCAACAATTTCTTCGCCGGCATCGGAGAAATCACCATCGCCGTTACGGTCAATCGCAGTCACGTCGGCCAGTCCATCGGTCAGGAACGCCACATTCACATCCGCGGTCGGTTCCATTGTCAGGCGCAACTTGTACGTGTCGGACTTCGAGGTATTATCGATAAAAATGCGGGCATATGCATCTGTGCTGCCATCAGTCAGGTTCTCGTTAACTGTCAGAACATTCCCTGCGACGCTGGCTATCGTAAAGGCTCCATTGTTTGTGCCGTCGAATCCTTCTATGGTGATTGTATCGCTTACATCGAATCCAGCCGCTAACCAGTTAAAATCCTGTTCCGCCGTAATTGTCTCCGCCGTTGCGTCAAAATCGAAGAGCCCGGCTTTGCTTACCTGTGGTACCAACACCGTATCGCGACCGGATTCGACTACTACCGATCCTGCGGTGTCGTTATCGATTACTTCCACATCCAGCAACCCGGTACCTGAACGCAGGTTCGGAAAGACGTAGTCCAGGTCTGTGCTGACCGGACCCACCGGTGCATCACGCGTGGCGGTCGCCGAACCGTAGTCGCCAACAACCACTACGCCCAAGGCGACATCTAGCAGTGCTGTCAAACCGGCATCCTCAAAGCCAAGAATAGTTGCACTCGTCAGGCCTGTTACACCCGTTATGGTGATAACTTCGCCCGATTCTACGCCGCTGGCCACCCAGCCACCGCCGTTGAGCGTCAGCTTGATCTTCTCGGCATCGCCATCGTCGACATCAATCCAGGTATCGACGGTGAAACCTTCGAAAGAATCCAAATTCTGACCGAAGCTGAGAATTGCCGTCTGCGGGTCTTCTCGCACATCGTCGTCAAGTTGTGTAATCTTAATCGCGACCGGTTTGTCCCAGTTAGTGTGGTCAAAAGAGATCGTGTTGGTCAATGGATCGAATCGGCCGCCGCCTCCGATATCCTCCAGTGTAAAGGCCTGGTCGGCAAGATCGATCAGGTCAGGATTGCCTGTCAAATCGCCCAGATTGACCTTCACAACAACCGTGTCGCCAACTGCTATTTCTTTTGCTAGCTGCACTAGCACGATGTCAGACAGACCTGTTACAGCATCGCCTTCGACGATCAGCGTACGTCCATCCTCAACAAAGCCTGAATTAACATTGCCGTCTCCGTCGAAACTAACGCCACCGACGCCAACAATGCTATCCGGATCCACTTCTGTCACCAGTACTCCGGGTGTGTCGTTATCGCGCAGCTCAACCTCAACATTCCGCACATCAATCGCATCATAATCTTCGGATGTTACCGAGATCACCGAATGCTGCACCACGACCACCCGATCGCCCTCGGAACGTTCATCATCGACTGCCCAGAGAAACACCTCTTGTTGCTGATCCCAGTTGTCCTTATCGAACATCAGGACTACGGCACGATTCGGTACGTAAACGGTTTCGTCTTCAAGCTGCTGTTTACGCAGGAAGGATTCATCTGCGTTGGTTTCTAGAAGATTCACACCGAGAATATCGTTGGCACCGATTAGAGGGCCTCCGTCAGGATAAGTAGTTGAAACCCATAGTGTGTCGCCTTCGCCGTCTACCAGAGGCAACGGGTTCACAAGTTCATCGTCGCGCTCTTCCTGCGGCGAGCGTGCGGCAGAAACGGTGACATAAACCACTTCGGTACCAGTCAGTTTGCGCCCCAGGCTCACTAAGTAACTGTCGACTTCGTTCGGGCCGCCTTCGCGTACAGCGGTGAAGCCGTCGGCACCCTCATCAATCACGACCAGTCCTTCACCATCGGTCGTGACGTTGTAATCAAGTCCATCAACCACCAGTCCATCATAGAAGATATCATCCGAGCTAACCAGATGATCGGCTGCGCCCGAGACGCCCTCAAGCTCGCGTGTGATAATGTCTTCCTGGACGTCACCAGCGACGTTAATAATGTCGGAGCCAAGACCACCGATCACACGGTAGGCCACTCCGAACGCGGTAGAGCGGACATAGAACTTATCATCGCCCTCAAGTCCATCGACCTCGACCACTTCGACGGTGGAGTAACGCACATTCAGTCCGGCACCGAAGATGCCCTTGTCAGTAATCGCGATATCGTCGGCAAACTCGGTACCGAGAATGACCAGCTTGTCGAAGCCGGTACCACCCTCAACTGAGACTGGAGCATTAATGTTGTAGCGGACCTCGTCTTGGCCGCCACCTGCACGGATATCCGGTGCCTGCGCAACCGAGAAACCTAGCCCGATTTGCGGTGAAGCCACACCTTCCTCATCGAGCACGATGACATCGTCGGTAGTGTCGTCCGGCGTCATGAACAGGTCAAGGAAGTTGATGCCGCCATCGTCGTTGGTGTCGAAGATGTGGTCTGTGGCACCGCCCAGTCCTTTTGGCAGATTGGCTTTCAGTGCATTCTGGTAAGCCACGGCCTCGGTTTCGTCTGCGGTGGAAACCAGAACCCCCAGACTAACCAGCGTTGCCGCATCAAGGGTATTGATGGCATCGTCCGGATCGAGATCATCCAGAGTATCGAATTCAAAATCGGGGCCTTCAACGAAATCGTACAGGAAGGTCAACACCGCCCGACCGACATCGAGATCGTCCTTATTTGGAGTCGTGGTCAGCGGATCATTGCCAAGCGTGGTATCATCAACAGAGTAATCCCAGTTGAAATCGGTGGTCGCCGCGATGGCGAAGGCACGAACAATGAATAGGTCGTTGTTATCATCGCCTTCTAGCCGCAACTCGGCCTGGTTGGAATATACGCGGAATTCGTCGTTGCCGGTGCCGCCCTGTGCCACCAGTGGTGCCGAAGAACCCGGTGACAACCAGCCACGAGTTGTTGCCACCAGTTCTGGGAACACATCCTGCGCAAGCAGGTTGCCGTCGGCCATGTCACGTTGAGCACCGAAGATCTGACCAACCTGAAACAGGTCGTCACCGGCGCCACCATCGAGTGACGTAATGACTGTATTATCATCGGAGAAGTAGGCATCGTTACCACCTTGACCTTCGACGATCAGACGACCGTTCAAGCCGGTATCGTAATTGATACGCTGGACTTCGTTACTGTCCTCGTTGTTCTGGATTACATCCTGATACTCGTCCAGATTACCGTGCAACAAGGCTACGTATGCCGGGCGGTCTGCACTCTCGTTCGGTAGAAACGCCGCAGCGCGCAACAGAAAGATATCATCGGTCGGGAACGGTTCTCCGTCGACGTCAAGGCCGTTGTTGTTGCTGTCTAAACCGAAGATCGTCATCTCATCGACACCGTCATCTTCTTCGCCAGTGTCGAGCACGTTGATGACATAATTACGTGGATCACCCTGGCTGCCAAGCGTGTACACTTCGTAGAAATCAGTGTCAGCCTGGCCGTCTAGCGTGAGCGTATGCTCGGCATCCGTGGTAACATTGGGGCCGGTCTGAGTCGTAGTATCCTGCAGGAAGTAGACTAAAAACCGATCCTCGTCGTCATCACCGCTGGAGACAAACTTGTCGGTAACGCCGTCGAAGACGGGCTCATCCATGGAGCCGTAGGCGCGGGTTTTCGAGCCGAGGAAGATATAACCATCACTGTTAACAGTCGTTAGACCTTCATCTCCTGTTGGATCGCCGAACTGTATTATATCAGCATCGTTGTTACCGAAGATTTTGGTCATCACACCGCCGGGACCAGCTGCAGTTTCAGCTACAGCCGAGCCTATTGGATTCAAAAAACTAGTCGGACTACCTGGTGTAACAGCGGCATTGGCAATAATCTCACCGCGCAAAATAATCGTTGTTCCATATGTGATATCCGGATCAGCTTCAAATAAACCGTCAACCGCTCTGGCATCACCATAAATCGTGATGTTGCCATCGGCCAGGATGAAGCTATTGGCATCGGTTTCGATATCGTCGCCCACAATCAGCGTAATGTTACCCTGCTCAGCGAAGATCTGGCCGTTGGCAATTGTCCGATCCGCGTCAGGTGTGCCCTGACGAGAATCATTCTCAGCGAAACGCGCAGAGCCATTGTCGATCAGTTCGAGATCTTCGTCGTCCAGATCGAGTCCGGTATCATCGTTAACACCTCCGCTATCGCGCACGGTCAGGCGGATGTCACCTTCATAAGTATGCGCGAGCACGAGCCGCAGATCCTGATCGGTCTCACTCAGGTAGATATGATCGACAGCCTCGAGGGCGACGTCGTCGTCATTGTGTACATTCAGGCTAAGCCCCTGGGTCGAACCACGGCGCGAGTCAATCTCGAGGTCGTTGCCGAATTCGCCAATGCTGGCTTCACCAGCAGCCGCAACAATGCTGTTGCCATCGTTGGCATCGAGGTCGATCGCCTGTCCCTTCACATCAGCTGCAGTGTCGTCCAAAGCGTCGACGATTGAGCCGACGACGGTACGCAACGACACGTTCTCTATGGTATGTACTTCCCCGATGTGCAAATCGCCTGTCAACTCGTCGATGAAGATGCCGTCATGTGTAGTCGATGCATTAATATCAAAAGCATCCAGATGCCCAGTTCCGAGGGAACCAAACCCGTTATTACGGTCGACATTGATTTCCAGGAAGTCATCAAACTGCCCAATCCCGCCCACTGACGGATTCGGAGTCTCACCTGTGACCACGCCAGAATTCAATGTAATATTAACAGCAGAAACATCCACCGT
>SPJL01012872.1_pt1 | contig 13850 bp, 10 predicted proteins | sample 3741751 | NCBI WGS metagenome assembly SPJL01 (sample SAMN10925998, study PRJNA522277) | cold seep metagenome | isolation source: Elba SIP-enriched marine methane seep metagenome, extraction at timepoint T3 | place: Italy: coast of Elba, Mediterranean Sea | reverse complement strand
GGGGCAGAGCCAGCCCATCACTCAAGAACTCATAGCATTCGCCAATCCAATGGCGCAGACCCCGGCTGTCATCGGCGACGGCGCGCGCGACCAGGACGTCCATTCGCTTACTGCAGCCCCAGGTAACGTCTTCTCGGTTCGAAACGTTTTCCCGCAGATCTTCACAGGCGGTTTTGGATTCGGCCTTTTCCCCAATGGCGATAAGGGTTGCGGAACAGGTTGCGCCCCGACCCACGATGCGGCTGGAAAGAGCGGCCTGCAGATCGCCGACTGCCCCAGCTTCATCCGCAAAGACGAGTTTTCCGTCCCGCCGAACGCGCCAGGATTCCCGATAGCTGCCATTGCGCACGGTCTCTCCCATCGCGGCGCGCCCGAAGATCGTCGCCTCCAGCGCGACCAAACTGGCGTCTGATGCCAGATCAATATTAAGCTTTCGGGAAAGCGCGCTGCCTTCGAAAATAAGTGTTTCCTGGGGTAGCCAATGAAGGCACCCTTCGGCGCCCACCGACAATGTCGTCGAAATTCTGGCGTCGCCATCGCGCTTCCGATAGGCGCGTTCACAGGCCTGTCCGGTGACCCGAAGAAAACCACCGGGATCTGTCGCAAAGGCCAAGTCCAGCCTGTCGCCTCCGGTCACCCCGCCGGCCGTATTGATGAACACGGCCTCCAGCCCTGTATGATCGTAGACTTTCGGGAATCGCAGCTTTGCGCAGCCCGATTGATACAGGTCTGATATATGCGTGCGCCCATCACGCAGCATACCACGCAGCCGCGCCTCTCCTTTGGCACGCTGCAGCGAAATGAACGCCGGCGGATCACACTGTAAGGTGTTGTCTAACATCCGATTCCAGAAGTTTTTTACGATCACCGGATGCTACCACTTCACCCCGGTCGAGCACGATAAACTTATCCGCCAATTCCTGTGCGAAGTCGAAATATTGCTCAACCAGGACAATGGCCATCGTGCCTTTGTCGCGCAGATATTGGATGGCCCTCCCGATATCTTTGATGATGGAGGGCTGAATCCCCTCCGTCGGTTCGTCCAAAACCAGAAGGCTTGGCTGCATCACCATGGCGCGGCCGATGGCGAGTTGCTGTTGCTGGCCGCCCGAAAGATCACCGCCGCGGCGATGCATCATGTCGCCGAGGACAGGGAACAACTCAAACACGTCATCCGGCACGCTACGCTTTCCGGATGGCAGGACAGCATAGCCGGTCTCCAAATTCTCCCGCACGGTCAACAAGGGAAATATTTCCCGTCCCTGAGGGACATAGGCGATGCCGCGGGATGCCCGGTCATGGGGTTTCATGCCATCAAGCGCTTTGCCTTCCAAGGAGATGGAGCCCCCGGCGATGGCTTGGTGTCCGGTGATGGCTCGCAGCAGGCTGGTTTTCCCGACACCATTGCGGCCCAGAATACAGGTCACTTCCCCCCGCGTGGCCTGCAGGGTGACCCCGCGCAAGGCTTGGGCGGCTCCGTAAAAGAGATCGATCTCTTTGACGCTCAACATGGCTGTATCACTCATAATTCATTCCCCCTAACGCCCCAGATAGACTTCGACGACGCGGGGATTGGCGCTGACCTGATCCAGAGTGCCTTCGGCAAGAACGCTGCCTTCATGCAGAACCGTGACCCGGACATCCAAGGCGCGGATAAAGTCCATATCATGCTCGACGACGATCACGGACCGTGTCTTGGCGATGTCCTTCAGAAGGACAGCTGTCTCTTCAGTTTCAGCATCGGTCATCCCAGCCGCCGGTTCATCGATCAGCAATAGCTGCGGATCCTGGGCGAGCAACATGCCGATTTCCAGCCACTGTTTCTGCCCGTGCGATAGTGAGCCTGCCGGTCGGCTGCCAAGATCGGATAGGCGGGTGGTCTCCAGGATTTCCTGAATTCGGGCCCGTTCCGTTTGGCGCTCCAGGCCGAAGAGCACCGGGAACACGCGCCTGTCCTGCTTCAAGGCCAGAAAGATATTGTCCCACACAGTGTGGCTTTCGAAGACGGTGGGCTTCTGGAATTTGCGCCCGATACCAAGATTGGCGATTGTTGCCTCGTCCTTCGAGGTCAAATCAACGCGTCCGTCATAAATGACATCGCCAGTGTCGGGACGGGTTTTGCCGGTGATCACATCCATCATGGTTGTCTTGCCGGCGCCATTCGGCCCGATAATCGAGCGCATCTCACCCGGTTTTATGATCATCGACAGGTCATTGAGCGCCTTGAAGCCGTCAAAACTGACTGAAACACCATCCAGATAGAGTAACGAACCGGACGCCAGTGTTGGTACATCCGATGGCGACCCGGACAGGGCAGCGATTCCCAAGGGCTTAATCATGGCACGTAGCCTCATGATCCGCTCTCCCCTTTCCGTACCGGCAGGATGGACGATAGCCATGCCGGCAGAACTGTCGCTGACCCTGCATCCGGATTCCGCGTTATGAGCCCCGCAGCACCCCGGGGAAGGAACAAGGTTGTCAGAATGAACAACGCACCCAGGAAGAACAGCCAGATTTCGGGGAACGCGACGGTGAAATAACTCTTCGCCGCATTGACGGCCAGGGCCCCGAATATGGCTCCGAAAAGATATCCTCGGCCACCAAGGGCAACCCAGATCACAATCTCAATGGAGTTGATCGGCGAAAACTCACCCGGATTGATGATGCCGACTTGTGGCACATAGAGGGCACCTGCGACGCCTGCCAGGATCGCTGATAGGGTGAAAACGAACAGCTTGAAGTTCTCTACCCTGTAGCCGAGAAAACGGCTGCGGCTTTCAGCATCCCGGATGGTCACCAACACTTTGCCCAATCTGGACGAGGTGACCAGCAGGCAGAGAACGTAACCGATGGCGAGGGCCAGAGCTGAGGCGATGAACAGGCCACGCCGCATCGCATCGGACCGCAAATCCAACCCGAGTAAATCCCGGAAATCCGTCAGCCCATTATTGCCACCGAAGCCCATGTCGTTGCGGAAGAAGGCCAATAGCAAGGCATAGGTCATCGCTTGTGTGATAATTGACAAATAGACCCCAGTCACCCGCGAGCGGAAGGCAAACCACCCAAATGCAAAGGCAAGAATGCCGGGTACCAATGCCACCATGACCATTGCGAAAAGGAAGTTATCGAAGCCATACCAATACCAGGGCAAGACATCCCAATTCAGAAACACCATGAAATCCGGCAAAACCGGATGACCATAGACGCCTCGATCCCCGATTTGTCGCATCAAATGCATGCCCATCGCGTAGCCACCAAGCGCAAAGAAAGCGCCATGACCCAGGCTCAAAATCCCGCAATATCCCCAAACGAGATCGACGGATAAGGCCAGCAATGCGTAGCAGAGATACTTACCCACCAGCCCGACCATGAAGGTTGGCATGTGAAATAGATTACTCTCCGGCAGAAGGTTCAGGACCGGCACCAGAAATGCCGCGCCTAGGACCAGGGTCAGGACGGTGACTGGCGCACGACCGGATAGGCTGCGTAGAATGAATGAAGGAAAGCGTGTCGGACTGCTCATCAATCAGGACTCCACGGCCCGGCCTTTAAGCGCGAACAATCCCCGCGGCCGCCGTTGTATGAAAAGGATGATGAAAACCAGCACCAAAATCTTGGCGACGACCGCACCGGTGAAGGGCTCCATAAACTTGTTGGCGACCCCCAATGTCATCGCGCCGACCAGTGTCCCCCATAGATTTCCGACTCCACCGAAGACAACCACCATGAAGCTATCGACGATATAGGCCTGACCGAGATTGGGGCCGACATTGGTCAACTGGCTGAGGGCGACGCCGCCGACACCGGCAATGCCGGATCCCAGCCCAAAGGTCAGCGCATCGACCCGTCCTGTCCTGATCCCCATAGAGCTTGCCATCGCCCGGTTCTGAGTGACCGCCCGCATTTGCAGCCCAAGCGGTGTTCGTTTCAAAACCAACAACAGGGCAACAAAGACCAGTATACAGAAAGCGATGATGTAAAGCCGGTTATAGGTCAGGGACAATGCGCCGTTGACCGCATAAAAGCCGCTCATCCAATCGGGTGTCGTAACCGGCTGATTGAGCGGAGAGAAGATCGTGCGAACCGCCTGTTGTAAGAACAGGCTGACCCCGAAAGTGGCCAGCAAGGTCTCCAGGGGTCGACCATAGAGCAGCCGAATGATGGACCGCTCAATCGCGATTCCGACCAATCCTGTGACAATGAATGCCGCCGGAATCGCAACGAAGAGCGAGTATTCGATGGCGTTTGGCATCAGGCTTTGAACGACGAAAGTGGTATAGGCGCCAAGCATCAACATCTCGCCATGGGCCATGTTGATGACCCCCATCACCCCGAAGGTGATCGCCAGGCCAACCGCGGCAAGCATCAAGACCGCGCCGAGGCTTAGCCCGAAAAAGATTGTCTCAATCAGCGAATAGATGGCTTTTTGATTTTCGATTGATTCCAGTGCCTGCTGTGCGGCGGCGGCTAGGGCCGGATCATCTTTTTGGTCGGCGGCACGCCCGAGGACCTGCCAAATGCTTGGATCCATTGAGCCGCTCAAGGTGGAAACCGCAGCGATCCGCGCGGCTGGGTCATCGCCGATAACTTTCAGGGCCGCGAGTGAGTGCGTGAGGGATTCGCGGATATCGGCATCGTCTTCTTGTGCGAGTGCCTTTTCAAGCAAACCAACCATCGCCGGGGATGGATTGGCCAGTATCGTCCGGGCAGCTTTCAACCGCGTTTCTGTCGAATCTGAGAACAACTGAAGGGCGCCCAACGCCGTCTTAACGATACCGCGCAGTTTGTTATTGATCCGAATTTTCTTAACGCCGCGCTTCTTCACTTTTTCCAGCGCGCTACCGGTCAAGGCATCGGTCGTTAAATAGCCGCCTTCTGTCTTCTCCACAGTCACGATGGCGCCGGTTTTCTTGTTTCTGAAAAGGCCGCCTTCCAAATAGGCGCTCAAGAGATCAACAGCGCGTGGGTCGCCCGATGCAACAATCTCTGCAATAGCCGCTTCTTTAACGGAAAATGACTTCTCGGTCAGCTTGGCGACAGCGGCGTCCAGGTCCGAGGCGGCCACGGCCGTGTTTGGCACTTGCACAGCGGCAAGAAATCCCAAAACAACAACGATGGCGCGGGCAAATGCGCGAAACATCGGTCGATACCTCAATGAGTTTTTGAAGAAATAGGATGCTGTGAGGGGCGGCACGGCTTCATTGCCGCCGCCGCCCCGTCACGATAGCAAGATCAGTAATTCTGACCCGAGCACTTGCTCGTTTCGATATTGAAGTTGCCGCAGAAAATCGGCTTCGTCCAATCAGCTACAAGCATTTTTGAATCCGGCAGGAAGTCGGTCCAAGCATCGCCGATCACACCCTTCGGGGTGGACCAGACTGTTTCGAACTGACCATCTTCCTGGATCTCACCGATCAGAACCGGCTTGGTCAGGTGGTGGTTGGTGTTCATGACAGCAATGCCACCTGTCAGGTTCGGGAAGGTGATGCCGTACATGGCTTCACGAACCGTGTCGACTTCGGTCGTGCCAACGGCTTCAACCGCCTTAACCCACATGTTGAAACCGATATAGTGGGCTTCCATTGGGTCATTGGTGACGCGCTCTTCGCTACCGATGAAGGCATGCCATTTTTCAATGAAGGCATCATTGGCTTCAGATTCGGCGCTCATGAAGTAGTTCCACGCGGCCAGGTGACCAACCAACGGACCTGTATCGATACCGGACAGTTCTTCTTCCCCGACGGAGAAGGCGATGACCGGAATGTCTGAAGCAGCAACGCCTTGGTTGCCCAGTTCCTTGTAGAAAGGAACATTCGCATCGCCATTGACGGTGGAGACCACGGCGGTCTTCTTACCAGCGGAACCGAAGGTTTTGATGTCGCTCACGATCGTTTGCCAGTCGGAATGACCGAAGGGCGTGTAGTTGATCATGATGTCTTCAGCCGGAATGCCTTTGTCCAGAAGATACTGTTCCAGGATCTTGTTGGTCGTGCGCGGATAGACATAGTCGGTACCGGCCAGAACGAAGCGTTTGACGGATCCGCCTTCTTCACTCAGCAGGTAGTCAACGGCGGGGATCGCCTGTTGGTTCGGCGCGGCGCCGGTGTAGAACACATTTTTGGAAGATTCTTCACCTTCATACTGAACCGGATAGAACAGCATGCCGTTCAGTTCTTCAACGACCGGAAGAACGGACTTGCGGGACACGGATGTCCAGTTTCCGAAGATCACATCGACCTTATGAACTTCCAAAAGCTCACGGGCTTTCTCGGCAAACAGCGGCCAGTCCGAAGCCGGATCGACAACGACGGCTTCCAGTTTCTTGCCAAGCAGTCCGCCTTTTGCGTTTTGCTCTTCAACCAGCATAAGAACCGTGTCCTTCAGCGTGGTCTCTGAAATTGCCATGGTCCCTGACAGAGAATGCAGGACACCAACCTTAATTGTTTCTTCGGCCTGTGCGGCGCTCAATGCGACGCCAGCAGCAAGCGCGGTCGCGGCTCCCACCTGAAAAACCCTGTTCACAATTGACTTCATCATTTTTCTCCTTGTGACGACGGCTTGATCGCCGTTTGTTGCTGCAGCGCAATATGCGTGCCAGTAGCGTCACAAGAATGATTTGATAAAAATATGTTTGTTTTCAGATATATAAAGTCACGATCGCAGAATCTCCTCTAACTCAGAAATTGTGCGACGCGACAAATTTAGGCTAAAAAATAGGCAATATAGTAATGTGCCTATTTAATAATCGTTTTATATCAGCTTTTATCCTCAACCACCTGCGTCATCGGTTCTGTTGAATTGCAGGCCCAGCGATACTCCAACCAGTCCTTTCGACGCGCGGCACGACTTTGATACTCGCCTTTTTCAATGGCCGCTGCCACTTGGCAGTTTGACTGAGCTGAAAAGCGATGATCCCGCTCGAATTCCTGGCAATGGGTCACGCCAGAGAAGGTGGCGCAGGCCACCAGCACCAAAACATACATAACAAATACCTCCCGCTCTCATCGACCTGTTTTGTTTTTTCGGTCGACATATTGAGGAGAGTGTAGGCCAAAACCGGTCTGTCTCAAAATGCTATGAAGGTTTCTTAGACTTTCATGCGCGCCATTGTGGGATCGTATAGCGGTTTCAGGTGGAGCTGGGCCGGCACCCGGTCACCGGCAACTTCCAATTCATAAGTGCCGTTTTCCAGATAGGCGCGGTCGACACCGTCTGGATTGCGCACATAGCCAAAGCCGATTGCCTTGCCGATGGTGTGGCCGAAGCCGGCGCTGGAAAGCCAGCCGGCGCGCTTGCCATTGCGGTAGATCGTCTCCCGCCCCAACAGAATGCAGTCGGGGTCATCGACGGTGAAGCCGGCAAGGCGCTTCTTAACGCCGTCCTGGCGTTGCGCCGCAAGCGCGTCCCGCCCCTTGAAAGCAATATTCGTCTTCAGCTTGGCCGCCCAGTCCAACCCGGCTTCAACCGGTGTGTGATCCGGGCCGATATCAGCACCCCAGGCCCTGTACCCTTTCTCAAGCCGAAGCGTTTCAATGGCGCGATAGCCGGCATTTACCATGCCATGCGGTGTCCCAGCCTCGCTCAAGGCTTCGAAGACGGCAATTGCACTCTCTACCGGGACATGAAGTTCCCAACCAAGCTCACCGACATAGCTCACTCTCAGGGCAAGGACCGGGGCGCCTTTTATGGCGATTGTCTCAGCGGTTCCGAAGGGAAGTGCCTCGTTTGAGACGTCATCGGATGTCACGGCTTGCAGAATATCCCGGGCGCGCGGCCCCATCAGCGATAAGACTGCATAGGCCGACGTGACGTCGCTTAAATGCGCATTGGCACCTTCCGGCAGGTTACGCTCGATCCAGGAGAAATCATGGGTCGCAAAGCCTGTTCCGGTCACAAGGTAGTAGCGATTGTCCCCTGTCTTCGCGACCGTCAAATCGCATTCGATTCCGCCGTGATCATTCAACATCTGGGTATAGATCAGGGAGCCGACCGGTTTGCGAACATCATTTGCGCAGATCCAGTCGAGGGCGGATTCGGCATCCGGTCCGGTCAGCTCGAACTTCGCAAAGCTTGATTGGTCAAACAGGGTAGCCGCTTCCCGCGTGGCCTTGTGCTCTCGGCCCACAGCCTCGAACCAATTGGGACGTTCGAAGCTGTAGACGTCTTTCGGCGTTTCCCCGGCACCGGCGAACCAATTCGCCCGCTCCCATCCGAGTTTCTCCCCGAAGCAGGCGCCGGCTTGTTCCAGATGCCTGTATAAGGGCGAGCGGCGACAGGGCCGCGCGCTGTCATGTTCCTCACTCGGCCAGCCGATGGTGTAGTGCTTGCCATAAAGCTCCAAGGTCCGGGCCCGCACCCAGTCGGTGTCAAAATGCGGGCGGCCGAACCGGCGGATATCGACGGGCCAGAGGTCGAAGGGCGGCTCACCCTTTGCGACCCATTCGGCGAGCGCCATACCGGCGCCACCGGCGGAAGCGATGCCGAACGCATTGAAGCCGGCCCCGACGAAGAAGCCGCGCAACTCCGGCGCTTCACCCAAGATAAAATTGCCGTCCGGTGTAAAGCTTTCCGGTCCATTGATGAACTGCTTAACCCCGGCCTCTGCCAAGGCTGGTACCCGGCCCATCGCCAATTCCAGGATCTGCTCAAAATGATCGACATCATTGTCGAGCAGGCTGAAGTTGAAGCCTTCCGGGATACCGTCAACCGCCCAGGGGATCGGGTTGGGCTCATAGCCGCCCATGCTGAGACCGCCGACCTCTTCCTTATAATAGGTGAGCCTGTCCGGGTCGCGGAGCGTGGGGAGGTCTGACGTCACCCCTTCGATACGGTCGGTCACAAGATATTGGTGTTGGACCGAGACCAGCGGCACTGTCACACCTACGCTGCGGCCCAGATCGCGCGACCATTGGCCGGCGCAGCAGACCACCACATCACAGTCGATCCGGCCCTTGTCGGTGATGACAGCACTCACCCGGCCATTTTCAACCTCGATCTTCAGGACATTGGTTTCTTCCATGATCGTGACACCGGCATTTCGTGCGCCCCTGGCCATCGCCTGGGTGATGTCGGACGGATTGGCCTGTCCATCGGTCGGCAAAAAGGCCGCGCCGACCACATCATCGATCTGCATCAGGGGCCAAAGGTCCCGCGCTTCTTCAGGCGTAAGCAGCTGCATGTCCAGGCCGAAAGAATGCGCCGTCGTTGCCTGTCGTTTGACCTCGATCCAGCGGTCTTGATTACAGGCTAGCCGCAATCCGCCATTGCGCTTCCAACCGGTGGCGAGGCCGGTTTCTTCTTCCAGTCGGTCATAGAGGGCAACGGAGTAACCAAGGAGCTCCGTGATATTGGCGTTGGACCGTAACTGTCCAACCAATCCTGCCGCATGGAAGGTCGTGCCGGATGTCAGCCTGTGCCTTTCCAGCAAGACCGTGTCGGTCCAACCGAGCTTACCCAGATGATAGGCGGTCGAACAGCCGATGATACCGCCGCCGATGATAACCGCCTTGGCGCTGGTCTTCTGTTGGGTCATTGCGTTTCCTCAGCCTTGATTGAAGGTCTTCACGGTCTCTCCAAAACGAGACAGGTTTTCCGCCGTGTAGGCGGCATAGTCGAAATCGAGTTCGGAATGGATTTCCGACACCATGCTCCACATCGTCTCCCGCAAGAGGGATGCACATTTCATGGCGCCATAGCGGCGGCGCAGCGCGTCATCAATGGGACGCTCGAAATAGGTTTCCAGCATCCAGTCTTCCTGGTCCGCGCTCAGCCCGTTATTGGAGGCGAGCCCTCCCAGATCGAAGAGCGGGCTGTTGAACCCGGCGTAATCCCAATCGACCAACCAGACCCGATCGCCTGCATCAATGAAGTTCGCCGGCAGCAGGTCGTTATGGCCGAAAACGACATCGATGGGACCTACCGTTCGCTCCAAATCCTCTGCGATTTTTAGAAGATCCGGCAATCGTGACAGATGGGCGCTGTCTCCCGCCCGTAGTGTTTGGGCATAGTCCCGGATGACATGAAAGACCCAGAAGATCAGTACCGGCCCCGCCAAATGCGTCGGTATCTCCCGATGACAGCGGGCGACGAGGGGAAGTAGGCGTTCCAACATGCCGGGGGCTCGGACATCTTCCTCGCTCAAGGTCTTACCCTCGATAAAGTCGATGATCAGGGCTCCCGGTTCCTGATATCGGACGGCGGGGGAAATCCCGGCGGCTTCCGCAGCCCGGCTGGCGGCCAACTCATTAAAGCGCATGACCTGGTGAACCGGGATGTCATCGCCGATCCGAACCACAAATTTTCGGCCGTGATCCTCAACCACAAAGTTCACATTGGTGATGCCGCCTCCCAGCGGTTCAGGGGATACCGGGCCTTTCCAGAAAGGCAAAGCGGCAGCGCGTTCCGCCGGTGTGGTGCCTGGTGCATCTGTCATATCAAGTCTCCAATCCCAGCCGTCTCTTGGCGCGAAGCGATCCAGCGGCGATCAAGCGGTCGGCAATGATCGCGATACAGGCGACCGACACGCCGGCGATGATGCCGCGGCCGGTATCCGCCTTTGTAAGGGCGATATAGACCTCCTGCCCCAATTCTCGTGTACCGACCAGCGCGGTGATCACCAACATCGAAAGCGCCAGCATGATGGTCTGGTTGATGCCGAGCATGATTTCGGGAAGGGCGAGGGGCAGTTTGATACGCCATAAAAGCTGGCGCTTCGTGCAACCTGAAACGATCCCGGCTTCGATCAAATGAGGATCGATAGAGCGGATGCCATGAGCTGTGTATCGCACCGCCGGTGCCAGGGCATATAGCACAACCGCGATCATGGCGGAAAAGTCACCGACCCTGAACAGCATCACAACCGGGATCAGATATACAAAGCTCGGCAGGGTCTGCAGCGTGTCGATAAAGGCGGCGACGATCCGGTCCGCCTGCTTGTTCTGAGCGGCCAGGATCCCGATGGGAATACCGATTATGCCGGCAATCACGACGGAGACACCGCAGAGATAAACCGTCACCATCGCCTTGGCCCAAAGGCCGTTTACCAGAATAAAGAGGGTGAGCGCGAAGCAGAGCAACGCCAGCTTGAACCGCCCAAGCTGCCAGCCAGCGATTGTCACCAGAACCAAAACCCAAGGCCAGGGCAGTCCAAGCAGGAAGCGTTTCACAGGCACCAGGAAGGTCACCAGCATGAACGTCTTGGCGGCTTCCAACTGGTCAAAGAAAGTGACATTTATCCATTTGACCAGATCTTCCCAGAAAGGGCCGGTCGTGATCTCCATCACTGACGGATAGGTTTGGAACGGCGTCGCGAAAATGCCGGCGATCCCAGTTCCCAGGACAATCAGAACACAGGTCAGCATCCAAGGGTGACGACGGATGAAACGGGTCTCAAGCTCCATATGCTCCGGGGGCGCCCGGTCAGCGAAGGCCTGGCTTAACCGGTCCAGCGCGATGGCAAGAACGACGATGGCCACGCCGGCCTCCAACCCGCCGCCGATATCCAGCCGGCGCAGCGAGGTCAAAACATCATAGCCCAGTCCGCCCGCTCCAATCATGGACGCGATAATCACCATATTCAGCGACAACATGATGACCTGGTTAACCCCAACCATGAGGCCACGCGCGGCAGAGGGAACCATCACCTTCCACAGCATTTGGCGCCCAGTGCAGCCAGCCATCACGCCGAACTCTCGGATCTCCGGCGAAACCCCTTGTAGGGCCAAAATGGTAATCCGGACCATCGGCGGCATGGCGTAGACCACCGTCGCAACCAGGGCAGAGACAGGCCCAAAGCCGAACAGGAATAGGATCGGGACCAGATAGGCGAAGATCGGGACGGTCTGCATCAAGTCAAGGATTGGTTGAAGCAGTCGGTTGAACCATTGCCAGCGGTATCCCGCGATCCCGAGCAACAGACCTCCTGTAACGCCTAAGGGCACCGCAATCGCGATGGAGGCAAGCGTGACCATGGCGCTCTGCCATTGACCGAATATCGCCAGATAGGCGAAGCAGCCACCGACCAAAGCGGCCAGTTTCCAATTTTTCGCGTAATATCCCATCGCGAAGACGATGGCGATCACGGCGATCCAGGTAAGCGGCGGCAGATGTTGAACGGCTTCATCACCCAGGCCCTCGACCCAGCCGGTGACCAGGACGGATTTGACCAAGAGATAGGGTTGTTCGATCAACCAGGAGAGACCGCGCGTCAGGTCTTTGAAGGTGAACAGGCCGAAATGCGCACCCTCCACCAGCCAATCCATAAAGACTGAGACATCCTTTTTCATCGGGATACGCAGATCACGTGGCACCTTCATCAACCATTTGGCGCCCATCGCCTTCGACCAGCCTTTGGCATATTGGGCCAGGACCAGGGAAACCGCGAAGGCACCAATCCAGAACCATGCAACAGGGCCTATCTTGCGAAGGTCGAAGCCCATTTATCAGCGTCCCCGACCGATTAGGACATCAACAACAATTCGGGAATCTAAAAGGCCGATTGCGGTACCTTCAGTGTCCACAACGGCGAAGGGCAACTCGGCTGCTTCAACCTTGTCAGCGACGGATTCTATCCGGTCGGTCGCAGCGATTTCACCGGCTAGAGAAGCGCGCGCTGGGATCTCGCCGGATGGAAGCGACCGCATCACGGCCCGCGCGGTCAGCACCTTGGCGCGCGGTATATGTTGCGTAAATTCTGCCACATAATCGGTCGCCGGGTTCAGGACGAGCTCTTCGGGCGAGGCGATTTGGATGATCTCCCCATCCTTCATGATCGCGATACGATCTGCCAGACGGATCGCTTCATCAAAGTCATGGGTAATAAAGACGATGGTTTTTTGCAGCATCGACTGCAGGCGCAGGAATTCGTCCTGCATCTCCCTGCGGATCAGGGGGTCGAGGGCGGAGAAGGGTTCATCCAAGAACCAGACCTCCGGCTCCACGGCAAGGGAGCGCGCGATTCCGACCCGTTGTTGCTGGCCGCCGGAAAGCTCGCGCGGGAAATAACCCTCGCGTCCAGCAAGACCGACGAGCTCGATCACCTCCCGCGCACGTATTTCGCGCTCTGTCCGCGATACGCCTTGGACATCAAGCGGGAAGGCGACATTTTGCAGGACCGTCAGATGTGGCAGCAGCGCGAAATGTTGAAACACCATCCCCATTTTGTGCCGCCGGAATTCGATCATTTCCTGCTCGCTGGCTTGCAGCAGGTCTTGCCCGTCAAACAGGATCTCACCGCCCGTGGGCTCGATCAGTCTGGACAGGCAGCGTACTAGGGTCGATTTCCCGGATCCGGAAAGCCCCATGATGACGAAAATCTCGCCCTGCCTGACATCCAGATTGGCGTCACGTACGGCGCCGATCAGCCCGGCATCTTGAATATCCGACAGGCTGGGCTTTCCGCCATGGCATTGCAGCACCGAAGCCGGGTTCTCACCAAACAGCTTCCAGACATTCCGGCAGGCAAGTTTTATCGAAGGATCAGCCATCGCGAGGCCCCGAAAAAGTTGGCAAAAGGGTTCACCTCGGAAGAATACAGCGTTTCAACCGCCACTTAAAAGAAACTGTCGGACGGAGCCAAGGCGTGCCCTCACTCCGCCCGACAGTGGGGGACTATTTAATCCAGGACTTCCAAACGGATTCGTTATTGGCAACCCAGTCTGCGACGACCGCATCCAGGTCTTTGCCATCCAAATCAACAGCGGCGACCATCGCCCCCATTTCTTCATTGGAAACCTTGAAGTTCTTGATTGCGGCATAAGCGCCGGGCCATTTGTCTTTCACGCCGGACCACGCAACTTTCCAGATCGGACCGCGAGGTTTACCGCAGTCATAGGCCATATCCGGGTTCGATC
>SPJL01034123.1_pt1 | contig 13880 bp, 14 predicted proteins | sample 3741751 | NCBI WGS metagenome assembly SPJL01 (sample SAMN10925998, study PRJNA522277) | cold seep metagenome | isolation source: Elba SIP-enriched marine methane seep metagenome, extraction at timepoint T3 | place: Italy: coast of Elba, Mediterranean Sea | reverse complement strand
GTAGGCGACTCTGGCGTAATCAAATCGGGATACCAAGCTTCGAGAGCTTCAAGTCGTTTGTATAAGCTATCGTATTCAAAATCACTGACTACGGGATTATTGAGCACATAGTAACGCCATTCGTGATACACGATTACACGATGCAAGTCGTCGGCCTCTTGGCGAGCTTGGGTAGCATCTACTTTATCGCTGTTTTTCAGGAGTTGTTTGGAGAGGTCAAAGAGTTGACGTTGCAGGTCGGTAGTGTACATAGTAATCTAGCTATTTTTAAGAAGTTCGTAAAAATAGTAATAAGTAGCGGACACTTCCAAAGGTGTCCGCTACGTATCGTCTTAAAAGGAGCGTTTTTATTTAACGATCAGCTGGCGGGCCAATTGCTGGCCATTGCCGATCAGTTGGAGGGTATAGGCTCCGGTGCCTAACTGAGAAACATCGAGTGGGCTAGTAGCCGTACCTTGAGGCATACGGAAAGATTCTTCGTATACGCGACGACCGAGTACATCAGTGATTACCAAATCGTAATTTCCAGCATTAGGGCTTACCGTCTGCAATTGTACGACATCGATAGCTGGATTTGGGAAAATACTAATCTCCAATACATCATCTACCTGAGTAGTGCTGCTGGTCATGGCTTCGGTAAATACCAAGCTATTACAAGCGGCAGCATCACCACCCGTTTCGCCATTGGTGTTTACCCCATTTCCACAGGTGTAAAAGGTAACGGTACCAGAACCTTCCGCCGGAGCAGTCCACTTAACGCGGAATTCGTTAGAAGTACTTACGCCTTTGTGCTCCGCGTAGTCGCGACCAGTGGTAACGCTAGAGATCTGCACATTATCAGCAGGAGAAGACCAAGTATTGACGGAATTGCCATTTTGACCTTCGGCGGCATTGAGGGCCACCATTTGGAAACCATAACCACTTGGCATTCCATCGGCTACGTTGACGCTAGCTACTACATCATAAGTAGTACCAGGCTCATAACCATCGGCTACTACCGAATTGCCATCGCCATCCAATACATCGATGCTCATCGTAACTTGTACGGCAGCATTATTATTATGGCAAGTGATACAGGTCTTGCTATCATCACCAGGGGCACCTGAATTACCTTCATTTGCTGCGCCACCCCGACCACCGGAGTTGCTGGCAAAGACGAAGGCCAAAAGTGCTAAACTAAAAACAGTGTACGTAAATTTCAATTTCATAGACAGAGGAATTATGTATTAAGTAAAAGGGTTTGAAAGCATGTGTCAACCTCCAAAAAGTAGGTTCTTGTGAGCTTTAATTTATTACCTACGTAAAGTTATACTCTTCAAGATTGAAAAAGCTGCGTATAAATCAAAAAAACTATAGTTTCTTAACATCATTGAGTCGGCTTACGGCCAACCTTGCTCAGGATTTTTTCCTTTTACCCCTCGATAATACTCTCGTAAGTAGTCCATATCGCGCTCGATATCTCCTGTTGGCCAGAATACTTCCCCAAAGTCGATCTCCTTTTTCCCGTAGTCGAATTTGATGAGTAAAATAGGAATTTTGGCCTTGAGCGCGATGTAGTAAAAGCCAGTTTTGAGCTTTTCGACTTTTTGGCGGGTGCCTTCAGGGGCTAGGGTAACGGCTAATTCGTCATACTTTTCATACATCTCTACCATAGCATCAACAAAGTTGTTGCTTTTGGAGCGGTCGACGGGGATGCCGCCAAACCAGCGAAAGATAAAACCAAAGGGTGGCCGAAAAAGCGAAGCTTTGCCGACAAATTTGATTTTGGCTTTCATTACCGAACGGGAGAGAGGGCCTAGTGGAAAGTCCCAATTGGAAGTATGAGGAATAGCAATGACCACCAGTTTTTTAACCTCGTGGGGGTAGCGGCCGGTAACTTTCCAGCCGATTAGCCGCATAATAAAAGAGCTAAGCGCACTAAGCATAGCGAAGAATTTTCATTGGAATGGGCGCAAAATACACCTTTCCCCGCAATTTTTTTTGCTGCGGATAGCGATATTAACCGGAACTCGACTAAATTTGGTATCAATTTTTCGGTTTCTTCGTTAAAGCAAAAAAACCGATTAACAAAGCACTACTATTGACCCCTACCATTAGATACTTCCTCCTGGCCTGTTGTCTGTGCTGCTTTAGCACCCTTCTGTGGGCACAATCTACTCCTTCACCAAGTGAAGAGAAGGAGGACCGTATTAGTGTCGAGTTTTCCCTACCCGGTGGTTTTTATGATGAATCTGTGGAGGTAGAACTATCCTGCCCCGGGGCCAAAATTTTCTATACCACCAACGGAGAGCGGCCCAATAGCCGTAGCAAACGCTATCGGAAGCCCTTAAAAATCCGGTCGACTACCATTATCCAAGCTGTTGCCTATCAAAAAGGCCGGAAAAGTAAAATCAAAGGCCGGACCTATTTTATCAAAGAGCCAGCCAGCACTTTTCCTACCATATCCCTAGGCATCAAACCCGCTACCTTATTTGACCCCGAAATTGGCCTTTATGTACAAGGCCCCAATGCAGTAGATTCCCTCTGGACCAAGGACGGCGCCAATTTTTGGAGCCGCCGCGAAATACCAATTTATACCGAACTCTACGAAACGGATCGCCAAAAGGAATTTAGTAGCGCCACCGGATTTCGACTTTTTGGAGGGATGAGTCGCCTTTTTCCCCAAAAATCGATGACCATCATCACTCGTAATCGCTACGGGAAGAAACGATTGAAACATCGCATCTTTGGACCGGAGGGCAAAAAGAAGTTTAAATACCTCGTGCTCCGTAATTCGGGGAGCGATTGGGGGAAATCGCATTTTCGCGATGCCTTTATGACGGGCCTACTTCGCGATTGGGATATTGAAACCCAGGCCTACCGTCCCGCTCATCTTTACCTCAATGGTGATTACTGGGGCATCTATAATATTCGGGAAAAGATCAACCGGACCTATATCGCCGATCATTTTGATTTAGAAAAAGATAGCATTGATCTGATAGAACACAAATCGACACTTAAGCGTGGGAGTCGTCGCCATTATCTAAAATTACTGCGGTTTTTGAAGAAAAACTCCCTTGGGGACCCCGCTAATTACGCTTATGTGCAGGGGCAGATGGAAGTGGAGAATTTTATGGATTATCAGATTGCCCAGATCTATTTCGATAATCAGGATGCCGGGGGAAATATTAAGTTTTGGCGACCTCAGACGCCTACGGGGCGCTGGCGCTGGATACTTTATGATACGGATTGGGGCTTTGGTTTGCACAATTCTAGCGCCTACAAAAACAATAGCCTTGAATTTCATACCGAACCCAATGGCCCTTCTTGGCCCAACCCGCCTTGGAGTACCTTTATTCTCCGCAATTTGCTCGAAAGCCCAGATTTTAGCCGCCAATTCGTCAATCGTTTTGCCGATCACCTCAATACCACCTTTAAATCAGATCGAGTACTCTCGGAGATTGAAAAGCATCAGCAATTACTCCTTCCCGAGATTGATCGACATTTTGACCGCTGGAAATTGAGCAAAAAGAACTGGGAAGCTCATCTGCGGATCATGAAGAAATTTGCTTCGCGACGCCCTGTATACATGCGTTCGCATCTGCAAGATAAATTTACGACAGGCGCACCGGGAACGGTCAATGTAAGTGGTAACGAAGGTGGTCAGATTTTACTCAACGATAATATCCGAATTGTCAATGAAAGTTTTACGGGGCTTTATTTCTCCGGTGTACCGATCCATTTAAAAGCTATTCCCAATTATGGCTATCGTTTTGTACGTTGGGAAGGAATTGAGGCGGATGACGAGGCTTACGACATCAGTTTATATGTGAATCCCGATCATTCGATCTCCTTACGCGCTGTTTTTGAACCCTATATTCATCCCTTGACGGGCAAAGTGATTTTCAACGAAGTGAACCCGAATGCTAAGGAAGCAGGCGATTGGGTGGAATTGTATAATAATTCTGAAGAAATGGTCGACCTGACCGGATGGGTTTTTACTGATAGCAAGCACGAGTTTATTTTACCCACTACCCTTTTAGCCCCGGAATCTTACCTCATCCTTTGTCAGGACAGCAGCGCTTTCCGACGAGTGTATCCCGAGGTGCAAAACTTGGTCGGTAATTTTAAATTTGGTTTGGGTAAACGAAAAGAGGAATTGGGGCTTTATGATAGCAATGGCGCTTCGATTGATAGCGTAGGTTATGCCATCCAACCCTTGGATACGGCTTTTGCATTGGCCCTATTATTACCAACGCTCAATAATCACGATCCCGAAAACTGGGAAATCATCAAAGGCATTGGAACGCCTAAGTCAGCTAATCCCTACTATTTGGAAAGCCGGATTCGTGCCGAACAAAGCCTTTGGATTCGCATTGGAATCGCCATTGGTTTATTGCTCTGCGGAATGCTCGTTCTTCAGATGCGCCATAGCTATCGACAAAAACAACTTGCCCTAGCTAATGCTACCAATGCCAGTCCTCCGGTTTTTATTCCCTTGGAAATAGAAGGCCTTGAGGAAAAGGAAGAAAACGAGGAGACTAAGCCAGATAATCCGCAATCAAGCGATGAAAATGATGAACCCCACGTTCAATCGTAGGGGAAAAACGCCCCTGCTGATAAAAGCGCGATTGAACCCCTAATTGTACACTTTCCACTACCGACAGCTCAATAAGCGTTGCTTACCCGCTTTTTCCACCACAATCTTCCCTCGATGCGTACAAACGTTAGATAAACAATGCAGTTGCCCTGTTCGATCACAACTCAGTACAAGTGGTTCATCTAATACTCCGGGCAATAAGGTAAATGGGTTTACTTGCCCCGCCTCTTTCAATTCGCTTTGGTCACTAGCAAAAAGCCAACACCGAGAAAATATTTGATCCGTAACCTTTTGGAAGCTTACAGGGTTACGGTAGAAGTCGGCAGGCAGAGTAGTCGCTTGCCGAATATCAGAATGTATATTAAACTTTTTCATTATTTTATGTTTTTCAACTATTCTTGGAGATGAATATAAATAGCAACAAAGAGGAAGGCAAGCGAAAATCATCACAATTTGGAGATTTAGGGCTGACCAATCGAATTGTTCAGTCGGAGCGGATCATCAACCAAGATGGCACCTTTAATGTCATTCGCGATGGCCATGATTTTTGGACCCCTTACCAATACCTCGTCGAGGTTTCTTGGCCGCTTTTTTTGCTGATGGTTTTACTGTCTTATCTCAGCGTCAATATCCTTTTTGGACTGACCTACTGTGTGATTGGCCTCGATACCTTAGCAGGGATAGATGCCTCGGGAAATTTTTTGGAAGACCTCGCGCATACCACCTTCTTCAGTGTACAGACCTTTACCACCGTTGGCTATGGCGCCATTAGCCCAACCAGCATGCTCGCCAATATTATCGCTTCGCTCAATGCTCTGATCGGCCTAATCGGCCTAGCCTTAGTAACGGGACTTATTTTTGCGCGTTTTGCCAAGCCTAAAGCGCATATTCTGATTAGCGATTGTGCCGTTATCGCCCCTTACCAAAGTGGGAAAAGTTTCCAATTCCGCATCGCCAACAAACGCAATAGTAAGATTATTGACCTAGAAGCCATCGTACTCTATAGTTGGCTCGATCAAGATGCCAGCGAATCCATGCGTCATTATGCGACCTTAGCATTAGAGCGTAGGCGAGTGGCGCTTTTTCCCCTCAACTGGACCATCGTGCATCCCATTGATAAGAACAGCCCACTTTGGGGGAAAGAAGCAGAAGATATCGAACGCAGTCAGGCAGAGTTTATCGTGCAGATCAAAGGCTTTGATGAAACCTATGCCCAGATGGTGCACCTCAATAGCTCTTATGTGCCAGACGAAATACATTGGGACGCCCGTTTTCAAAGGATGTATGAGTTTGAGGCCGGGCGAGGCACCATCCTTCACTTGGATTTGATCAATAGCTTGATGGACCCCTCTGAGGAAGATTTGAAAAAAAAGTAAATACCAATTAAACCTTTAGGTATCAATTCAGTCCAAGGGTAAATTCCAGTGGATTTGGAGATAGTAGCAAAAATGATGTCGGACGAGCAAATATTGTTCTTTATACAAGACGAATCACAACGCGAACGAGGTTTCCGTCTCTTGATGGAGCAATATCAAGAACGTTTGTATTGGCATATCCGTCGGATGGTAACCGAACATGAAGATGCTAACGATGTGATGCAAAATACTTTTATCAAGGTATACCGTAGCATCGGCCGTTTTAAAGGGCAATCAGCCTTATATACCTGGCTGTATCGCATTGCAACCAATGAAGCGATCACCTATATAAACAGCCGTAAGAAAAAGAGCACGGCTGCCCTCGACGATGCCGATAACAACCTGGAAAACCAACTAGCGGCCGACGATTATTTCGACGGCGATAAGGCCCAAGTGTTATTACAAAAGGCCTTGGCCAAACTGCCAGAGAAACAGCGTTTGGTCTTTCAGCTACGCTATTACGAAGAGCTGTCCTATCAGGAAATGTCGGAAGTACTCGATACTTCGGTGGGAGCTTTAAAGTCTTCGTATCACCATGCGGTTAAGAAAATTGAAGCCTATTTTCGCGAAGTAGGCAGTAATCTGTAAATACCATAATAATGGATCGGAAAGAAGAAATTCGGAAAGAATTAGAGGAAATTTCGCCCTTCCTCTCTAAGATGAAGAAAGAAAACCCTTTTGAGGTACCTTATGGCTACTTTGATAAGATGCAGCGCGAGGTGATGCAAAAGGTAAAAGAACCAGAAGTGGTAGCTTCTCCCAGCCTCTGGGAACAGCTCCTAGGGAGCTGGCTACAACCTCGAATGGCTTGGGGAGCCTTAAGCATAGCTTTAATTGCGGTAGCTGGTTTTTTCCTCTGGCCTACGGAGCAAAGTTCTACCTTGGCTGGGGTCGAAGGCGAAACGGTGGAGTGGGAAGCTGCTGCCAATGCCTATTTGGCGGCTAATATCGATGAATTTGACGATGAACTACTGGCCGAGCTCGTCCTTACGGCTGATCCTGCCGAAGAGATACTCCCGAAAGAAGAAGATTTGAATGATGAACTAATCGATGAAATCCTCAATGAATTAGATGATATCGAAATAGAAGACTTGTTGTAAAACAAGCAATACCTAAATTTAAACTACATGAAAAAAATATTTTTGATCGGATTTGTAGCACTTTGGGCTAGTTTGGGAGCCTGGGCGCAGGATAGAGATTTAGAAAATCCACAAATTCAAAAGATGCGCAAAGAGTTCTTCGAACAGGAACTACAATTGAGCCCCGAAGAATCCCAAGCTTTTTGGCCGCTTTTTGATGAATATCGGCTTAGACAACGCGATTTGAAGAGCAAGGTCCAGAATGGCCGCAAATTAGAACTGATGAGCGATGCGGAGGCAGAACGTTTTCTGGAGGAAAACTTCGATTTGGAGGAAAAACAATTGGCCCTCAAACGCGAATACTTCGGTAAACTTAAGCAGGTGATGAATGTCCGCAAAATCGCGATGATCAACCGAACGGAGCGTAAGTTTAAGAAATCCTTGCTCAATAAATTACAGGAGCGTCGGCGCGGTAATGGTCGCCGCAATGGATTCAATTAAAGGGCGGAATAAATGCGGTCGATCGCTTACCTTTGCGACGACAAAGCCGTGGTTTGCTTTGAGCAAGTCGCGGCTTTGTCGTTGGACCCCATAATACTTTTCCCTCTATGGACACTTCCCGTTGGCTGGCCCATCTCGCCCTTTTTACCGTAGCCCTGATTTATGGCGCTAATTATACGATTGCCAAGGAGGTGATGCAAAGCGATGGCATTACTTCAGATGGTTTTATTTGGTTTAGAGTACTCACCGGAACGATAATCTTTGGAGCTTTGTATCTAGGCACGGGGCGCGAATCTATTGATCGTGGCGATTGGAAATGGCTGATTCTCTGTGGTTTATTTGGCGCCGCCATCAATCAAATCTTCTTTTTCCGGGGCCTGCGTCTTACTGGCCCTATTCACGCTTCTCTTATCATGACCACCACGCCCATCCTGGTCTTGATGATCTCTTCTATCTGGTTGGGCGAAAAAATAACGCTGCGCAAAATCATCGGAGTCCTCGTTGGTGGCAGTGGCGCCGTTTTACTTATTACCTATGGCGAGACGGTGAGTTTCCAAAGCGAGCAGCTATTGGGCGACTTGCAGATTTTGATTAATGCAACCTCCTACGGGATCTATCTCGTCATAGTAAAGTCACTCATGGCGCGTTACCAATCTTTTACGGTGTTGTTTTGGCTCTTTTTCTTTGGCCTACTGTTCGTCAGCCCCGTGGGAATGGATGATGCCTTGCATACGGATTGGTCCTCTTTTACCTCTGGGGTATGGCTGGGCTTTGTGTATGTGATGGTCGGAACGACCTGTTTGGCTTACTTGCTCAACATCTATGGATTGCGTCGTTTACAGGCCTCGGTAGTCAGCACCTATATTTACCTGCAACCTTTATTGGCGTCCATGATTGCCTTGCTTTTGGGCAAGGATGAAGGAACGGTGCTGAAATTGGTGGCAGCGGTAGCCATTTTTGTGGGAGTGTTCTTGGTAAGCGACTTCGGAGTGAGCAAAAGAGACGGAAGCGATGTCACAAATTAAGACTTTTCTTAATTTAGTGAATACAATATATAGCGTACTGAAGCTTCTCTTATATTTCTTTTTTTGCTTTGTAAAATAGGCCATGTGTTAGCAGGTGTTTTATAGTATATTAAATCAACAAATAAAAACAATTTTAAATGTTTTTAATCTTTAAATTGTTGATTTTTATGATGTTATACACTTTATGAATGCTTTTAATACTATTCCTCCCTAATTGTTTTTCTGAGAAAAATCCCTTAATTTAATCCTTGGTGTTGCTGTTTTTTTCCCTATATTTACCTGAAACACTATACAAACTCGACCATGAATCAACATAATTTTAGGAACGAACAAAAAACAATTGCGCTGATTTCTGAGTACGAGGCTATGTCACAACAAGGAACGGTAGGTTTTTATGAGGAAACGGTATTTTTCGAGATCATCAAACACTATGAATCCACCGAAAATTTAGACCGAGCCCTCGAAGTCACTAATCATGCGATCCTTCAACATCGTTTTAGCCCCGATTTTTACTTGAAAAAAGCTCAAATCCTGCTGGCGCAGGATCTTCCAAGCGATGCATTGCTTTGTCTGGACCTAGCGGAGGTATATGCCCCCGCCGAATTGGAGGTTCAGCTGATGCGCATCGAAGCTCTTTCTTCCTTAGGTCGCACCGCCGCGGCCTTTGCGATCCTAGATGTACTCAAGCAACAGTCCAATGAAGATGATTTAACTCATATCTATTTCTGCGAGGCACTGGTGTTTGAAGATCAGGAAGATTTCGATCGAATGTTCTATGCCCTTCGTAAATCGGTATTGGCAAATCCGAATAATCGACAAGCGGTAGAACGGATTTGGCTGAGTGTAGAGATGAGTCAGAAATATGAGGAAAGCGTCTTGCTCCACGAGCAATTGATCGATAGCGACCCTTATTCTTATATCGCTTGGTATAATTTGGGGCACGCCCATTTTTGTCTCCAACAATACCACGAGGCCGCCGATGCCTTTGAATACGCTTTTATTATCAACGATGATTTTGAATTTGCTTATCGCGATTGTGGCGAGGCCTGTATCAAGGCCGGAGATTTCAAAAGAGCACTCAAATGCTATACCGAGGCCCTCGAACACATCGAGCCCGATACGGACCTGTTGACCCGCATGGGCTATTGCCAAGAACAGGAACAGGAAAGCGTACTTGCCAAAAATTATTACCTCGAAGCCATCGATATGGATAACTATAACGATCTGGCTTACTTTCGCATGGGGGAGTGCTACTTCCGCGAAGGCAATTGGAAAACGGCAATTGGCTATTACCGCAAAGCAATAGCCATCGATAATTTCAAAGAGGAGTATTTAGCGGCCCTAGCTACGGCCTATCACCAAACGGAACAGGATGATCTGGCGCTAGTATTTTTCCGCAAATCGGTTGATACGGCTCCTGAAGTCGCTCAATATTGGGTGCTTTATGCTACCTTTTTACTCGATATGGGTAAAAATCAGGAAGCGCTGGAAGTCTTGGAAGAAGCCCTGCTTTTTGCGGGCGGCCCGGAGTTATTGTATGGTAAAATTGCTTGTATGATTTTACTCAAACGCAAAAGCGAAGCGCTTTATCTGCTCCACAAAGCCCTCCACGTTAATTTTGATCGCTACGAATCTATGTTTGAGCTCGTTCCTAGTCTAGAAGGTGATCCCGAAATCATGACCATGATTGCGGCTTATCAAACTTCTTAAGCCCATCCTGACGCCGCTAGTTGTTTAGGATCAACTAGCGGCGTTTTTTCCTTCCCTCAATATGCGCTTCCGGCATATTTTTTGCTGCTTTTTACCTGCTTCCCTTTCTGCACACAATCCCTCCCCTATTTAGTTTTATCACCAGATAACGGAAAAGCATGAGAAAAAGGAACCTATGGCTATGGCCTTTATTGGCCTTGCTGACGCTAGCAGCCTGCGATAATGGAGGAGAAGACGATACCCTCGTCAGAATACACAAGGAAGAATTTTCCTTAGATGACCAACATGTCATTGGCTCTGCCGTGGTCACTTATATGAAGGAAAACCCTTTACTTTTCCCCGTTATCGACCGTACAGAATACCTAGAGGTTTATAATTATGTCGACGTATTACTCGAAACGTTGATTACCACCACCGAAATTACTACCCGAGAAGATTATAATTGGGAAATAATCCTGTTGCAGGATGATGAAATCCGATCTGCTTTTGCCGCACCGGGAGGGAAAATTTTTATCTATACTGGCCTGCTTAAGTTTATCGAAGCGGAAAATGAATTGATGACGGTGATTGCCCACGAAGTGAGCTATTCCGAGTCGGGCAAGGTAATGAACTACCTATCGTCTAAGTATTCCAAGGACCTATTTTTCTTGGGGGATATTTTATTGGGGAATGATTTGGGAGATGAATTGGCCGAGCTTTGTAATTACCTCAAGGATTTGATTTATACGCCTGCCGAAGTGATTGTAGCGGATGAGTTTGCCATCAATTTGATTTGCCCTTTCCAATATAATGCCTTGGGGATGAAAAGCATCCTTGATTTAGCGGCACAGGCTACTTCGGAAGTTTTTTGGCTCAATGTGCGCCCGAGCGCAGAAGATCGAGTGGAAAAAATTATCGAAAATGCCAACCCTTGTGGCGATGAAGAAGACCCGACCTTTGTAGAGCGCTATGCTTCTTACAAGTTGTTGTTGCCCTAAAGCAATTAGCTAGCTTAGGGTAAATGTAAAGGTCCGCAAAGAAACTATTGTCTTTGCGGACCTTTATATTTTTTTCGAAGCGCCAAATCGCCTCCCTTTGCCCTCCTTCGCGCCCCTCTGCGACACCTCCTTCTCGAAGTGCCAAATCGTAAGGAAGAACCCTTTATTTCACCTTCACCCCTTCCAACTCCGCCGCATAAATCGCCGCTCCAATAATCCCCGCATTATTCCGCAAATTAGCCGGAATCACTTCCGTCTCCACCGTCAATACCTCCTGGTAACGATCAAATTTTTTACTACTTCCACCACCCAAAATAAAGAGCTTCGGAGAAAACAAACGCTCCAAGTGAAGCAAAAACTTATTAAACCGCGTCGCCCATTCCGTCCAACTCAAATCCTCCTTTTTCCGAATCGAATCAGCAGCATAACGCTCTGCAATAACTTTGCTATTTTTTAAAAACAAATGCCCCAACTCCGTATTTGGCACCATTACGCCATCAATAAACAAGGCTGAACCCAGCCCCGAACCAATGGTAATGAGAATCACACTGCCTTTCCGCCCCTTACCAACGCCATAACGCATCTCGGCCAAACCCGCCAAATCAGCATCATTACTCACATAGACTTCGCAACCCGTAGCATTGCTCAATAAGGCCGCAGCATCCGTACCGATCCATTTCTTATCGATATTAGCAGCAGTAAGCGCCACACCGTCGCGGATAACGGCTGGAAAACCACAACCAATGGGTCCCGACCATTCGAAATGTTCTACCACTTCATTAAAAGCGATGGCCACCGCCTCCGGCAGAGCAGGAGAAGGAGTGGGTACGCGAAAACGATCAGAGATCATCTCTCCCGTTTTCAAGTCAATGATGGCACCTTTGATTCCCGAGGCACCTACGTCGATTCCTAGTATTGCTTTTTGTTTCATGTCCTTACTTTCATTTTAGGCAGTATGCATTAATCAATAACGCGCATCTTCATTTTTACCGGTTCTAAGGGCCGACTTTGTCCCCGTGGAGGATCACCGTCCGTAGGAGTGGCTGCAATTTTATCGATCACTTCCAAGCCTTCTACCACCATACCAAATACGGTATATTCATTATCGAGAAAAGGAGTGCCACCACGTTCGAGATAAATTTGACGCTGTTCTGGTGTATAACGTCGATCCTTTTGTGCTTCCAACACATTGAGTTGTTCTTCGGTGGTGCTTCTACCATCTACAATATAGAATTGCGAGCCGCTCGACATCTTTTCTGGATTACCCGGGCCACCACGACGGGCAGCGGCTAAGGCTCCTTTGACATGGACGAGGGAGTCGACAAATTCGGCAGGGATTTGATAGCCGGGGCCACCAGAACCTAAAGCTTTTTTCTTGCTCGCATTACGCGAATCGGGGTCACCCCCTTGAATCATAAAGCCATTGACAACTCGGTGAAAAAGCAGATCTTCGTAAAAACCATCCTCCACCAGTTTAATGAAATTGTCGCGGTGTTGTGGCGTGGCATCCGAAAGCAGAATGGTCATATTGCCAAACTCTGTTTCCAGCACTACATAACACTGCAAAGGAGCGTCGATGACCAATTGTTGTTCTTTGATACTTTCCTTTTTACCATCGCTGGCACGTAAGGTGATCGTATAATTTCCCGAAGATTTATAGCGATGTTTAGGAGTCGCATCGGTTGACTTTTGCCCATCGCCAAAGTCCCACTCATAGATGGTGGCTTTTTGGGAATTATTTTCAAAAGTTACCGTAGCAGGCGCCGTCTTCGACTTAGTAGCATAGGTAAAATCGGCGATTGGCTTAGCACAAGAAGTCGCTAAGAGTAAGATCAAACCGAGTTTAGTAATCGTAAGTACGTTTTTCATCAGCATAGCTTATTTTAAAATCCGAATCTTCATTTTTACATCTTCCAAAGGGCGGTCGCCAGTAGCCGTAGGCGTGTTCGCAATCCTATCGATTACGTCGAGTCCTTCTACCACTTCGCCAAAGACACTGTATTCTGCATCAAGGGAAGGGAAGCCACCAATTTCTTTATAGAGGCTACGTTGAGCATCGTTGTAGGTGATCTTTTTTAAGCGCTCAAAATTATTGAGTTGTTGATCGGTTTGTACCGCACCTTGTACGATAAAAAATTGCGATCCAGAGGATTCCTTACCGGGGTTGATGCCATCGCCGAGGCGAGCTGCCGAGAGGGTGCCTTTGAAGTGAGGCGAGCCGATTTCGGCGGGGATGGTGTAGCCGGGGCCTCCTTGGCCTAGGGCCACTCCAGAGGCTGCGCCACGCGAATCGGGATCACCACCTTGGATCATAAAATTCTTGATGACCCGGTGGAAAAGTAGATCGTCGTAAAAGTTTTCGTTGACGAGTTTGACAAAATTATCACGGTGTTGAGGCGTGGTATTGTACAACATTACTTTCATATCCCCCATGCTCGTTTCGATCATCGCATAGGTATGTGGATCACTATTACAAGAGCTGCCTAATAGCAGTCCTCCGAGTAGCAATAATAAAAATCCCCAACGGGAAAAACTTTTCATTTTCATCATGATCATTGGATTTTATTCTTCTTCTTCCCAGCCTCCATTCTCTG
>SPJL01008045.1_pt1 | contig 13914 bp, 3 predicted proteins | sample 3741751 | NCBI WGS metagenome assembly SPJL01 (sample SAMN10925998, study PRJNA522277) | cold seep metagenome | isolation source: Elba SIP-enriched marine methane seep metagenome, extraction at timepoint T3 | place: Italy: coast of Elba, Mediterranean Sea | reverse complement strand
GCCATTATATCATAAGTCAAAGTCACCGAGCCATCTGTCGCAACGGGAACGCCCGCACTTTGAACGCCAATAGCCGGAACATTATATGCATCAAAGGCGCCCGTAGCAGCGGTAACCGTCCAGATTTGACCAGCGGGAAGCATGCCCGTAGTCGCATCTGTAATAGAAATCACCTCAGAGAACTGTCCATCATCGCCGCCAGTATTAGCATCCAAATCAAGCACCGTCGCATTATCCAAACAACTACATGGATCTGCAATCGCAAAATCACAATCTAGGATATCGATGCCACTGGTATCACTTGCAGTACAACCATTGCCATCGGTAATGGTATAAGTAATGATAGCTCTACCCAGACCTGCAGTGGTAGGATCAAAGCTATAATTAATTCCGTTGCCATTGTCTGTAACACCTGGACCAGAGTAAACACCTCCAGTAGGGGAGCCACCAGTAATTGGAACACCTTGGAGTGGTGCATCGATACAATAATATAGTGCAGTTCCTAAACTCACTGTGGGAAGAGCAAACACTTCAACATCATCCATCGCTGTCCCGGTACAACCAGCCACTCCTACCATGTAGGTAATGGTGTGAGTACCGACGCCTGCCATCGATGGGTCAAAACTATAAGTCATTCCGTTGCCATCGTCCGTAACGCCCGGGCCGGAGTAAACACCTCCAGTTGGCATACCGCCTCCAAGGCCCATTTGCACCCCATCATTAAGACAAAGATCTGCTAGGGCAGTAAATGTAGCGGTTGGCAAACCAAATACTTCGATATCATCAGAAGCAGAATTGGTACAACCCATTGCATTAGTATAGGTGTAAGTAATGGTATGAACGCCGACACCAGCCGCAGCAGGGTCAAAACTAAAAGTAAAACCAGTACTGGTAACACCCGGGCCAGAATAAGCCCCCATAGCTCCACCAACCGTATCGATAGGCATTCCGCCACTAAGCCCCATTTGAACACCATCATTTACACATAAGTCAGCGGGAGCGGTAAACATTACATTGGGTAGATCAAATACTTCAAACTGATCCGTAGCGGTACCGGAACAACCATTTCCATCCGTAAAGGTATAAGTAACGGTATGAACACCAACGCCTGCAACAGCAGGATTTATGAGAAGATTAGGTCCGGCGCTGGTTACTCCAGGTCCAGAGTAGATTCCTCCCGAAGGTAAGCCAACCACAGGTTGAACACTGATCGCGTCATCGATACAAAACTCATCCGTAGTGAGGGTTAAAGTAGCGCTTGGTACAGCAAACACTTCCACATCATCCATCGCCATATCACTACAGCCTGATACGCCTACACTATAAGTAATGGTGTGAGTACCAACGCCAGCAGCTGCAGGATCAAAGCTATAAGTCATTCCATTTCCATCATCCATAACGCCGGGTCCTGAATAAGTACCTCCGGTTGGCGTACCGCCTCCAAGGCTCATTTGCACCCCAGCATTAATACACAAATCTGCAGGAGCAGTAAAATTGGCTGTAGGGATTGCAAACACCTCAACATCATCTGAGGCACTTGCACTACAACCGTTTATGTTGGTATAAGTATAAGTAATCGTATGCGTTCCAACGCCAGCCGCAGCAGGATCAAAGCTATAAGTCATTCCATTTCCATCATCCATAACGCCACTGCCGGAGTAAACCCCCATATCTCCGGTAGCAGTTCCCTGTGGAGGTGTTCCTCCACCAAGGCCAGCTTGTATACCATCATTGAGACAAAGATCAGCTAGTGCGGTAAAAGTTACAGTAGGTGGTCCAACAACGGTTATGTTTCCACTTGCAGAGTTAGAACAACCATCAGTACTTACAAAAGTGTAGGTAATCACATGAATACCAATGCCGGCATTAGCCGGAGTAAAGGTAAAATCCATCCCGTTCCCATTATCCGTAACGCCGGGTCCGGTAAACGTTCCTCCCGTTGGTCCTACTTGTACAGAAGGCGTGAAAGCCGGGTCAGAAACACAGAAAGTTCCACCTATTTCTATAAAGACAGATGGCACCGCAAAAATCTCAATGGTAGTCATTGCTGAAGGGCGACAGGTCGCGTCGCTAGGAGCCGAGTCCAGAATAGCGTATACTTCGTAATTACCTGCTACTGGAATAGAAGTCGAGACTAACAAGGCTGCGGTATTTCCAGCGGTCAAACTTCCAAAAGGAATCGTTCCGAGAGAAGTACCACCAACATAAGGATCGGCAGGAGTAGAAGAGAAGTAAACGAACTCAATTCCATAATCCATATCCATATTATCCGAGGCAGCCATATTGGCGAGGCCTGTAGCGGATACATTAAAAACAGCATCAGAACAGAGAGAAGTAGGGGCAGTCACCACACTTCCTACTGTGGGACAAACCGTATTCGTATTCATTAAACTCCCTTCGGTAAAATTGATGATGTCTATCCCAAGTTCTTCTGAACCAGCGTTACTGGAAAACTGAATAGATAATTGTGCTGTACAGCCAGGGGTTAGAGCCGTACTCAAGGTGTTCCAAGCTCCTTCGATGTTTAAATCATCAATATCAGAGCCTCGTGTATCGATTAAAGCGGTAGTACCAGCTCCAACACAATTGGTTTGCTCCACAAAAATGTAGAGTAAATCATCTGCTTCCCAACCAGTAGAGGATAATAGGTATTGCAAACTTACCATGGGGCTAGTCGTTCCAGTAAGATCGACTGGATCAAAGTTCATAGTAACTATCCCGTCGATATCTTCCATCATAAAGGCCTGAACTCCATCAGGGGCATTGGCTCCAAGTTCAGCACTAAGCGTGGAATTGACCGTTACTCCAAAGAAATCTCCATCGGAGAAACCTTCGCCAGCATTCCCGCCGGAGGGGTCAAAGATATTTTCGAAACCCAAGGTAGTACCCGAGCCCGCTGATAAAACGGTAATTTCACCACAAACATCAGAAAAATTCTGTAGCTGGTGGACAGTCATATTATCATTATCGAAATATTGGCAACTACCGCCAAAGAGTCGACCGGTAATAGCTTCGAAGTCAGCGGTGACTTGCCCATGAGTGGGCGTTAAATGAAGAAGACACCCAAAGACTAAGGATAGTACTATCCTAAAGCAGGTGTGATAGGAAGGGATGTTCATGGTGTAAGTTTTTTCTCTATACTGTTAAGATTCAGATTCGTATTCAAACTGAAAAAACAAGACACCCATAAAGAGGTCTTGACCTTTTCGATAATTCGATAATATGACAATCTCGAAATCCAACTCAGTGAATAGCTTTGAGGATTTCAAGCTTGAATTTAAGCTAAGAATGCAGTAGAGAAGTCTAATGCCCCGATTGGGCAAAAACTGGGTTTGTGGGATGTACGGTTTTGGGAGAGGATTTAATATGTTATGGGACTTCTCCGTAAGAGCATCAGGAGACTCGCATCAATGAGGATTATTTTTGAAAGTTCTGGTCGTTAATCCGTTGGTTTTAAGTCACTCTTTTTTGCTCCTTACAAAAGTAGTGTTTTAGCATCAGCTTTGTATACCCTTTTCAGGGTATTTCCAAGATAAAAATTTATTAAATAATAAATCAAACACCATTTATAGTGCTGATTTACTGCGTTTTTTAACACAATATTGAAGTAACAAAGAAATCACCCCGGCAGAACAAGATCGGCCGGGGTGATGGATAAAAAGTGCTTATCAAAAATCTTCTTAATACGAAAATGCGGGGCATTGTACCTTGACAGGACGACGACTTCGATTGTTAAAATCTAAAATCTGTACAATCGAAAATTCAGGGCCTCCACTACCGTAACTTACCCTAGTCAGGGAGGATACATTGATATCAAAAGTAAAGGTCAAATAAGTCTTTTTATAATCGACTCGTACCGCCGCTACGATGGCATCGGTTCCGGCAATATCGCGCTCGGCATGCATGCGTACCCAGCCTCCAAAATAGAGTGAAGTAGGGTGATCGCTACGAAAGTCACTGCTGGTTTTATATTTCCAAAAACTACCAACTGTAATCTCTTGGTGGGGTCCTTGATCTTTAAAAATAAAGCTCGGACGAAGGCTAGATTTACGGGTCAATTGGATGTCTCCCCCACCGTGCAAGGTTAGCTTGCGGTACAAAAGCAGATCGCTACTTACCCCGTTTTCCTCAAAAAAGGAGACTAAAGGGCGATTGAGGTGAGAAACCGAGAGCCCCAAATGCAGGTTTGTATATTTATTTACGGTGTAAAACCAAGAAAGTCCGGCCGTTACATCCAAATAGTTGATCTGATTGGTCGACCCATTCTGAATCGAAGGCTCATAGTCAAAAGCCACAATTTTATTGATGTCAATACCATTAGTTACACGGGAAGCTTGTACGCCAAAGGCTACATAATTACCTCCACGACGCCCATTTAACGACTTCATATAAGAAACCGCGCCACCGACCAAATTAGTTTTAAAATCGACGTCTCCCGCCTTATCTGTATACACTTGGAGGCCTCCTCCAAGCACATCGCCATTGACAAAGGTAAATAGCTTCATATCAGCGGCACCAGCAGCGGTGTTATAGCCCTTGGTCACACTCTGCCATTGGCTCCGAGTGTTGGCAATAAAGCGCAAATCACCATTAAACAAACCCGTCATAGAGGGATTGAGTAAGGTTGGAGAAGCATGAATATGAGAAAAATGGACGTCTTGAGCCCCTAAGGTTAGGGCTAGACACAGGAATGGAATGCAGAGCAGGTTATGTAGTTTTCTGGTCATGTTGATTACCTCTTTCTTTTTTTTGGAATCGGCACAATTTGGTTATGATAAAAGGCCGCTCAGTCTTAAAAAGGGGGTAAATACGAAGGGGGTAAAAATCGGGGAGGGAGTCTGCTTTAGAAAAGTCAATTTCTATGCCAAAAGAAAAAAGAAGAGCAGGTTCTGCTTGTCACAAATGGCACAAAAAGCAAATGAGCCAGCTCCCGTAAGGAAACTGGCCCATTTTAATCGTTGCGGTAAATAGCGCTAAATCTTACTGAACACTGAGTCGGAAACTCTGCGTCCGTCCATCTTCTGAACTTACATTTACCAAATACAAGCCCGCAGCAGCCGGAGCCATCAACTCAAAGCTATTCTGACCCTGCATTGCCATTAGGGTAAACGATTGCAATTGACGTCCGGTATTGTCGAACATCCGCACCGCCAATTCAGCAGAAGCCTCGCTTTCAATCAGCAATTGGCTAGTGGCGCCGGGAGCCAACAAATTAGGCAGCAACTGAATATCGTGTAGATCAGACAAATCGCGAACGCTACTGGTCAAATCTTCTACGGTGTAAGTATAAGAAACCACGCAGCCATTGGCATCCGTCACCGTTACGGTATAATCACCCGCATCAAGATTTTCGAGATCAGCCACTGTTGCCCCATTACTCCACTCGTAGGAATAAGGAGCCATACCTCCATTGACCACTACACTGATGCTACCATTACCCATACCTTCATCATCCGTCACTGTTGAAGTACCGACCAATTCATCGAGTACCGTAAGGTTGAGCGTAAAGGTAGTTGCACAATTATTACTTGATGTTTCAACATAGTTGTAATTCCCCGTGCTATTGATTACGTCGCCACCGAATTCGATGGTTTCGCCAGCACAAAGCGTCAACACTTGGTGCGAATTGCTCGGTTCTACCGTTAGGTCGAGTACGACTAAACTATCACAGCCATTGACCGAAGGCAGGGCATTTTCGTAGGTTCCGGTAGCGCGGTATTCGTAGCCATTGAGCATATAGGCATCGCCTTCGCAAATAACGGCATCGATATAATTAGGCTCGGGTGCATCGAGTACGGTAAGGTCTACCGTTATTTCGGCAGAACAATCGCCATTCCCCAAGGTCTGGGTATAAACGCCAGTCATCGTATATTCTTCTTCACCAAAGACGAAAGATTCTCCGGCACAAATCGTTTGCTCTACCATTTCGCTAGAGCCATCTTTTGGTAATACCACCAAGTTGAGCGTAATGATACTATCACAACCGTTGGAGGTATTCATCACTTGGGTGTAAGTCCCTGTAGTGGTGTAATTACTGGTTCCGAAAACGAAGAGGTCTCCTTCACAGATTATTTCGGTGATTTGATTATCGTAGGCAGGTAGTACCGTCAGATCGAGGGTTACCTTTTCTTCACAACCAAAAGGACTCAAGGTTACTTGAGTGTAAACACCCGTTTCATCATAAGCGGTAGAGCCGAGAATGTATTTTTCTCCACCACATATTTCCGCTTCGATCATTTGGGTTTCAAAAGCGTCTACGACTTCAAGGTAGAGTGTGACGATGCTATCGCAACCCATGCCAGAGGTGTAGGCCTGGGTATATTCTCCTGGTGAATTATATGTTTGTCCGGCAAATTCAAATTCATCGCCATCACAAATGGCAACTTCCAATCCGATATCTTTTGCTTGTACGTCCAAGTCAAGGTTTACAATATTGACACAGCTACCGATGGCAAAAGTATCTTGATAGACACCAGAATTTTTGTAGGTGCTCCCTCCTACTACCACACTATCCCCTTCACAAATCATTTGGTTGAGGTTTACGAGGTAGGTACAGCTGAATAAGGCCAGAGAGTTGTCGCCGCTACTGGTTACATAGATATGGCGGTCATTCGGACTGAGCCCTACCGCGCTACTAAAATTCAAACCATTCACTCCTTCTTGCCCATCGAAACGAGCCGTTTCAAACACTAGCGAACCAGTGGTTACATTCATTCGGAAACCTGCCACGGCGTGCATAGCATTACTGGTAACGTAGACATAGAGTCCGTCGGAACTCATGGTAACAGCATTAGCACCATCGAGGCCATTGACCTCATCTACTCCATTTACAAATGCCTCGCGGTAAGTCAAAGCACCATCCATCGCCCGATCAAAAACGACTAGGGCATCACTGCGGTTGGTGGCAACATAAACTTGGGTGCCATCCGGGCTAACCACTACCTCGTAGGGCGAGTCCATAAAGCTAATACTGGGGTCACTATCTTTGTAGGTTCCACCAAAAGTCAAGGTTCCCATATCCATATCGCGGGTAAACCAGGTGATGGCATCATCAGAAGAAGCGGCGATATAAAGCGAATTATTATCGGGGCTCACTTCTATAGAACGTGGACGGCGGAGGCCATCGATACCGTTGTTTCCATCGGTAAAGGATTCTACAAAGCTGAGCATTCCGGTATCTTTATCCCGAGCAAATACGGCCAAGGTACCATCCCAGAATCCAGTAGCGTAAACATAGCTACCATCCGTACTCGTCACAATGCTGTTGATTCCACGGATACCCGCGACGCCATCGACATTATTGGTCATTACTTGCATTTCGGTCAACATTCCGGTCATTTCGTCGCGGCTAAAGACGGTCATTTGATCATTCAAAAATCCAGCGACGTATACAAAGGCTCCATCAGGACTGATTTGTAGGGCTTCGGCTCCTTCTAAGTTGCTACCGTTCATGATAGCCACAAAGCGCATCATTCCCGAGTTGTCATCTCTTTCAAAAATAGAAACGGAATTATCAGAATCTCCCGTGACATAGATATGTTTACCATCAGGAGTAACCACTACATCAGAGGCCCCTCCCAAACCATCAACACCTTCGCCTTCTGCGGTTTCGGTACCGACAAATTCTACATTGTTCATATCGTTGAACGCAAAGACGACAAATTCTCCACTACCAAAACCAGTTACGTAGATACTTTTACCGTCAACGCTCATCGAGATATTATTTGGAAAAACTAGCCCGGTAACTCCGTCGACACCATTTTCCATTTTATTGAGGAGCATTAAGCTACCATCCATTGGATCGCGACTAAAAATGGCTAATGCATTTTCATTTCCTCCGGTAGCCATCACGTAATTGCCATCGGGGCTCATGGTCAAGAAATTGACTCCCCAAAGACCATCAACGCCATCAACACCATCTTCATAATGCGTACGATAAGTCAGGTTCCCCATCATATCGCGATCGAATAAAATGATGCTGTTTGATTCCAGTCCTGCTACGTAGGCTTGCATACCATCTGCACTAATCGTAACGGAATAGCTACCCAGCATTCCCGTAACGCCATCTACACCGTTGCGAAGGACTTGCTGAAAGGTTAACATTCCCGTGACATTATCCCGGTTAAATACGGTAACTGCATTATCGCCATAACTGGCCACGTATACATTACTTCCATTGTCACTGACGGTTACAGAAACGGGGTAATTCAAATCATTGACATCACCATTTTCGTCCTGTAAGATTTGTACAAAGTCTAATTCTCCGGTTACTACGTTACGGCTAAAAACGACTACTGCGTTTTCATCGGCTCCGGTAACGTAAACGAAGTTTCCATCCGGGCTAAAATCTAGAGAATTGGCACCAGAAATACCGATAACGTCCCCTACTCCACTAGTTTGTTTTTCCACAAAGGTCAGGACGCCCGTTACCACATCACGACTAAAAACAGCCACAGAATGATCGAGACTTCCCGTTACATAAAGATGATTACCTTCCGGGCTCATCATAACGGCGAAAGCACCATTAAGTCCCGTTACTCCATCAATATCACTTCTTAGCGAACTTTCGTAGGACAATTGCCCATCATCATCACGCGAATAAATATTGATAGAACTTGCATCATAGCTTGTAACATATACATGCCCTCCGGTAGGGCTTACCGCTACTCCAGCTGGATTATTCCCCAAAAGAGGTTGCCCCAAACCGTCGAATACCATGCCTTCGTAGTACAACTGACTAAAGGCTGGCACCGCCAGGATAGTAAATAGCCAACTCAAGGTTAAAGCGTAAAATAACTTCAATTTCATCGGTATTTTTTTTATAAAAAGATAAATGATTAATGACGTGTGGAGATTTTCAAGAGGCTTTCATGGTAGGAGTCGAGGAAGGATGGTGTAGTATCTCTCAAAAGTCTTTGTATTACAAAAAACTATCATATATTTTTGATAGTCAAGCAATTAACTGCTCTTGGATCAATACATGGGAATCAAAAGCTATACCAAATGACGGGTACGGGGTGAAGGATCGAAAGGTAAAGGTGTAATAGTGTGACAGTACAAAAAAAGCTGCCCCGAAACGAGTTCAGGGCAGCCGATCTTTATGGATAGAATAACTGCTTTACTATTTGAGGATGGTGACGTTACCAGTTTTGGTAAATTGTTCGCCATCGAGACAGGTGCCTTCTAGGTAGTAGACATAAACACCTGGGTTAAGGGCTTTGCCCCGGAAAGTACCATCCCAGAATACATTGGTATCTGCTGTTTGGAAGACTAATTCTCCCCAGCGATTATAGATTCTCAACATCGATACATCCCGGACTCCTTCGTACTGGATGACTAACTCATCGTTGAAACCATCACCATTTGGAGAAACGATATTTGGAATTTCGAATTGAGCATTGGCACAAGCATCGTCTACTCGTACGATATATTCCGCTTGGGCGGTACAACCGTATTCGTTTTCGAGTAGTACTTGGTAAGTTGTGGTCACCGTGGGCGAAACATAGATTTCGGCACAGTCTTCACAAATTACTTCTCCGTCTATGAACCAAGTAGAGATCGATTCTGGTTGATCTGTAAATACTTCGAGCAACATTGAATCTCCTTGGAGAACTCGAATATCTTCTGCTAAAATATTGGCCGCTGGTGGATTCACCACTTCTACCGTTACGGTGGTTTGAACTACTGTTCCCAAGCAACTGAAGGCACTTACGGTATAAGTCGTAGTCGTTCTTGGTGATGCAATTGGATTTGGACATTCTACACAACTCAAACCAACTCCCGGGCTCCAGAATACTTCAGTTGCTCCTTCGGTATACATTTGAACTTCGTCATCAAGACAGATGATCTGATCTTCGACATAGATGTCAACTGCATCTTCAACAATCAAGGTTGTTATGATAATGCTATCACAACCAAAGATTGACTGGAGAGAATCGGTATAGATACCATTTTCATTTTGGTAAGCACCCGCTAAGAGGATACTATCACCTTCGCAGATCCGCACTTCAACTTCTTCCAAACTATTCGGACGAACCGTAAGCTGAGTCAGTACAATGCTATCACAACCGCTTGCTGCCGTTAGCGTATCAACGTAATTGCCAACCGTAGTTTGATAAGCTCCTCCGAGGAAGATGCTGTCTCCTTCACAGATGTTAGTGGTGAGGAAGGTGCTTCGTTGCGGCACCACATTTAAGTTGGTAACAATAATACTATCGCAACCTTCGACGGTTTGATAAACATCGCTGTAGAAGCCAGTAGTGCTTTGTTCTACTCCACCTGCGGTATATGTTTCTCCTATACAAATTTCCACATCAAAGGTATCGCGATAAGTTGGCAGCAATACCAGTTCGGTTACTACGGTACTATCGCAATTCTCTATCGTTTGGAAATGCTCGGGATAGAAACCAGCAGCGGTAACGTAGGTATCGCCAATCAATAAACTATCACCTGTACAGATCGTGGTAGTTGTGGTATCATTATACACAGGATGAACAATGAGATCGGTAACCACTACATTATAGCAACCATTACCTGCGAGTAAGGTATCGTAGTAAGTGCCTGCTTCCGATTCAAAGGCACCGTTGATGTAATAACGCTCTCCATCACAAATTTCTGCGGTAACGTTGGTTACATAAATTGGGATGATACTAAGATCCCAAAGGATGATACTATCACAACCATTGACACTTTGTAGTGAATCAGGATAGGTACCTTCCTCCTTAACATATTCACCCGCGATCAAGAGAGAATCACCTTCACAAACATTGACAGGCAATGTAAATTCGTAAACCGGATGAACCGTCAAGGTAGTTCTAATGGTACTATCACAACCTTCCACTGTGGTGTAATAATCAAAGTAAGTACCGCTTTCGGTTTGTGCTGCGCCAGCCGCTTGGTAAGATTCTCCATCACAGATTTCAACAGGAACATCTACCAAGTAAGTTGGATGAACCGTGAGGTTGGTAATCAGTACGCTATCACAACCGTGGGTATTGGTCAAGATGTCGTAATAAATTCCGGTGGTATCTTGATAAGCTCCGGCAAGTAAGATGCTATCGTTGGCACAAATCTCGGCAGTAAGGAAGGTCGTATCCGTTGGCAGGATCGTCAGGGTTGTTGCTAAGATGCTATCGCAACCCGCAATGCTAGCTAAGGTATCGTAATAGATGCCATTCATATTTTGGTAATTACCGCCCAAGAGGATGGAATCGCCATTACAAATTTCGGCAGTCAAATCAGTTTGATAAACAGGGTTGATGGTCAAGGTGGTGATCAGGACACTGTCGCAACCTTCGGTGGTACTGAGGCTATCGATGTAAACACCAGCGCTGGTTTGATAGGCACCGGCTAGAAGGATAGAATCTCCATCACAAATTTCGGCTACCAAATCAAGCGAGTAAATCGGATTTACCGCGAGGGTGGTTACGATAATACTATCTCTGTTATTAACGCTTTGGAAAGTATCGACATAAACTCCTTGTGTATTTTGGAAGTCACCCGCTACGTAGAAGCTATCTGAAGCACAGATTACAACATCTACAGAATCAATACAACTGGACAAGACCGTCAGATCGGTAACGATTACACTATCACAACCATTAATGGTTTGATAAAGGTCAGTATAAATACCTGTGGTCGTTTGTAACGTTCCTTCTGCAAAGATGCCTTCGCCTGGGCAAACTTCATAAACTAAGGTATCGCGATAGGTTGGCCAGATATTCAGCGTAGTGATGATAATACTATCACAGCCTTCGACTGATTGTAGGCTATCGACATAGACTCCGGCGGTGGTTTGATAGGCACCAGCCAGGAGGATACTATCATTATCACAGATGCTTCGTTCGAGATCTTGAGCATAAGTTGGTGCTACGATTAAGCGAGTCATTACGATGCTATCGCAGCCATTGATGCTGGTCCAATTGTCGGTGTACCATCCAGTTTGAGTTTGGAAGGCACCAGCGAGGAACAAGCTATCTCCATTACAAATCAAGGCCGTATCAAGGTGATCGTAAACGGGGTAAACTTCCAATTCCGTCACCAGGATACTATCACAACCAACATCAGAGATCAAGGTATCGGAATAATAACCAGCCGTGGTCTGTAAGGCCCCGCCAACAAATAAGCTTTCTCCTTCGCAAATTCCAGCGAAGAGCGTATCGACATATACCGGAAGGACAATCACGTTTGTGATAATTACACTATCACAACCATTGACGGTGGTCAAGCTATCTATATAGGTTCCTGCCTCCGTTTGCATCATACCTCCAGCATAAGTACTTTCCCCATCGCAAATTACGGCTTCATAAACATCTTCATAGGTTGGGAAGAGTTCGAGCGTAGTGAGAATTATACTATCACAACCGTTGATACTATTTAAGCTATCCGTGTAGGTTCCTGCCAAAGTCTGGTAGGCACCACCAGCCAAGATACTATCACCTGGACAAACAGATACAGTAAAGGTTCTTACGTATTCTGGGTACAAGCTCAATTGAGTTGTAATGATGCTATCGCAGCCGTGGATCGTCGGTAGGGTATCTACGTAACTTCCGGCTGTGGTTTGGAAGGCACCAGCTAAGAAGATACTATCGCCAGGGCAAATCTCCGCAAGCACCGTCTCTGCATAAACAGGGTGTACCGTTAAGATGGTTACTACCGTGCTATCACAATTTTCTACCGTTGGGTATACATCGGTGTAAGTGCCACTTGAAGTCTGTACGCCTCCGCCTGCAGTGATGCTCTCCCCTTGGCAAATCTCGGCGTAGACTGTATCCTGATAAATCGGATGTACCGTCAAGTCTGTTACGATGATACTATCACAGCCACTAGTCGTTTGTAGACTGTCGAAGTAGATGCCTGTGGTTGTCTGAGACATTCCACCTGCTGTAATACTTCCGCCTTCGCAAATCTCTACATATACCGTATCTTGATAAGATGGCCAGATGTTCAACGTAGTTATGATGATGCTATCACAACCATTGATACTATTTAAGCTATCTGTATAAACACCAGCCATAGTTTGGAAGGCACCTGATAAGAATACACTGTCGCCAGGACAGATGTTGGCATCGAAGGTTCTGACGTATTCTGGGTACAAGCTCAATTGAGTCGTGATGATGCTATCGCAGCCGTGGATCGTCGGTAGGGTATCTACGTAACTTCCGGCTGTGGTTTGGAAGGCACCAGCTAAGAAGATACTATCGCCAGGGCAAATCTCCGCAAGCACCGTCTCTGCATAAACAGGGTGTACTGTTAATATAGTTACTACCGTGCTATCACAATTTTCTACCGTTGGATATACATCGGTATAAGTACCACTTACCGTTTGTACGCCACCGCCTGCGGTGATGCTCTCCCCTTGGCAAATCTCGGCGTAGACTGTATCCTGATAAATCGGATGTACCGTCAAGTCTGTTACGATGATACTATCACAGCCACTAGTCGTTTGTAGACTGTCGAAGTAAATTCCACTCATCGTTTGAGTAAAGCCTCCTGCCGTAATACTTCCACCTTCACAAATCGCTACATATACCGTATCTTGATAAGATGGCCAGATGTTTAGCGTCGTGATGATGATGCTATCACAGCCGTTGATACTATTTAAGCTATCTGTATAAACACCAGCCATAGTTTGGAAGGCGCCAGCTAAGAATACACTATCGCCAGGGCAGATGCTAGCATCGAAGGTTCTGACGTATTCTGGGTATAAGCTCAATTGAGTTGTGATGATGCTATCGCAGCCGTGGATCGTCGGTAGGGTATCTACGTAACTTCCGGCTGTGGTTTGGAAGGCACCAGCTAAGAAGATACTATCGCCAGGGCAAATCTCCGCAAGCACCGTCTCTGCATAAACAGGGTGTACTGTTAATATAGTTACTACCGTGCTATCACAATTTTCTACCGTTGGATATACAT
>SPJL01012564.1_pt1 | contig 13915 bp, 14 predicted proteins | sample 3741751 | NCBI WGS metagenome assembly SPJL01 (sample SAMN10925998, study PRJNA522277) | cold seep metagenome | isolation source: Elba SIP-enriched marine methane seep metagenome, extraction at timepoint T3 | place: Italy: coast of Elba, Mediterranean Sea | reverse complement strand
GAGGTTTACCTTTGAGAAATTTGATAACACAGTGGTATGGCTAGGTGTTGATGAGCAAGGCCAAGGCGTCGTCTGGCTCGCCAATGGCTATAGTGCAGAGAGAATATCAACACAAGCAATTGAGAAGAGAATCAATAGTGCTAGTGACTTCTCAGATTCATATGCATGGGTCTACCATGAGCAGGGTCACATATTTTACTGTCTTCAGGTTAGAAGCTTGAACACAACATTGGTTTACGACGGATCGACCAGACAGTGGCACGAACGCATGTACAAAGACCCTGTCATTAACCAACGTCAGCTGCATAAAGGCTCATGCCACGTATTCTTCGCACAGAAAAACCTTATTGGCGATAGAATTACTGGCCAGATATATGACCTTGACCTTGCGTATAACTCAGACAATGGTGACGAGATGATACGTGAACGTATCTCCCCTCATTATCAAGACCAGAAGAAGTTGGTTTCTTATGCTTCATTCGAGCTTGATGCGGAGGTTGGTATCGGATTAAACACTGGCCAAGGTTCTGACCCACAAATCATGCTACAATACAGTGACGACGGTGGAAGAAGCTGGTCCAACGAACTATGGCGTCCATTAGGCAAGCTAGGCGACTTCTCAAATCGAGTTATCTGGCGAAGACTTGGTATTGCCAGAGATAGAGTTTTTAAGGTGCGAGTTTCTGACCCTGTATTTGTTCAGATAAACGAGGCCACTGTAAATGCCACTTAATAAGCCGCCAATTCAGCATCAAACACTAACTAGCCTGCAACGTTTTAACGACATTTGGGTAAGATGGTTATCATTAGTATCCGATGCAGTTCGCGTTATCAGAAAGGATGGCTCTCTAGAGGCTGTAACACTGTCTGATTCTTCCGCTATCCCCAATTCTGTGTATTACAGCTCAGATGAGGCAACGTTGGTGTACCAGAATGCTGGAGGCACTGTATTGCCTCTTACGGGCGGTGGTGGTGGTGGAGAAGCTAATACTGCATCCAATCTAGGTGCTGGTGATGGCCTATTTGCATCCAAAGTCGGTGTTGATCTACAGTTTAAGAGCCTTGTTGCAGGTACAAACATAACCCTAACACCTGGTGCGACTGAAATAACCATTGATGCTGCTTCAGGGTCAGCCGCATGGGGGTCGATCACTGGCACTCTATCAAACCAAACAGATTTGCAGACTGTGCTCGATACAAAAATAACAGCTTCAAGTTCTGACACACTAACTAACAAATCTGGCTCTAACAGCCAGTGGACCAATGACGAAGGATACGCTGTCGCCGCGTCACTGGGAACCATGTCTACACAAGACTCTGACAGTATCACCGTAACGGGCGGGACGATTGACGGTGTAGTTATTGGCGGATCGACGGCTGCTGCTTCCAATTTTACAACTGTTGGCGCAACTGGGTTAGTTACAGCGGGCGGATTAAACACAACAGCCGACATTACATCCGACGATGGCGCACTGGAATACGATTACGCAGAGCAACGTCTAAACTTAACCTCTACAAGTACGATCGGCATTCGCTGTATGGGTGCCCCTATCCGCGTCGATGATGGCACATCTGACAATTACTTTATTCTAAGAGAATCAGGGACTATCGATTGCGCTCGAGAGTTAGGGGGCACGGTATTCATTAGGACGCGCTCATTTGGTTCAAACTTAAACTTTGGCGCGACGAATTCATCGGGTGTTCTAGATAACAATTACCTGGTCATCAACCCAGACACCTCTGAAGTGGCTGTAAACACAGACTTTGACGTGGACGGAAATATAACTGTAACAGGCACAGTAGACGGAAGAGATATAGCCGTAGACGGTACCAAGCTAGATACAATTGAAACTAACGCTCAGGTTAACACCGTGGACAGTGTTAATGGAAAGACCGCTGTGGTGGTGCTTGATACCTCTGATGTTTCTGACACCACTGATTTTAGATATGTAACAGACGCCCAGCTTACAGTGATCGGGAACACTAGCGGTACAAACACAGGCGATCAGACTATTACCCTAACTGGAGATGTTACTGGTTCAGGAACTGGGTCGTTCGCAACAACGCTTTCTGCAAATACGGTAGGGGTTAGCGAGCTATCAGCAACGGGCACAGCGGATTCAACTACATTTTTACGCGGTGATAACACCTGGGCCACACCAGCTGGTGGTGGAGGCTTCACCCCAACTGTATTCCAAGCAACAAAGAATTCTACAGTGCAGGCATCAACTGGCACTTATGCGGATTGTACGGGGTTCGATGAAGACGTTAATCAAGGCTCTGACTACACATTCAATGGAACCACTGGAGTGTTAACATTTGATTCCGACGGGACATATTCTGTAAGCTTCCAGGTAACTGGGATACAGACAGGAAATAACAGGAATCAAACTAACATTAAGATGTTAGTAGATACGGGCAGCGGTTTCGCGGATGTAGCTGGTGCGTTCGATAAACAATATGCTTCGCGAAATAATACTCAGAATGAGGGGTCAGCCCAGTTTAATGGGTTTATATTACCAGTTGATTCTGGGGATGACATAAAATTTCAGGTACAGGACATTGGTGTTCCGATGAGTTACGGGCTTGATGATATGAGAATATCTGTAGTAAAAGTTACAGATACTGCTAGAACATAGTAATAACTTGTTGACAGAATGAGTTAATGTTATTATTGGCAAAACAAGACAATCTTCAAGTCTATAAATTGATGCAAGATCATTTGGTCGAACTTAAATAAAATTAAATAGGTTCTTCACGAATGGGATTATTCGATAGTATTGGCGGTCTTTTTGGATTAAATTCACCAGATACAGGCGGGTTAGGGGTTGCTGCTGCGGAAGCAAAAGACCTTTACAAACAGATGTACGACGAGTCCATTGCTAGAGGTGAGCCATTTCTAAACCTAGGAACAGAAGCTGCGTCCGCACTGGGACAACGCCTTGGGTTAACTGGAGATTCAGAGTCTTCTGGCTATGGTCAGTTACTTCAAGGCTTTAGTCCCTCACGGCTTACTGACGACCCTGGCTATCTATTTAGGCAGGAGCAAGGCAACAAGGCACTAGAACGTTCGCTTGCCTCACAGGGTAAAACACTATCACCAGAAGCGACCCAAGCTTACATCGATTACAATCAAGGGATGGCATCTCAAGAATACGGAGATGCTTTTGACCGAAATCGAGCTACTCAATCAGATATTTTCAATAGACTTTATGGGGTTACAGGCCAGGGTCAGCAGCAAAGTCAATTCCAATCTGGTTTAGGTCAAGATTACGCAGGTAACATGGCAGATATTGGAACATCGCTAGCTGATTCAGAACTGGCAGCGAGGGACGCTGGCGCAGCGCGGCGAAGTAGCTTCTTTTCAAATCTTATCGGATCTGCTGCTACCGCAGCTGGTGGGGGTGCGTAAAGATGGTTAGATTTAACCCTGGAATTTATCAAGCAAACACAGGTGTTATTGCAGACTCTCATAACCAAATGGGTCGTTCTATAATTGACGCCCTTATGCAGCGCCAGCAAATTCAGGCAGCTCAAACAGAAGCTCAAGTTGAAAAGAATTCTGACCCAGCATACATTATTTCTTTAATTCGACAGGGTGTTAAGCCAACACCAGAGCAGCAGGCTATCGTTGATATTGCAGAGGCAAAGGCAAAAAGAACATTCTTCCACCCAGAAACTGGCCAACAGATAACATCTGGGGGATTCCCAGACTATAGGCCGAAAGATGAAGCTCAGGCTTCGCAGGTTCGTCCAACCATTGATCCTATGGTTGCCAATCAGATTGCCGCCGAGACTAACCCAACAGAGCGTCAGAAAATGATTAGGAAAGCTGATAGAGACGTTTTCGAAAACTCTAAGAATATGCCCATGGCTGGTACGGTATCTGGCCAAAAGGCACTTTTTGAAGCCAACCTGGCTCTAGATAAAGCAAGAGAGATAGAAGAGTTTAAGCAAGACTTAGAAACCCAAAAAGAAAACAAATCAGCGGTTCAGGCGTCTAAGGCCATTAAGAACACGCTTGATGATCTGATTGATGACCCAGAGCTAGGCCAAATATCTGGTGGTCCATTCGGTCTGCAAGGGTTCCAAGCAGGTGTTTTTCCAGTCGGCCGAGCGCAGCGACGTTTGAAGCCTAAGTTAGATCAGCTGGCAGGGCAGAAGTACCTGGAAGCATACCAAAGCCTAAAGGGTGGCGGACAAATTACAGAATTCGAGGGTCAGAAGGCGGATGCAGCTCAGGCCGCAATCGGTCAGAGTATGGATGATGCTGACTTTAAAGTTGCCTTAGAAGATTACAGGAAGGTAATTGAGAATGGAATTGCTAGGCTGGAGGGCAGGGAGCCACCACACAATTTTGAAGAACCTTCAATTGAAGAAGGTGTAACTGCAACCAATCCACAAACTGGCGAGAAAATAATCTTTAGGAACGGACAATGGCAGCCAATGTAGCCTTACCACCTGGGTTCTTAGTAGATCAGGCTGAGAAAGTTGCCCCACAATCTGCCCCTCTACCTCAGGGGTTTACCTTGGATCAGGGTGCCCCAGTAGCCCCTACACAGGTAGAGGGTCCTAGCCTACTTGAACGTGCTCGTAAAGTTTATGGTGACCGTACTCAGAACATATCAGACCTAACAGTAGGTAAGTATGAACAACAGCAAACACCTTATGAAGACGCATTCCAAATCGGCGGCCAGGTTGCGGGCGGTGCTATGGATGTTGTGGGTGATGCAATTATTAGTGGGGCAAAAGCAATTACCCCTGAATTTATTAAGAAGGATATATCAAGTAAAGGTCAAGAGCTGTTAGAGCAGCCTATGATTAAAGAGGGTCTTGGATGGCTTGCAAAGGGCATGGATGCATATCAGGGATGGGCAGATGCAAATCCTCGTGCAGCTCGTAACCTAGAAGCTGTTATTGACGTTGGTTCAGTGGTTCCTGCTACTTTAACCACCAAGGCGGCAACCAAGGGTACAGCTAAGGCTGCTGGAGACTTAGGTCAATCACTAGAAAAGGGTGCTGTTCAACAAGCAGCTAACACAAGAAAAGAATTTTTAGAAGGTCTAATCATGCCTAAGGTTACGCCGACCGTAGCAACCGACCAGGCAAAGCGCACTGTAGAAACTGGCTTTGGTGGAAGAAAGGTGATGCCAACTCCGAGAGAAGCAGCAATAACAGAAACAGTCGCATCTGTTGGTGGGGTAAAGAAAGGAAACACCATTCAGGGTAATCTAAATGTTATTCAAGATGCGGCAAACAAAGAAGCTGAACAATTGAAGTCGCTCTTGAAGAAAAACGAGGTACTAATTCCTAAGCGTGAATTTTATCCTAAGTTGCAACAGGTTAGAAGCAACCTTGCAGAAAACCCTCTGATTGTTGGGGACTCTTCAAAAACTGCTGATAAGATTATTAACAAGTTTGAGATGATATTAAGCAACACGGCTGGTACAGCGAGTGGCATGTTAGAAGCTCGTAAGAAGTTGGACAAATGGGTTAAATCCCAGAAGGGAACCAATGCTTTTGATCCTAAGAATGAAAACGCCCTAAGCATTGCACTGCGCGAAATACGCCAAACAACCAATGATTTTATCGATGAGCGTGCCGTAAACGTTGATGTTAAGAATTCATTAAAACGCCAATCTGACCTGTACTCTGCGGTTGAAAATATAGCACCAAAGGCGGCAAAAGAAGCCCCTACTGCGATCGGACGACTTTTCCAAAAGATACCCCTGAAAGGTGATACTGCCAAAATAGTGGGTAGCTTAGCTACAGCTGGTACGTTAGCTGGTGGTGCAACATTAGCACCAGGATTGGTTCCTGCGGCCGTGGTTGGTGCTGGGACAGGTTACGGTGCATACAAGGGTGGTAAAGCCCTGGTATCCCCAAAGGTTAGGTTCGCATTATCTAAGCTGCTACAGGGTACAGATAATGTAATCAATGGAACGAAGGATAAGGCTCTAAAAGAACAGCTAACCATGGACAAGAAAGTCTTAATGGAAATCCTTGGAAAGGAAAGCTCTCCAGGCGTTAAAACCATTGGAGAGAAGGTTGGTGGAGCATTGAAAGATCAGCGAGGAAGTATAAAACTTGGTAAAGAAGATATAGATGTTTATCATGGAACTTCTCCCAAAGTATCATCAATCATACTGAAAGAGGGGTTTGACCCATCGAAGTCCACCGAAGGCTCTGTGTGGTTTACAACCAAAAAGTCTGCCATTGAAGAAGGGGATGTGGGGGCTGGCTCTAAGGGGGCAATCTTGAAAAGTAGATTGGCCAAGGGTAAATTCGCAGGAAGGAAAGAATACGACGAATACTTTACAGATCAGCTCATTGATATGGGGTATGATGGCGTAGAACTTAAGGATGGGGATGAAATAACATACGCCATTTTTAATACAAATTTAATTAAAGATATTATGGAGGAATAAAATAAATGGCAATTTTAGCACCACAAGGTCCGTTTAGAGCCTTTGACCAAAACGGCGACCCGCTCAATGGTGGTAAGCTCTATACGTATGAAGCTGGGACGAGTACGCCTAAGCAAACGTTTACGGATGCTAACGAAGGGACACCTAATTTAAATCCTATTATCTTAGATAGTGAAGGCTACGCCAATGTATGGTTAGAATCTGGTGCATATAAATTTGTATTGGATGATGCAAATGATGTTGAACAATGGTCTATCGACGATATTTCGGGTTCAGATAACAGTGCGTTTGGTTCTGCCGTTGTTTTTGAATCAACAAACTTTAACCTAAATAGTACGTACAGAAATAACCTTATTGTTACTACCGCAAGCCTGACTGCATCCCTATTCTCAGCTGTAAGCGCAGGAGAAGGATTCCTGTTCAGTATTCAGAACAGTAGTGATGGTGTTTTAACAATTGACCCAGATGGCTCTGAAACTATTAACGGTGCCGCGACACTTGCCATCCCATCTGATGGTGGTACAAGCGTTGTATCTGATGGAACCAACTGGCAAATCATCAGCGCAGTTACTGTAACCTCTTTTGGAGACAACACATTAACTGGAGACAACACATTTACTGGTACAAGTGACTTCACTGGCAACGTAACTGTTAGTGGTGACACATCGATCACTGGAAATATAAACACACCAGATGAAGGCGAGCTTACTATTGTAGCTGGAGCGATCACCCCACTGGGTGTTTATCATACGGTTGATACAGAGCTAGACGCTGCATCTGACGACCTGGACACGATTAACGGCGGAACAGATGGTAAAATACTTGTCCTGCGTCAAGAAGATGACGCCAGAGATATTGTAATCACCAACGCTGGAAACATCGTAACACCAGATGGAACCGACATAGATTTACTGAGCACCAGTGAGTCAATATCTTTCATTTACGATGCGGCGCTGTCAAAATGGGTTGTAACCTCGTCAGCCGTTGTTTCGGCATCGACCACGAGAGCTGGGGCATCTGAGTATGCTACTAGCGCAGAAGCTCAGGCTAAGACCGCAGCTGACAAAACCATTACTCCATCCAACCTGAGTGACATCGAGTTCGAAAGTAGTGCAATAACCATCGGTTCTGGTACTCAGACTTATAGTGCATCTCATGGATTTGGCGTTATCCCTAAGAACTTTAAGGCAATCCTTAAGTGTACTACAGCTGATGGCAACTGGGTTGTTGGAGATGAGGCGGATATTACCACCCAGATTATCAGCGGTGTTACAAGTATTACTGCTTATGCAGACGCATCAGTTGTTGGATTAATACAAGCTAACCTTCCAAGATTGCCAAACAAAACAACAGCAGCATTATTTACAATCGACGCAAACGATTGGGATTTATATTTAAGAGCATGGGTATAATAGGAGAAACAAAATGACCACACAGAACCAAGAACTTGAATTCGACTGGACCGACGTAAAGGCTAGCCTGTCTTTGTCGGATAGTCAAAAATACACGTTCCAAAACACAGGTCCGCAGCCAATTAGGATATTTGAAGGTGCTTCAGAGCCATCTGAAGGAACTCACGGCCACCAGCTTGATCCGAACGAGCTTTTATCTGTAACCCCAGGTAGTGGGTTGAATGTTTACGTAAAAGTAATAACTAAGGGATTAAAATCTAACCTAACTGTTACGGAGGCTTCATAATGCCAATTGATATATATGGGTCAGGTAGTGGTGGCGGTGGTGGCGGCAGTGGTGACGTAGTCGGCCCAGCATCGTCAACAGACAATGCAATTGTTCGGTTTGATTCAACAACTGGTAAATTAATTCAAAATAGCGTTGTACTAGTTGACGACATCGGGAATATATCTTCCGTGGGCACATTAACAGCTTCTGGTGATATATCTACATCGTCAAACATTGTGGTAACTGGAACTGTTGATGGACGCGACGTTGCCACAGATGGTACGAAATTAGATACTATCGAAACGAACGCCCAGGTTAATACAGTAGATAGCGTAGCAGGTAAGACAGGTGTGGTAACACTGGATGGTGATGACATCGCTATTGATAACGCAAGCTTTGAAGTCCTAGTTGGAACAGACTCACAAGCCTTATGGGAGGAAAATGATACAGCGCTTCTAAAGGCTCGTGGGACCGAGGTTTTGGGAGGGACTGGTTCAGTCACTTTCACTATTGGTACAACTGTATTTGATGTTGCTGCTGTAGAGGGTCAGATTAAAGATAGCACTGGGTATTATTCTATTAATTACGCTGGGGCAACTGGCGTATCTTTAATTAGCACATCCGTTACAAGTATTTATGTATATATTGATAACGCTGGAGCGCTTCAACAGCAAACAACAGAGCCAACTCGAGAAGAATACCGAGAAAAGCTATTCTTAACTCGGCTTGCTCTTGTTTCTGGGACGCTTGCCGCACAAGAGCAAATAGCAAACCCTAGTGGTCAGTACACAAATTCTTTACGGGATTACTTGTCTTATATTTCTTCACCGAAAAAAGGCTTAGCACTTAGTGGTAATGCAAACCTGACATTCCAAGTCGCCGCTGGGAGCATATTCGAACTTGGTACAATGAACGCGAATAACGAAGATAGTCCAAATGAAGTTACGTTTACGTCTCAAGACCCCGCAGATTTTTTCTTTTTAAATAGGGATACTACACTGGCTGTTGGCCAAACAAACTTAGCTGTTGTTCAATATGACAACAACGGAACGCAGACAAACATGACGAATAATCGCTTTAAGATTATGACCGTCTATAAATTTAACTCTGGCAACCATATTGTCCAAGATGGGCAAGCCGAATACGCATCGCTAGATGAGGCGCAAAGTGCAATTTCAACAAGATCGTTTGTAGAAAATCCTGCCGTAGCTAATGGTACGAGACTGGGTTGGATAATCGTTCAAAAAAATATGACGGATTTAACGGACACAGCAGATTCTAGGTTTATTCAAGATCAAGGGTCATTTTCAACGTCAACTGGTACTGTTGGAGCGCTTCTATCTTCAAACAATCTATCAGACGTAGCAGATGCGCCAACATCTCGTACAAATCTTGGGTTGGGCACAGTGGCCACACAGGACGCAAACTCAATTGACATTGATGGCGGAAGTATTGATGGTACGGCGATTGGCGGTACATCGAGATCGACGGGTGCGTTCACCTCTGGCACATTTAACGATGGTGCAAATGTTGATGATGATGATAGTACACCTTTAATCCTGTCACGTGACGGTGGTACTGACGCAAATACAGCTTTAAGGTTTCTAGGGTCGACGGCCAGCGTATATGTTGGAATGACCTCTACAAATCAGTTTGCCATTGACGACGACGACAACCTTTCATCATCTCCAGGTTTTCTCGTTAATCCAGCAAATGGAGATACTGATACTGGGGCATTAGATGTAACTGGGAATATAACAGTGAGCGGCACTGTAGATGGCCGTGATATTGCTACAGATGGCACCAAGCTTGACACTATCGAAACTAGCGCAGATGTAACAGATGAAACTAACGTAGTTAGTGCGTTAGATGGCGCTACGTTGACATCAGTCACAGTGGCAACCGATGATAAGGTGGTTATTCAGGACACAAGTGATTCTGATAATGTTAAAACAGTCACCGCCCAAGATATTGCCGACCTAGCGAGTGGAGTTACTAAGTTTACAAGTTCAGATATAACGTTGTCTGGCGGGGCGCAAAATGCATCAGCGTCGCACGGTCTTGGCGCATTACCATTTGGATGCAGGGCCTATATCAGATGTACAACAGCACAAGCAAACTATTCTGTGGGTGACTGCGTTGATGTAGGAAGCACGACGCAATCTTCTGCAACAGTTAGCTCTGGTATTTATTTCACCAGCACAACGGTTGGAAATACTCGTAACACAAACTTTAGAATACCGAATAAGACAACAGGCGGCATGACTACGGTTACAAACAGCAGCTGGGTTCTTGTTCTGCAAGCTTGGTTGTAAAGATGACAAAAGAGCTGAAAATATTAAACCTGATCTTCAGCAAGATTAAGTCTGTTGGGTTGGCTGCATGGGGATGGCTCATGTACATCATTGCGTTTATGATAACAATAACTATGTTGGTATTATAGGGGCATGGAAACATTGATGGCCACTTTCTACATAAACATGACGATTACCATGCTGTCACTGGTTGTCGCGGTTGGATCAACAGCGACTGGGCTTTGTTTACTTCAAAAGCACCAGGATAAGTGGAAAAACGCCAGAATATGGAAAATACACAGGCTTAAACTTAAGGAAAGGCTTTACTTTTCCGCTATTCTATCTACATTCAGCAGCGTAATCTACATACCCCTTATGTCAATTTGGTTTTTTGCCCATGGGTGGCAATCTATAGGCGAAGAGTACAACTTTTGGTGGATGATTTATCATGTTATTGGTATGCTATCATTTATAGGGTTCCACAGACACACGAACCAAAGTTTGACATATGAGGTTTTACCTAAAAATGATGGAAATTAAATTAGCGATAAAAGAGGCAATCGAAGCTACGATTCATCAGTTTGATATTCGATTAATAATCGGGTATCTAAGCGCTGGATTGGTACGTGCCCTATTCGGCTTTCCAAGCTTCATATCACTTATAATTGGCATCGTTGTTTGTGTACCAGTTGGTATGATCACTTACCACCTTGCTCTATACTTCGTTAATCAATCGGACACCGCTCACGCAATTGGACTCATAGCCGCCTTTGGTAGTAGAGAAATACTGGTAATCATTTTAGCAAAGCTACATTTCTGGTCGGAAAACCCTGACCAAATCAAACTACCAAATATATTTAAGAAAAAATAAAATGCAAGTTAATCTAATTCGCCAAGGAGAGAAGCATAATGCTACCCTTGGCGTTTTAGAGGTAGAAGGCTTGGATGTGGTTATATACACCCTTGAAGACGCCTGGAATGATAATTCCCCCAATATAAGCTCTATTCCGCCAGGAAAGTATGTTTGCACCCCCCACAATTGGAAAGAAAGACGAGAGTTGCGGTTTAAGCGCGTCTGGCGGCTTCTCAGAGTCCCTAACAGGACTGCTATACTAATTCATGCAGGAAATGACCACGAAGACACTCACGGGTGCATTCTGGTCGGACTGAAGAGAGATTTATCTAACTCAGCATTTATCGGAGATAGCGTTAAAGCTTTGAACATCCTTAGAGAGCACATTGGCGAGAAAACCTTCACAATTAATATCGTGGAGGCATGCGCTCCCCTATAAAAACAAACATGGGAGGATAACAAGTGAGTAGTATAGAAGGTATAGGCATAGAGTCTATTTGCGGAAAATGTAAAAGGGTTCTTGCTGGACCCGAAGTTGGTAACGAAATATGTACGGATTGCGAAGAAGCTGATCGATTAGGTAAACCCAATATCTTATTTTGGGATTTAGAGATAACCCCGATGCTAGTTGCCGTGTATGATCTGAAAACCAATTATATTAATCCTGGAAACATCGTATGGGACCAATGGTTAATATCTGGTGCATGGGCATTCAATGACGAAGAGCCTCAGGTTGCGACAGTTGGTAAAGACTATAGATGCGACAAATCTCTCGTAAAAACCCTTAACGATGTTCTTATGAAAGCTGACCTTATCGTTGGTCACAACGGTGATCGATTCGACTTGAAAAAATTCAGATGGCGCGCTGCGTTTCATGGTATGCCCCCACTCCCAAAAATATCAACTGTAGACACCCTTAAGGTATCAAGGCAGCTATTTGGCCCACCTAGCCATAGATTGGGATACCTTGTAGACAGACTAGGGAGCACCCAGAAGGGTGGTATAACCCAAAAGCAATGGTTAAAGTTTTTCTTGGAAGGTGATAGAGACACCCTCAATGAAATTGCTGAATACAACAAGCAGGACATCGTAACTCTGCGTGACCTTTACCATAAAATAAAACCATACATGCACAATCACCCTCACATGAAAGCTTATTATGCAAAAGGTAAGGGCGATGTTGTTTGTCAAACCTGCGGAAGTTCTAACTTGATCAAGAAAGGAACCAGAAAAACTAACTCTGGTGTCAGGTACCAACGCCATAAGTGTAATGATTGTGGTGGATGGACGCCAGGTAGGCGAATTAAGTAAAAAGTAGTATAATACATTTATGTTAGGAGTTGTGAAATTTTTAGGTACCAAAACAGGGATGGCCGCCATAGGTGGTTCCCTTGTGACGTTGTTGGTTGCCTGGGGTCTTCATTCTGGTGTTGTTGGCATTATGAAGATGCGTCATGCAAATGAACTCAGAATGCAAAAAGAAACCTTAATAGAGCAATTCGAGAAACAAAAGAAAGTAACCGAGGAGGTTTCAAATGAATACCAAAAGCAAATTACTAATCTTAATTCTAGGGTTGCCACTCTTAGGAGCGTGCGGCCAACGCAATGCATCGTGCCAGCTTCCACCCCTACCGATGGACATAATGCAGGAACCAGTGGATCAGGACATGCTGGACAGAATGGAGTTACTACTTCAGCCCTCTATGAATATGCAGGCGATGCAGAACGCTACAGAATACAGCTAACGTCATGTCAAACATTTATACGAAATACTTGGCACGCTCTAAAACAGTAGGCGTTGTATCAATCGACCCTTTAGGTCACGAGGATTTACTTCAGTTAAGTATAGACCAAGATCACGTTTATTGGTCGTGCATTTGGGAGCATAAATGTGTAACTGTGCTGGACAATGGTAAGATAGTTTTAGAACAAGCCCACTTAGACAACTAAACCCCCATTGCGGGGGCTTAGCTATACGCTTTAAGAGGTAAACAAAAAGGTAGTATTAATTATACTGCATTCACCGACGAATACAAGTAAATGTTTACTTACATGTAAGTGTTTACTAACTATATGACAATATCTATTTTATTTTCAAGTCTAGACTCATACCTTTTGAGAGCTAGATAGGCCTTTCTACAATTGGACGCAACCACCGTACACTGTTTGCGCTTTGCGTTTTCTATGTTACCTAATATTTCTATCTGCATAGCTACATCTCTTAGCATGTCCGATATGTCTTTGGCGTTCTGTCTCATTTGAGACGCTCTATAACTTTAATATCTGGGTTAGTTATGCGCTTGTAGGTATTCCTAGCGTCTTCCTCAGTGTCAAAGGAAGCTAACTCCTTATTCTTATCAGAACACCAGTACCCATCTTCACCAGGACATAGATATACGCTTATATCTAAGAAAGTATAACTTTTTCTAATATAAAATTTGCTGTTTATCTGTAGTAACTCAATCTTCATTTTTCTTTTCCTTATAGCTATCGCACTTACCCCTTTTGTCTGGGATTCCGTACCTGTTTTGTTCGTATCGCTCTGAATTCCCAAAGTCAAATCTTGCGCATGTGTGGCGGCTTGGGCAACCATAGTTACGGCAAACCACCACATCAAACGTCTTCAGTGAAGTTGGTATTCTTTTTTTATTCATTCTATT
>SPJL01026132.1_pt1 | contig 13922 bp, 18 predicted proteins | sample 3741751 | NCBI WGS metagenome assembly SPJL01 (sample SAMN10925998, study PRJNA522277) | cold seep metagenome | isolation source: Elba SIP-enriched marine methane seep metagenome, extraction at timepoint T3 | place: Italy: coast of Elba, Mediterranean Sea | reverse complement strand
GCAAAGCTAGTTGGTGAGCCAGACGCCAAGCGCACCGACGGCGCAGTGGTGAACAAGGTGGAGGCACCTGCGCCCAGTGGAGGCAGTGACAAGGTGGCCAGTGTTTCGCAGGTCAATCAAGTGGCCAACGTTCTCATGGCACGCATTGAGAAACTGGAAGCCACCATTGAAGGGTTGACCAAATTCACTACCGACTTCACTGCATGGGTTGCGAATCACGATGCCGCTAAGAGCGAGCCAGTGGCAACGGAGCCAGTGGAGCCAGACGCCAGCAATGCCGAGATCATTGCAGGATGTGGGCCACGCATGAAGCAGTTGGAAGCGCAATGGCCCAATGGCCACGCGGTTGACCTTGACGCTAAACAGCCATGCAATGGCCACGTGAAGCGCGATGGCTCCAAGTGCACACTGAACGCCAAGCGTGCATGGCACAAGGATGCCAGTGTTCACAGTGGCGAACTGGAGATTCCCACTGATGAGCCAGTGATTGCCGACGATGGTGAAATTGACATCCTCGCATAGGCACTGCCTGAAAACTGAATAGCGGAATCAGAGTGGCCACTGTGCAAACGGTGGCCACTCTTCGCGTCCAGCAACTTTCGCACTGCCATGCCCACATGGGCAGTTTACGAATCGCCGTAGAGAGCCAGCAAAACAGCCAGACCTATCAAACCACTTGTGCCATGCCTGCATGGGCTGTGCGCCGACGCCAGACGCCAAGAATACGCATCCATGCCTGCCAACTACTCACCATGTGGCTCGAAGTGCCGACAATACAGGCAGAATCGCCCAATTGGTTCCCATTGATACCTGCGCACTGCAAAGCCAGACCGCGGTTTCACTGTGCGGATATACGCCACTCTGAAAGTGTGATTGTGCATTGAGCCAGTGTATACGCGGCTTCGCCAGCTGCGAATTGTATACAGTGACAGCTTCAGTGTTCGTCAGTGTTGGTCACTGGTCATTGGCTCCAGTGATGATCGGGCCTACCGTCAGGAACCCATGTCTCTTGCTTGCTTGTCGTTGGCCAGTGCCAATGTCTCTTGCTTGTCGGTGCTATTCCATGCGCACGCGGTGAACAAGTTCACTAGTGTTACAAGTATTGTTTTCCAAGTAACCATGTATCACTACTAATACACTCAAGCAATCAAGTAGTGTAAGCAATCTTGTAACTAGTATCTGTATCTAACACTGAAATCCGGGTCGAAGTTGCAGACCTGAACTCAAAACTTGACAGATTTGACACGTCTCGACTAGGGTTGTTGGTCGGTTGGCCGACGTTCGGTCAACGTAGTCATGGAGTAGTTCGATGAACACCGACACATGGATTTGCATTGCATACAGGGTGCTGAATGATGAGCGCACTGAGGTGCTGGACGCCAACATTGCCATCTGGCCTGAGTCCAAGCTGGAAGATGCCGATGTGGCCATTGGCTTGCTTAGGGCTGCACCCAATGTCGATGTGAAAGCGTTCGTCAATGACTTCCCGTCATCAATGACTGGTGATGAGGTCTTGGAGCAGTTCAGGCAGGATGTGCTGGATTCCATTCGGCATGAGAGTGCTGGCAACGTCAGCCTCAAACCACTGGTCACTGAATAACAGTGATTCACAAAGCGAAAGCCAAGCGAAGTGGCAAGGAGTGGAAGAGATTCACTGCCACATGCACGTGTGGCTGGTCAGGACTGGAGTTTGGAATCCGGTCAATGGCCAAGGGCCAAGCGAAGAGACACATGAAAGCAAATGGAGTAGGCCAATGGAATTCATCAACGTCGTTTGGTACGAACCGGGGCCACTGATGTATGGCCCCACTGGGTACGTGTGGTCAAGGTCGTTCGAGACAGGACTGACCACACTCAACAACTACGTGAACCGTGGCTTCAATGCTGCAATCACACGTCATGCAGTGGCTCCCACTGATGACGACAGGGAGATCATCAACTGGATTAAAGAGACACTGATTCCAGTGTTTCCAACATGGAAGACTGAGCCAGAGGGGCTGCCACCAGTACGGACACTGCTTGGCAAGGAGTTGAAACACCGAAAGGGATGCCGACTCGAAGGCACGCAATTCAAAGCCGGTGACTGGGCAGGCCATGCCTGCAATGGAGTAACGCAATGATTGGAAAGCACAAAACCAAGGTCTGGACTGAGCCTGCTGGAGTTCGCTCCAGTCGGCCAGTGCGCATTGTCAAGTACCACGACACTGAGGTAATCACTGCCACTGAGCCAGTGAATCAGACCGTCAATGTGACACTGGACAGTGGCGGCTACCGGACAGCGACCACGAAGCGACGAATCAACCAAGCACTCAAAGAGTGGGGCATTGGAGCGAAGCTAGCCCAGTCAGGCGGCAAGTGGTACGTCTACATTGACGCCATTGATTGGGCAGGGTGCGTGGCATACCCAGTGGTCAAGAAACGGACATTTGAGGACGGGATGCAGCTTTCAGCCAATGCAAAGGAGATCAATGGCAATTGAACAGACAGCGACTCACACTCGCTGTCCACTGTGCCGGAAATGGATACGACATCACCGCATGGAACACCACTTGCGGAGAACTCATGGAGAGACCAATGACAACCGACTTTGAAACCAGTGTCCTGAGCATCATGCAGGCAATCCAGTCGAACCCGGATGGCTACATCATCCCTGCCAATCGCATGGACATTGGCGAAGAGGGTTACATACTGCCACGGACACTGCGTCGCAGTGAGATCGAGAAGCTGCGCTTGTCCAGTGAGGACAGTGACATGCCTGACACTGGCATCAAGCTGCTCTACGACCTCATTGGCTGCATGCTGGTGCAGTACGTGCCAATCAATGACGCCTTTGAAATCTGGATTGACGAAGAGGGTGCCATCAATGGCTCTCCAGTCAATGAGATGGCAACACTGCTACTGGGTAGCTACGTGCATGGCGGCAGGCTCCACGGACACGTGGTGCTGCTGAAAACCGGAATCATCAAGTAGGTTCCGACCTTGTGACACAAGCCCTACGGGCTTGACAAGGGTGTGATAGACTGTTGGTCGGCTGGTCGGAGCGATCAGCCTACGAGACGATGGAGTTCTTACGATGGCAGCATTGATGCAGAAGCAAGAGAGTGCGTTCTACCCCGAGGCCAAGCAACTGGCTCTGGAGTTCGATGCACTGAAGGCAATGGGTATCTCACCCTGCCTGACAGGTGACCCCGGAGTGGGCAAGTCCTACTTCGCAGTGGTCTACGCAGAGAGTCGGCGCAAGCTGGTGCTTGGCCAGTCGTTCTTTCAGGCCAACATCACCAAGTCCAGTGACCCGAGGACACTGCTTGGAAAGATGCTTGTTCATGGCAACGGCAGCATCTCAATGGAGTGGCAGGACGGCGACCTCACACTGGCAATCAAGGCAGGCGGGCTGTTCTTGGCTGACGAACTGAACCGTGGTGCTGGTGAATTGCAGAACCGGTTCTTCTCACTCACTGAGACTGGCTACAGGTACTTGACGCTGTTCGAGAAGGGCAACGAGATCATTGAGATTCCCAAGGATTTCATGCTGGTTGCCACGCAGAACCCGCCCAATGCCAAGTTCTACAACGCACCACTGGACAGGGCGTTGAGTGAGCGGTTCGTTCACTACAACATCGACAAGCCACTGGCTGACGAGGCCAAGCTGGCCGAACTGCTACTGCCCAATGACAAGCGCATGGCTGAGACGGCGTACAACATCACGCAAGACTCACGCAAGAATGCGCAGCCCATTGGCATGAGCACACGGTCACTGTCGCAGGTCTGCAAGCTAATCAGTGGTGGGTTCCGCCCCATGCAGGCATTCAACGTGGCATGGATCAACAGGTTCGATGAACTCATTGAACAACAGGCAGCCAAGGAACTGCTGTCAGTGCACTTCACTGAGGCACTGGAGAGGACAACGCTCGAAGACGCAACGATGTTCTAAATGCTCTCTCTGCTTACGCAGATAGAGCAGATTAAGGACACTGGAGAATTCAATGGCCAAGAGACGAGTGAACCGTGGTGCCGCTATCGAGAGGGCATCAGTGGGAGTCGTGGACAAACAGGTGAAGCCCAGTGGGGTGAACCTGCAAGCCACTGACTACGGACGTGAGGACATAGTGGCAGTCCATGCCCGTGATGAAGAGCATGCCAATGTGGCAATCGCATTGCCGCAGGGCAGGACAAAGACGCAGCAGGTAAAGCGTGCAATGCAGCGACTGTCCGGGCTGAAGTCCACTGAGACAGCACGTGCAGTGGGAGCGTTCGGTTACGCATTCGGCCAGTATGCAGGCGGAGTGATGACCTCAATGCACAGTGCGTTCGTCAATGAGCGCACTGCCCGCTGGTATCACAACCCGGTGCCAGTGCAGCATGCCACTGAAGAGGCCAAGTCCCACGTCATTGACGACGCATGGGATGCAGTGAGGGCCGTGTCCTACGGGCTAGACCCACGGCAAATGGCAACGTCACTGGCAGACACTGCTTCCAACGAGAGCATGATGAACACCGTCATGCATCACGCCCAAAGCATTCGGCAGGCAGTGCTGTCAAACAACATCGACACGCTCATTGACACTGCGTACACAGTGAGCAAAGACCTTGGCTTCATTGAGGACGAGGAACCGCCAGAGCAACAGCCACAGGATGGCGATGGCGAGGGAGATGAGTCCAATGAGGGTGATGAGCAAGACGGCGAGTCGGACAACGATGGCGAGTCTGACACTGGCAGCGATGTCGATGCTGATAACAGCACTGATAGCGGAGAGGACAGGGACGACAGTGACGGCAGCACTGACGACAGGGACAGTGACACTGGCGATACTGACGATTCGCAGGGCCAAGGTGACGAGGCCACTGGAGACAGTGATGGAGAGCAGGGAAGTGACGACGAGGGAGACGATGGCAGTGAATCCGATGGCGGCAGCACTGGCGATTCTAATGACACTGGACAGCAAGACTCTGGGCAACGACCCGGAGACAGCCAGCCTGACAGTGGACAAGAACAGGGCGACGGGGAGTCCAGTGACGGTGCAGATGGTCACCAGCAGGGCGACACTGACGGCAGTGATTCAGAACCCGGCGATGGCGGAGCAGATCAGGGTGATGACGATGGCGCAGCCAGTGATTCTCGACTAGAGGCAGTGCACAAGGCAGCGGACAAAGCCGAGCGTGACAGGCAGGCAGAGGAAGCAGCGGCCAAGGCTGAGACCGAGCGGGCAGCCATTGCCAAGGCGGGTGCCCAGTCCAGTGGTGCTGGCAGGAATGACAATCACAACTGGACGATGGTTGACAACGTGGCCTGTGTCGAGGCTGAACTGCACCACTCACTGAAAGGCACGCTTGAGCAGTTCATGCAGACCACGTACCACCTGAGTGATGACACTGGTGGCATTGCCAGTGACTACATTGGCGAGATGAACATTGGCAATCTCGATGTGTTCTACGAAGAGCGCAGAGAGAAAGGCAACATCGTCATTGCAGTGGACTGCTCAGGCTCAATGAATGGGATGTGCACCACTGAAGATGCGCTGAGGTACGACCAGTACGACCAGCAGCAGCGGCGATCTAACACTGGGCGCAGGTCAAGGGTGCCAAGCGCGTACTTGGCATGGCAGTCAGCAATGGCACTGGGCAAGGCGTTCGAGGAAGCCGAGGTCATTGGATACCACGGCAACGATGAGAGAACCACCGTCGGGTCAATGCTGCCGGGGATGAGACCTTGGGCACACTGCGACAGCACGCCAATGCCAAAGGGTAGCAACCTGTTCCACGTGGCTGGTGGCGGTACACCTGAGTGCACTGCACTGCTGGTCATGCAGGAGATGCTGTCTGGCAGGTTCGATGGCAGTGCGGGAGTCATCATCACTGACGGCTACCCCAATGACATCGGGCACACCAGTGAACTGGCCTACAAGATGGCACGCTCAGGCATGGCATTCGCAGTGGTGGCAGTGGGCAATGACCAATCGGCCAAAGTGTTCCGTACTCCAGAGGGGCTGAAGAGCATGGTCGATCAGCACCGGGAAGCAATGAAGTACGCGAATGAGGGTGCCGCAAGGGCGAGGTCAGTCAACAGGGATGCCAGCTACTACACAGACATGGCCAGTGACATGGCAACGAAGATCGAGGCACTGAGCAAGACAGCAGAGCGAGGCTCAATGTACCCAATGGAAGCGTTCGTTGAGATCGAGACACTGCATGACCTGCCAAAGCTGGCAAGGGTGCTCGACTTCTTGAGGGAAAGGAGTGGCCAGTAAGCAATGAAGCCGGGTCGGGGCGGGCATGCCTCGACCCGGACAAACTGGGACGAACTGGAACGAACTGATACGAGGTGATACTACCATGAAACCATTCAAGCCCCACTGGAAACGGGGCAAGCGAATCACGCTTTACCTAATGGGTGGAGCCGATGTCCATGCCGATGACTGGAAGCAGTGCGTGTACTTCTACAAGCTACTGGGTTCCAACCACAGTGACGACCCGTTCCTGTACTTCAGGCGAGAGCAGAACAGCAAGGTGCTGAAGATCAGGCTCAGTGCACTGGAGCGCGTTGAGGATGGCTGGTATGGACTGGCCGAAGACGTGCGGCAGGGCAAGCAGCATGACGTAGAAGAGCAGGTCAAGAAAGCAGATGAGATCAATGCCGAGGCAGAGGTCACAATCCGCAAGCCAAGGCTCAACGATCAGGACATCATTGATGTCATTGATCTTGTCATGGATGGCATGTCGCATGAGGACATTGTTGAACTGGCAGAGCGAGGCCACAGCACTGTCACTGGCATAAAGAACGCAGTGGACACGTGCCTCAAGGGCAAGCCCAAGCTGGCGAGCACTTCGCACACCCTGTGGGTCAAGGCACAGGCAGTGTTCATGAAGACTGAGTATGCAAGGCCGGAAGTGTTCAAGGCCACTGAGTATGCAAGGCAGGCAAAACACCCTCTGGCAATCGAAGAGTTTGACAACGCTCGCATTCTCAAGCGGCCAGACGATGAGCCACTGGTTGCCCACAACGTCGAGGTCATTGAGTCTCCCCGTGAGTGGGAGATGCCTGCACCAATGACACGTGAACTGGCAAGGCTCAAAGAGCGAGGCCAGAGCCTGACACGGCAACGCTATGCCCTTGAGGGCAAGATCAAGAACCTCAGTGCCGAGATCACTCACACATCGCAGAGGGTCAAGGACATTGAAAAGGCATGGGCAACTGTGCGGGAGGTAATGGCCAATGACCACGCCTGATGAAGAGTTCGACCCGTTTGGTGGCGAAGAGCAGATCAACCCGTTCATGGACTTTGACAATGCCTCACTGCTGGAGACAGAGAGGCACCTGACTGAACAGATCAGCCAGTTGCAAGAGCAGCTAGCCAACGTGCATGACGCACTGGGTGCACACATGAACGCAGACCAAGCCGAGGTACTGGAGATGCCCGGTGTCAAGGTGACGTTCAGTGCGAGCAGGCAGTGGATGCCTGACAGCTTCTTGAGAGAGAAGTTGCTGGACGCAGGGCACATGACTGATGACGAATGGGAAACCATTCTCAATGCACCACCAAAGCCGAGGCCACGCACCATTGACAAGCGCAAGCTACCGGCACTGGCAAAGAGAGGCGGAGTGTTCCGCCAGATCATTGAAGAGGCCCAAGTCGAAGGGCCAGCAACACTGAAGATCAAGAGGACAACTGAATGACATCTCTGAGAGACGAGATCAATGACATCTTGGGAATGGACACGGCTGAAGAGCCAGAGCCAGCACCCGAGGGTGACGTGGCACATGCTGCACCAATGACCACCAGTGCGGTGAGCACACTGCCAGTGCCAGTACAGGCACCGTCGATGATGTCACTGCGTGAGGTTCAGCGATTGGCGGAAGAGTTTGCTCTTTCGCAAGCGTTCAAGCCAGCCAGAGGCGAGTCGGTCAGTGATATTGCGGTCAAGATCATGCTTGGCCGTGAGATGGGACTGTCACCCGCACTGGCAGCACAGAACCTGTACGTGGTTCATGGTCGGGCAACACTGAACAGTGGAACCATTGCGGCCATGATTAAGAAACACCCTGACTACAACTACAAGGTCAGAGACCACAGCAAAGATGCGTGCACAGTGGCCATCTATGAGAAGTGGGATGACCAGTGGGAAGAGATCGGGGCAGCGACATTCACCATTGCCGATGCCAAGCAGGCAGGGCTGGTGAAGTCTGGCGGCGCATGGACTAGCTACCCGCAGAACATGGTGTTCGCCAGAGCACTGACCAATGCGGCTCGCTGGTATGCACCGGACGTGTTTGGTGGCCCGATCTACACACCTGACGAGATCGAGGGTGAGTTCAGGGTCATTGATGACGGTGCAGGTGGCATTGCAGCGGCCCCAGATCAGCCGCACAGCGTCAGCAAGCCAGCCGCACGTGAGGATGCACCCAAGCCAGAGCCAACGGCTCTCTCTCGCACGCCGTGGGATGAGTCGATGCACACCGCCAAGGTGGCAGACCTGCGCAATGAGATGTGCCCGGAGCATGGCATTGAGTTCTTCAAGAAAGGGAAGATGAAAGGCCATGCCCACACGTTCTCGCTTGGCAATGGCGATGAGTGGTGCAACTGGATGGACGTGTTCAAGTCACTGGGCGCACTGGCTGCCACTGAATTCAATCGCTTGGGGCTGGACACGCCAGACGAGCGTGAGGCATTCACTGTCAGTAAGTTCCCTGACATGGACGGGGCGAAGCCGTCTCGCTACCGCATTCAGGACATGGACGCACTGGTGGCAGTGCTGAAAGAGACTCCAGTGCAGGAGACGGTGAACACTGACACTGGCGAGGTCACTGAAGAACCAGCGGAAGCTGAGTTCAGGGAGATCAAGGATGAGCCAGCCACTGAGTTGGAAGAAACACTGGACTTTTAGAAAGGAGTTCCAATGCTGAAACAAGACTGGGCCTGCAAAGACTGCATGGATCACAACAGGCGGAACAAGGACGGCACACTGCCACCGGGGTACGTCACTGGCAACAATGACGGAGCCACTGATACCCGGCAGTGGACGTGCCGCAGGTGCAAGACACGGACGCCATTGAGAGTGGCTGCTGTGTATGCCGACAAGTTCTTCCGAGAGCGGGAGAAAGCCAATGCCTAAGTGCCAGTTCTGTCCAGTGCTAGATGCGCATGGATTCCCGGCACAACGGGAGACCATGTTCGTCAATGAATTCAATGACCGTGCCTGTGACCGGCACATAACCAAACTCTGGCAGGCCACTGCTTACCAGCATGCCAAGAGAATGCATGGAGCAGACCAATGGACATAGACGACGTGCTCAAGCAATTCGTGGGAGACACCCCGGAGACTGTTGACCTCGATGCCGTCGTGGCTGAGAGCAGGGCAGCAATGCACAAGTTCACTGACGAGGCATGCGGGCCAGTGCTGGTCTCTGCGTGGCAGGCAATAGACGGCATGCAGGGCGCGCACCGCAGCATCCCTGAACTGAAAAGGATACTGGGCGACAAGCTGACTCCAATATCAGTGTTGGCACTGATGATGGACTCATGGGCAGACGCTGCAATGGAGATGAACAGGGTGCTTCACGGCCCGAAGCCTGAAGACATGATGGCGTTCCGGGCAAAGGTCACTCAGCTTTGCAGGTACGGGCCACTGACAATGACACTGATGAATCTTGTCGGCAATGAAATGCTGAACCAAGAGTCCGGTGACTGACTGTATACACATGGCATGCTCAGAGCCAGTGGCGGGTGACAGCTTGTTCTGCACTCGCTGCTCTCTCTGGGCAGGGGCCATACGAACAATGGCGTTCAGTGAAATCACTGACTGCCCATGCGGAATGGAGTTTGACAATGACCAATGACAAAGCACCGGCCTCATCGCTGGTGGAAGATTTGCGTGAACTTTGCCACGACGAACATGGCCCACACAGCGCAGTTACCTGTGGCTATGAGAAAGCAAACGCCGAGATTCAGCGGCAGGCAGAGCGCATCGAGGAACTGGAGAAAGAGGTTGCATCCTACGAGTCTGAGGTCGATTCAGAACGAAGGCGTGCCGAGAAAGCTGAGGCCGAGTTAAAGCAGGCAGCGGTGACTGTCAAGGAATGGGAACACACAGTCGCCGTTGCTCTGTGTTCCGTCACTGAGTTAGCCGCCGAGCGTGACGCAGCACAGGCAGCGTTGGACGTACACCACGCTAGCGAAGTGCCACTACACAACCGCAAGCAATACGACTTGACCGGGACAATTGAAAATCCTGAACGCATCCGTTGTCGCTGTTGCGGACAGGACACCATAAGTCGCACATTCCCGAACGGAGAGAGTGATGAGCCATGCTCTGCTGCTACACCAGAGCCGGGAGGCTGTGTGCTTCCAGTTGGGCACAGTGGGAAGCACCGCAACCCTGAACGGAGAGAGTGATGTGGGATAACTACATAGCACCACTGTGGTGGCTGACAGCAATACTGATGTTCCTCACAGGCAGTGCCATTACATACTGGAGAGACCGATGACAGCTGAACTATTTGAATCACTGGCTGATGAGAACCAGCGAGAGAAGCTGGCCAAGCGCAGGCAGCAACTGCGTGAATCACTGGAGTCACTGACACTGGAGCAGCAGCTTGACCGGCTCTGTCCAGAGAGCATGGCCCCCACTGAATGGCCAACACCGTGGCCAAAGGACGCACTGAAAGAGGGCTTCTGGCAAGAGCGCAACCGACGACGGCGTAAGTTCATTCGTGAACTGGAAGACACTGCCATCACTGACCTGCGTGACCGGCTGAAGTCACCGGCTCACTGCACCTGTGGCTGTGACGACATGACTGGTGACCACCAGCAGTGCTGGATTACCAAGAACTATGCGCATGGACACCCTGACAGGTTCAAGGTCGTGGCTTGCCGGTGCCGACTGGTTGCAGAGAAAGGCAGGTTCAGGGACTGGCTGCTACAGGTCAGTGGCCTGAAGTCAATGGGGCCAATGGTTCCATCATTCACTGCGTGGAACGAAGAGCAGTTCCCCGAGGCCAGAGACCTGAAGAAAGTCTTCGTGGACTGGTCTCAGGGCCGCACTAATGGCAAAGACTGGCTGTTCGTGCAGGGGCCACCGGGGACTGGCAAGAGCCATCTTGCAATGGCAGCAACACTGGCCGCAGTGGGCCGCAGTAAGCGGGCAGTGTATATCGACGTGCTTGAGTTCATTGCGGACGGCCGCAAGAAACTGGGCACAGTGGACGGACAGTTCAATGAGTGGGTCACGTCAATCAAGCAGGCACCTTACCTTGCCATTGATGACATCGGACAGGAGTACGCCACTGACTGGACTGCTTCAGTGCTGAGAGAAATCCTGCACTGGAGATACATGCACGCAATGCCGACCATCGTGTGCAGCAACAAGAAAGCCAATGAACTGGTGAAGTCGCTAGGAGAGGCTACGGTAGACCGGTTCAATGACACGCAGCTTTGTGTGTCAATCGAAATCACTGACGGCAAGAGCCAGCGAGCACTACTGGCAAATGGAGAGTAATGATTATTCCACACCCGCACCCACTGCACAGCCAGCCGACAGTGGCAGTACCGACGAAGTGGGCTGAGCGAGCACCGCTTGGCGCACCGTTCTGGACGGAGTGCCACTACCAGTCAGTTCTATGGGCCAGTGAAGTGGCATCACTCATTGGCCGAGACGCACCAGTGGAGATGATCGTGGGCGGACTGAGAGGGAAGACCATCCCGTTCGTCCACTCATGGGCAGAGATACGCCTGCCGCAGCTAGTCATCTATGACTCAGTGGCTGCACGCTACGTCTCGCCAGAGGTCTATCGGCGTGAGTACGGCGAGCCTGAGTACATTGCCCGCTATTCACTGGATGAGTACCTGCAAACGGTAGTGTGGCATGGAAACACTGGCCCGTGGTTCAGCCAGCACGCACTGCTATACCTGCAACAGCGGAAGTTCCCGCCAGTGATGGGCGATAAGGTCGATCAGGAAACACTGACCTGCATTGACTGTGATGGCTCATGCACTGAACTGGTGAACGAAGACGGTCTCTGCTGCCAGTGCATGGACTACATGCCCGATGACTACTGCGATGAATGCGTTGCAAGAGAGGACATAAACGCCTATGACTAAGACCAACTGGAAAGCATGGGAGCGTTTCTGGGCTGAGCAGCTTGGTGGCAGGCGAGTGCCTGTCACCGGGCGGCAGTCCGGCGATGTGCCTGATGTCGAGCATGAATATCTGGCTGTCGAGGTCAAGGTCACTAAGAGGGCAGTGTCATCGACAATGGAGAAAGCCCAAGAGCAGGCCCACAAGGCCGGGACAGCGACAGGACGAATCCCTGTGGTATGTTGGAGCCAGACCGGGGGCCAAGGCGGCTCTGCGGCGAAACACTTTGTGACCTTTGACCTTGAGTCATGGGCCTTGATACAGGAGTTCCTTGACGATAATGATTTTGGTTACAGCCCTTTGGCATAACAGGGCTAGCCATTAAGCAGTGCCAGTGCGGGCTATCAGTGCTTGGACGCCGACATACAACTTCATTGCTGCATCTCGGGGGCCGTTCATTCACTGGATACGGGGTATCCGGGCAGGTGTCGCCACTCCAGCCTCACAGACCGCAACTGTCAAAGTGCACCGTTACTATTCACATGTCGGCCCGACTCAGGGCAGTCATTGGAGGCAGTAAGGTCAGTGGAAGTCTGACCTGCTGGCACTGCACATATCGAGGCCGCGGCAATGCACAGCAATGCTGTCGGGAAGTTGAAAGTTCTCGCGTTGTCGCGGCCCATTCCAAGCTGCACTGGTCATTGGAATACATTCCAAAGTGCAGTGGACAGTTTCAGAAACTAGGCTGGAACAGGGCCGCAGCCACAGTCACGGTCACGACTGCGACGCCCTTTGAACCAAGACACTGCCATCCGCACCGGGAGCAGCAGTCCTACGCCAAGCAGTGACAGCTTGCCTGCCAGTGGGTTGGCACCGCCACCGCCACCAAGATCGTCACTGGCTTCCCAGTTGTCAGTGGTGTGGGCGAGGTTTGACGTTGTGCCCCAGTACCCGGCGAGGCCGGTTGTATGAGTGGTTGAAACCACTGAGTCAGACGAACCCTCGTAGTCAACAGTGATGGTGGTGCCGTTCATCGTTAGCTTGACAAGCGCACCGGCAGAGAAAGCCCCAACGTCATTGAGGATAAGCGTGTCGGTTCCTGACACCCGGCTGTAGGCGTCAGCGCCACTGCTTGTGGGTCGCACCCGGTAGCAGTTATCAACGTCAGTGATGCGCCCTGCCGGGTTCAGCATGTTGTTCGTGCAGCAGGTCTCAGCCTGAACATAGCCATCAGCGAAAGACGCCACGGCCACAGTGCAAACTTGGTTGGCGGCTGTGCCGGAGTAGCCCTTGCCACTGGCGTTGCAGAGAATGTCGCCAACCCACGTTTGGTCACTGGGCGGGTTGCCAGCACCGGCACCGAATGATTCAGTCCAGACCGTCATAGCTTGCGCAGTGCCTCTGAACGCTTGTGGAGAATTCTGCCAGTGCCCTCACGCAGCTTGGTGTCTAGGCCATCATTGCTGACCTTCTCAAGATGCCGCTCGCCCTTGGTGCCCTGCTCTTTCAGGCTGCGGCGGTCAACCTCTTGAGGGCCGTCTGCCTTGTCCCACCGCCAGTAACCCTCTTCCTGCTTCATCGGGTCTTCAGCAGTGCCGCCATCAGGATGTTCGTACCATTCCCATCCCATGACTAGTTACCGAGATTGGGGTTGGGAGCGTCACCGCTTGCAATGGGCGTGACATTGCCATTGCCATTGATGGCCTTCACTGAAGCCAGTTCGTCCTGAGCCTCTTTCATCAAGCGGACAGCCGCGATGGCAATAAGCTGCTCTCTGGCAACCGGGTTCTTACGCCACAGGTCGGCGTAGTCAGCGTCAGTGGGTATCAGTTCGACATCAGCCATTGCAAGTT
>SPJL01038592.1_pt1 | contig 13953 bp, 10 predicted proteins | sample 3741751 | NCBI WGS metagenome assembly SPJL01 (sample SAMN10925998, study PRJNA522277) | cold seep metagenome | isolation source: Elba SIP-enriched marine methane seep metagenome, extraction at timepoint T3 | place: Italy: coast of Elba, Mediterranean Sea | reverse complement strand
GGTGGATCAACATTACTTTTTCCGCTACTTCCGAAAGGTAAATCGTCCAGTCCAATGCCGAGTCTCCTCCTCCAGCAATCACGACGCGTTTATCGCGATAAAATTCGGGATCTTTAATGATGTATTCTACCCCTTTATCTTCAAACCGCGTCAAATTTTCAATGGGGGGTTTGCGTGGTTCAAAACATCCTAGCCCACCCGCAATTACAATTACCGGAGCCTTGATTTGGCTTCCACGATTAGTGGTCAGAATATAATCGCCATCCTCTGCTTTACCAATGCTTTCGGCGCGTTCGCCCAAGGTAAACTCCGGCTTAAAGGGCTTGATTTGTTCCATCAAATTATCGATCAAATCTCCCGCCAAGATGGAAGGGAAACCGGGGATATCATAGATCGGTTTTTTGGGATAAATCTCACTACACTGCCCACCCGGCTGTGGCAAAGTATCGATAAGATGGCAACGCAATTTGAGCAACCCTGCTTCAAATACGGTAAATAATCCAACTGGCCCGGCGCCGACGATGAGTAAGTCTGTCTGAGTCATTTTATGCTAGCTTTTTTTAGTGAAATAATTTGGATGAAGACCGCATTCGGTCTTGTTTGTTCCTTTCCAACGACCACTCCGGCCATTGCCTTTAGCCGTACAATGAGTACAACCAATCGAACCAAAGCCTTCGCTTTCGAGCGGATGGTGCGGCAGTTTATAATAGGAAAGGTGGTAATGAAATTCCCCTTCATCAATATCGATTAGTGGGTGAAATTTAATGATATCGCCCTGCTGTTCAAACACCCGCAAATGAGAACGGAATTGCGTTTGCGAAGCCATCAAACCACTGATCCATACCCGATGACGGGCTACGATGGGCTGAAGCGGAACAACCTTATTGACGCTACAACACATCCGAGGATGTTCTTTCCACCACTCTTGTTCGCGGGTCATTTGATTTTCTTCGGCCTTAGGACGGACATCGACCACTCGCAGTTGAAACGCTTCCGCCAATTCTTCGCGATAGGCAATCGTTTCAGGAAAATGATACGTAGTATCGATAAAATGTACCGTCTGGGAAGGGCGCACCTGATGAATCAGATGGAGTAAAAAAACGGATTTGGTGCCAAAGGAAGAAGTATACAGCACTTCCTTCTCGGCAAAATAGTCGTATAATTTTTCTAGGCGTTCCCGAAAAGTTAGGGGCGTAAACAACTCATTGAGTTGTTCGACGGAAAGAGGTTGGGAACGGCTGGCACTTAAGCTCATGACAATGTTTTATTAATCCTAGTTGACATTCTCTGGGAACGACCAACGGTGGATATTAAGATTCTACTTTTTCGTCTTCCGATTCCACCAAGCTGGCGGTAATTTCGTTGAGTTTATCCACCTTAAAGGCGAAGTCTCCCTGAAGTCGGTCGCGAATAGTTTTTAGGTTGAGTAATAGATCATTGATATTTTCGGGTAGTACTTTTTCGAGCATTTGTCGCATGCGTTTGGCCAGCGTAGGAGATTTTCCATTAGTGGAAATGGCTACTTTGAGTTGACCTTTTGTAACGATAGAGCCGAGGTAAAAATCGCAGAGTGCGGGGCTATCGGCGACATTGACTAGGCGGCGATGGGCCCGGGCGGCGGCACGTACCGATTCATTGAGTTCGGGAATATCGGTGGCGGCGATAATGAGGTCTTGATGGACTACATCATCGGGTACAAAGCGGCGGTGATGAATGTTAACTTGATAATCTCCTTCCGCTAAGAGGGCTTGAACCTTGGGGGAAATATCCGGGGCTACGATAGTAATACGGGCCTCGGGGCTACTCTTGAGGATGAAGGATAATTTTTCATGTCCTACTTCTCCCGCGCCTACGATCAGTAGGTCTAGTTCGTGGAGCTTGAGAAAGATAGGATACAGTGGATTGCGATCGTTAGTCTGGTTCATAAGGCATGCTAGGGTTTATTTATTGGCAGAGCGTTTGGAGGGCTGGCGCTTTTTACCCAAAATCGATTCTTGCTTGGCCACTTCCACCGCGGCCCGCAATTCCGGGTGCAGTTTTACCACCTCGCCGACCACAATAATCCCCGGACTGCCCAGGCCTTTTTCACACACTTCCGCTTCAATCGTATCCACCGTGCCCAGCGCCACTCGTTCTGCCTTAGTCGAACCACTTTGCACCACCATTACCGGTACGGCGCCCCTACCCTGCGACCGAAACAGGTCGGCTATTTGTCCTAATTTTCGCATGCCCATTAGGATGACCACCGTAGCCCGCGAACGCGCCGCCAGTTTTACATCTTCCGATAATTCGCCCGAACGCGTAGTCCCCGTCAACACCCAAAAACTCTCGCTAATACCTCTCCGCGTCAAGGGCACTTCTTGTAGCTCTGCTACTGCAATCGAACTGGAAATACCGGGCACCACCGTAGTTTCGATGTCAAAGGCTTGAGCAAATTCTAACTCCTCTTGTCCTCGTCCAAAAACGAAGGCATCGCCTCCTTTAAGTCGCACTACATGACCGTGTTGATAAGCCATCTGGACGATCAGCAAATTGATTTCTTCCTGCTTAAAGCTATGCCGTCCGGCACGTTTGCCTACATAGATCAACTTAGCCGAGGCAGGTGCCTCTTTCAACAAATCCTTACTGATCAAAGCATCGTAAAGAACCACATCAGCGGATTGCAAGGCGCGTAAGCCTTTGAGCGTAATTAATTCGGCATCGCCAGGACCCGCCCCGACCAAGGTTATTTTTGACTGTTTTTTCATCGTTTTTCTTTTTTTGGGTTGTGGGGGTAAAGCTTATGCTTTGTAATAATTACCAATGACCAATTTGTCGGTCTCTCCGCCATGCTGCTGACGATAAGCAAAGACACGCTGCACAAATTCTTGCGCCTGACGACCATAAGCGGTCGCAAAGGCTGGGCTCGGTTCATTTTGATTAATTTGTAAGACCAAATCGGGGAAGGAAGTCTCAACGGCTATTTTACCCGTGGCTACAAAATGCTCTTGAAAATCTTTGATGATTCCTTTGTGCGTATTACAGCGAATATCTTCGTGTAGGAGTAAAGCTTTCGCGCCAATTACAAAAGCACTGTAGCTGTGATAGATGCTATCGCCAATAGCAGCACCTTGGTAAGCTTGGCCTGAGAGTTCTAATTTTTCTGCGGCATCTTGTAAAATAATACTCACCAAATCCAGTGAAACGCCTGCACATTCTCCTACTCCAATAGCTCGCTGATAAGCTCCTTCATTCCCCCAGTCGACAAAGTCGCGGTCGGTCAAATTTTCAGTATTCGCCAATTCTTTTAGGCGATCGTAAAAGTGTCGTTTACCATGTTGACGGACAAAATCGTTGAAGTACAAGCCATGATCCTCTTGTTCATATTCGTCGAGCAAAATGCGCAGGGCATCAGGAATACGTTTGGTCGGTAGCTTGATTACCTTTTCCGCGATATAGCCTTTCCCATCCGGGTCGACACCGCCACCGAGTACGATTTGCATGGCTGGAAGTACCTTACCGTCGCGCTTGATCGAGCTACCGTGAAAGCCGATATTGGCCGCCATATGTTGGCCACAAGCATTCATACAACCACTGATTTTGATATTGATACTGGAGGAAGTCACCAAGTGTGGATATTCATCGCGAACGACTTCTTCCAGCGCCAAGGCTAGCCCCGTGCTATTGGTCACCGCTAGATTACAAGTATCCGTACCTGGGCAAGCAGTGATGTCGGCGAGGCTATTAAAACCGGGGTCTGCTAGTCCTTCAGCGTGGAGTTCGTTGAAAAGAGCGGGTAAATATTCTGGCCGGATAAAGCGCAAGAGGATGCCTTGGTTGACGGTAATCCGTAGGTCATCGGCGGCGTAGCGTAGGGCGATCCGTGCTAAGGCGCGGGCCGTTGGAGCATCAATATCGCCGAGGCGAATTTTAAGTTGAGCGGCAAAGAATCCCTTTTGTTTTTGTTCAAAAACATTGGCCAGTAGCCAGCGTTCGTATTGGGTAGGGTTGATGGGGGAAATGGCTTCCACTTCGCGAAGTGGAGGAATGGCCGCTGTTTCCCATTGCTCGTGTGGGATAGCTACGCTTTGGTTTACCAAGGCCTTGCGTTCGATGGCTACCAGTTCGAGGAATTGAGCCAAACCTAATTTCTTAAGCAAAAATTTCATCCGAGCCTTAAAGCGCTTTTCGCGTTCGCCGTAGCGATCAAACACGCGGATGGTGGCCTCCATAAAAGGAATAATCTGATCGACGGCGATAAATTCGTAGGCAGTTTGCGCTACAATCGCCTGTGCTCCCAGCCCTCCACCAACAACCAATTTGAAGCCACGAATTTCCTTCCCATCGACGATTTGAATGCGTGGGATAAAACCAAAATCATGGAAGTAGGTAAAGGCTGAATCCTTATCACTTGACGAGAAGGCAGGTTTGATTTTCCGCCCCATATCTTGGCAAATTGGATTGCGTAGAAAGTATTCGTAAACGGCATGGACGTAAGGGGACACATCGAAGAGTTCATCAGGGTCGATGCCCGCATTGGCCGAGGCCGTGAGGTTACGCACGGTATTCCCGCAGGCCTCTCGGGCGGTGACGCCTACCTCGTCTAGCTCCGTCCAGATGGCTGGAGAGTCATCCAATTTGACGTGGTGCATTTGGATATTTTGTCGGGTAGTAAGGTGAAGATTACCATTGGTGTATCGCTCCGACACATCCGCCAGGCGAATGAGTTGGGCGGCGGTGAGGCGGCCAAAAGGGATCTTGGTACGAAACATATGCACGCCCAGTTGTCGCTGGCCATAAACACCTCGTGTGAGGCGGTAATGTTTGAACCGGTCTTCATCGATCTCGCCACGGTGGAAGCGCTGAATCTTTTGCGTCAGTTCGACGATATCCCGCAAAGCGGGGTCTTGATAGCGTTGAGAATTGGACTGCTGGGTCATTGGTGGATAATTTTAAACATAAAAAAAGCCGTTCCAGAAATGCATTCTGGAACGGCTTCTTGATGAGTAATATAAATTACGGATCAACTAATCCGAATACCAGAATGATATCTACCGATACGGCAACAGCAGCAACACATAGTGCAGCAACAATCGAAGGCGGTATATAAATTCTGGTTATTCATCAAGCAATAATTATTTTGCTAGAACAATATTATTTACATTGTTTAAGAGATGCAAATGCAATGCTAATGTTTTTACAAATTTTTATTTTCACAATACATAAAACATTAATTATTAATTTCTTAAAACAAACCAACGTACAAATATTCAAACAAACCTTCCTATTTTCATACGGGCTTTTTTGGTATGATTAATGTGATTTATAGGTAGTTAATGCTTATGAAAAAATTACATATCTCTCGCCTTTGGGGCCTTGCAAGTATAATTATCTACTTTGCCAGTTGTGCCCCGGAGCAGCATCCCCCGGCCCTTACCCACAGCGCCGCTCAAACTACTTTGGTAGGTATCAAGGCCAGCGAAACACCAGCGGATGCTTATGCCTTTTATACCTTCCTCCAACAACTTCAACAGGAGCGGGACAGCCTACAAAACCGGACCTTGAACGAGGAAGCCACTCGTTTCTTTCCCGATTCTACTCAACACTCCGAGTTGGACCTCTACGGATTAGAAATTAGCTTTCGCGACTCCATCCGCTTATTGTATTACGAATACTCCCGGGCCATTCCACCTGAGAGTTATGCTTATCTCGGAGTATTCAGCAAAGGCGGACATGCACTAGACATTTTACCGATCAAAGAAACGGCTAAAGACGGATATACCGCGATCAACTTGATCGATGAGCTGACGGTCGAATTGGAATATTACGATGTATACGATGAGGAGGGTTTTCATCAGGACCATTTGATTTTTGAATATTACGAGATTGATGCCAACGGACAATTGCAGTCTTTGACTCGCCCAGAGCAGGTCAGCGCGGATCGCGACTATGCCGAGGCTTCTTTGCGCTTGTTGTCCAAGCAAGAGTTAGAAGCCTATGAACCACAGCAGTTGGAGTTGATGCAACAGGAATTATTGGCAGAATATGGACAAGTCTTTGCCGAGCGCAAATGGCAGCGTTATTTCGAACAGCAGGACTGGTATTATTCCAAGACCTATGAGGCCGAAGCGCAGTTGAGTGGATTGGAACAGGTAAATTTGGCCAAGATTCGAAGTTTGTTGAAGGCGTATTAGGGTTTTCGGTATCCGGTTTTCGGTATCCGGTACTCGGTGTATTGGTTTTCGGTATCCGGTTTTCGGTATCCGGTACTCGGTGTATCGGTTTCCGGTGTTATGGTTTTCGGTAGAACGGTCAACAACTATTAAACTAACCAACCGGACACCCAAAACCGGACACCGGTTACCCGCCCCCCAAACCAAAAAAACCCTTACCTTTGCTATTCAGAAATAAAAGCTTTTGAAAATGAATAATGTTACGATCTCTAGTGACTTTAAAAAACACACCCGCGAGGCAATTTTAGCCATTGTCTTTTTCATCATTACTTATTTGGTACTCTTGGGCTTTGCCCTTGCCCTTACGGCGCTTTGTGCCTATGTGGGCATCAGTATTATCCTCATCAATGTCGGATTCTTCACTTTAGTATTTGGCATTGGTTTGATTGCCATGGGGGGCTTGGTGCTCGTCTTTCTGATCAAGTTCTTGTTTAAGACCAATAAGGTTGATCGCTCGCATTTAATGGAAATAAAACGTTCCGAAGCGCCTCATTTATTCCAGCTTTTGGAGGAATTGGTCCAGGAGGTAGGAACTGATTTTCCCAAGAAAGTTTACCTCTCTTCTGCGGTCAATGCCTCGGTATTTTACGATTCCAATTTTTGGAGCATGTTTCTCCCGATTCGCAAGAACTTGGAAATAGGCATGGGCTTGGTCAATAGTGTTTCCGCCAGTGAATTTAAGGCGGTTTTGGCGCACGAATTTGGTCATTTCTCTCAGAAAAGCATGAAGGTGGGTAGTTATGTCTACCACGTCAATCAAGTCATTTTTAATTTACTCAACGACGATGAATGGTATCATAACATTCTACAACAATGGGCCAACTTAGGTGATTTTTTCTACCTATCCGCCATGGGAGCGATCAAGATTATCCAAGGCATTCAGTGGGTATTGAGGAAGGTGTACGCAGTGGTCAACCTACGTTACCTCAGCTTGTCTCGTGAAATGGAATTTCATGCCGATGCCGTAGCGGCAAGCGTCACGGGTTACGAGCCTCTTAAAACCGCACTCCTACGCCTAGAGCTCGCCGAATCCTCTTATCAACAAGTGCTTAACTTTTACGGCAGTCGCATTAATGAAGGGATCAAAAGTCCCAATATTTTTAAGGAACACCAATTCGTCTTGGGCTATGTATCGGAACAAGAAAGGATGACTAAGGTCAACGGGTTCCCTCAAGTACAGGTCACCGATTTGGATCGTTGTAATAAATCTAAGTTGGTTATTAAAAATCAATGGGCCTCTCATCCCAGTACACCGGATCGTGTAGAGGCTTTGGAAAAACTTGGCTTTCCCGTCGAGGAACCACAGCCACAGCCCGCCAATAGCCTCTTTGAAAATCTTGAGGATTTGCAAAAACGATTGACCCAACACCTCTTCGCTCCGGTTAAATACGATCAAAAACCAAGGCTTTATTCTCCACGCGCCTTTCAAAAAGCATTTGTCGATCAATACCAACACAATTCTTTTGATCCCATCCTCAAGGGTTATTATGACCAGCATAATCCCCAGCCTTTTCCCTTGGCCGAGGAGCAGCAGCAAAGTACGGAGCAAGGCTTTGAGGATATCTATGGACCAGCGATGATTGGCCTAGTCCATCAACTGTCGACCTTGGAGAATGATATACAAACCTTGCAGACTATTTCCACTCAAGATACAGGAATAAAAACCTTTGATTACGATGGGCAAAAGTATGCTCAAAAGGATGCCAAGAATCTAATCCAACGGCTACAACAAGAACTCAAAAAAGTGGAAGGGCAATTGGTCCAGAACGACAAGCAGGTTTTTCAATATTTTTATCAACTCGCCCAACAGCAACAAAAGACCGAAGTCTTATTGGCTCATTACCAAACCTTCTTCGACTTTGATCGGACTTACAATAGCGATATGCAACTGTACGAAAAGCTAATTGACTCTTTTGACTTTGTAGAGCAAACCACCCCCTACGAACAAATCGAACGCAATTTGGCCGCCATCAAAACCATTGAAATTCAGTTTAAGAATAGTTTGAGCAAATTGCTCGCCAATACAGCGGAGGTGATGCAAGGAGAAATTTCCGAAGTGGTTTTACAACAAATAGAAAAGTATCAAGCCACGGATTGGGTTTATTTTGAACGACCCGATTACCGCAATGATAATCTAGAGTTTTTGTTTAAGACATTGGAGCATTTTCGGGAAATCTTATTCCGCGCTTACTTTTTGTACAAACGCGATTTGCTACGCTTTAAAGCAGAGCTTCAGAAGTCTGCAACTAAGCATTAACCACCAGTTGCTTTAGCGCTTTGCGATAGGCCGTGGGGCTTTTTCCCGTAATGGTTTTAAATTGTTTATTGAAGTGGGAAAAGTTGTTGAAGCCTGAGTCAAAACAAATCGAAGAGATGCTTTCTGCACCATTAGCTAAAAGGCGGCTGGCATGAGCTACGCGATATTCATTGACAAATTGAGTAAACGTTTTCCCTGTCATTTTTTTAAAATAACGACAAAAGGCCGGCACCGTCATACTCACTTCTCCGGCCATATCATCCAGCGCAATATTTTGTTGAAAATGATCTTCGACATAAGCGTAAATAGCCGAAATCCGCTGACGATCTTGAGCATTGGTTTCGAGGGCAAAACCAGTGGCCTGTAATAATTTGTATTCTTCAGCCGTAGCCAATTGTTGGAGAATTCGAAGTAGCTCTACCACTCGTTCGAAAGAAGGAAGTTCGTTGAGTTGCAGTAAAGATTGCCCTACCTCCTTTTTAATCTTACCAGAAAAACTAAGTCCTTGTCGAGCGCGTTCGAACAATTGTCGGATCAGCCAGAACTCTGGTTTTTCCCAAAGGTCAGCCCCCAAAAAATCCGACCGCAGTTGGACCACCACTTCGGTATGTGCTTCCAAAATATCATCGGTAAAAGAAAGGTGAGGGAGATTGGGACCCAAAAAAATCAAGTCGCCTTCTTCGTAATAGGAAATGTGATTTCCGATATGGCGTTTGCCACTACCATTGGTGATATAAACGATTTCGTACTCCGGATGAAAATGCCAAAAATCCGAGCGGCATCGCTGAAGTCCAGCAAATTTTTTGATGGTAAAAGAGCTACCAAAGCCAGGAACAACCTTTTCTAAAATCGGTTTTTTCATGATACATTTATCATCGTTTACTAGCGTAATTTCGCTTATTTTAACCAGAAAGAAAAGGGATTAGTTCGCACTAGGTCAATCTAGCATCAAACATGGCTAATTTTGTTGTAAAAAAGGCTGGCTTTTGTCCAGATATTACTTGTACAAAAGCCAGCCTTAACCAATGCTTAATAATCTACGCCTATTTTGGTCGCATCCACCCAATAGAACGGTGGCCTTTGCCTTTTTTACCATGAGCCTCCTCTTTGGCAGTTGGATCGCCCGGATTCCCGAAATCCAGGAGAAACTAGCCCTCAGCGAAGGGATGCTCGGCCTCTGTCTACTCAGCGTACCCATCGGTGCCCTGATCATGACCCTTTCCAGCAATAGCATTTCCAACTACGTCAAAGGAGGCCAAGCCACCTATCTGAGTACCATCGGACTGGCCCTCTCCATTCCACTCATCGCCATGGCCTCTAGTATCCCCACCTTAGTATTAGCCTTTCTAGTGGTGGGCTTTTTCAATTGCTTTCTCGACATTGCCATGAACGATTGTGCCAGTGCCATCGAACAACGCGACGGGGTCAATATCCTTTCTACCTGCCATGGCATCTTTAGTCTGGGAGCCATGATCGGTGCGGCTCTATCCGGCTGGCTGAGTAGTCAGGGAGTCCTTTTTAGTTGGCACCTAGTCAGTCTGGCTTTGCCTTTATTATTACTCAACTTTTACCTCCGCAAGGATATAGTACAACTACCCAACGTCGCCCATGAAGAGAGTGCCTGGGCCTGGCCACCACCAGCATTATGGAGCTTGGTAATTATTGGCTTTTGTATTATGCTCGGTGAAGGAGCCATTGCCGACTGGAGCGCCATTTACCTAAAAAACAACCTCAACAGCGGCGCTTTTGTCGCTGGTTTGGGCTTTGCAGGTTTTTCCCTCACCATGACCATTGGTCGATTTAGTGGAGATCAATTGCGGGAGCAATTCAATAATCAGCAGATTATCTGGGGAGGGAGTTTGCTTGGGGCCATTGGCTTGCTGATCGCCGCCTTGATTCCAGCGCCCTTACCCGTAATTCTCGGTTTCACTTTAGTTGGCTTGGGTTTCTCCTGCGTGGTTCCCTTACTTTTTAGTCAGGCGGCCAACCTCCCGGGGATCGATCCGGGAAAGGGCATTACTGCGGTGACGGGCAGTGGGATTATTGGTTTTTTATGTGGTCCGCCATTGATGGGTTTGGTGGCGGAAATATTTGGATTGGCGGTGAGTTATGGTCTGGTTGCCGCATTGGCCTTGCTAGCCTTTGGTTTGAGTTATCGTAAAGTAGGGGCCTAGGATAATTTGAATTTTACAAACAATCTTACTATCCTTAAGGAGTTCGTAAAGAAGTGTTGTAAAAAAACTAAGCTTATGAAAAAGGCCATCTACGGTTTTTCTGGTGATCCGATCACATTTGGACATATTGATATTATTGAGCGGGCTTTGTCCATTTTTGGCGAATTGGTGGTCGGCATTGGGGTAAATCCTACCAAGAAATATTTCTTTACCCTTGAAGAAAGACGACAGATCGCTGCGGCTTCTTTGCAATACCTTCCGCAAGTAAAAGTTATTTCCTTTCGTGGTTTATTGGTCGATTATGCTTACGAGCAGAATATTGCCACGGTGATTCGAGGCATCCGCAATAGTGAGGATTTGAATTACGAGCTCATGCTTCATCAGGTTGGGGAAAGTCAACGTCAGGGGATTGATACGATCTATTTTCCCGCCAAGCAAGATTTGATGCATATTAGTTCGGGAGCGGCGAAGGCCTTGCAATTAGAGCAGGGTTTGATCCATGAATATGTACCGCTTTGTGCCAAGCAGAAGTTGGAAGAAAAGTTGTCGGGTCAATATTTGGTTTCGATTACTGGGGAGATGGGCGTGGGCAAGTCCTATCTTAGTCGGCGCTTGCAGGCATTGGGTAAAGAAAAAGGCTTGGAGGTACATTTAATTGATGTGGATAAAATTGGCCATGCGATTTTGGGGCAGTTAGAAGCGCCTTTGTATCGAGAATTTCGCCAGCAGGTTGGTCGGCGTTTTGGAGGAAACTTATTGGATGAAGCAGGCTTTATTGATAGACCGGCCTTGGGAAAAGTTATTTTCCAAAACCCTGAGCAGCTCCAAGAGTTTAACCAGATGATTTACCAGCCGCTGCTCTTACAGTTGCGCCGAGAGCTTTATGGCAAACGCGGTTTGATTGTACTCGACACCGCTCTGATTTCCGAAACAGGAATGAACTATTTGTCCAACAATAATATCATTTTAGTAGAAGCTGATCCCAAAGTTCAGGAACAACGCCTTTTAACCCGTGGCTATCAAGCGCCTCAAATCCAACACCGTTTAAAAACTCAATATACAGCTACTCGAAAACGCGATTTTATTTTGGATCGCATCACCAAAAATTATCACGGCAAACTATGGCAATTGGATAATTCTCAGGATGGAAACGACCCAGCGGTTCAAGATCTGTTTGCTGAGTTGTGCCAGCACTTTGGTCTTGAAGGCTAATGAGCTTTAACCTTTTTCCCAATCCTCATCCGCTCCATCTGTCGTTGCACCTTCCGCGATAAGTCCATCCGCTTACGTGCTAGTCCAGCCTTGCGATTATCTTGGCATTCCAAACTCGATAAGCCTTTTAGCAAAGGCAATACTACCGCACTATTGCTGGTTTTCTCGGAAAGTTCTACCGCCACTTCTCCCTTCCCATGATGAATGTGAATACAATCCGGGCGATCCAAACTAATGTCATGTAGCAATCCATCGGCACTTCGTGCATTCAAATGAAAATCATCAGCGCGCATCCAAGTCTTGGTAGGAACCCCATAGCACATTTCACCCATTTCCATATCTACCTCCTCCCCTTTAACCTTGAGCTGCAATATCATCACTGGCTCATAGCCAAAATGATTGTCTACCGCTTCTGCTAAAACGACGGGTTCCCCAATTGTGCCTGGCGGCTCCAACTGAGCATACTGTCGGTCGATCACCGCCGCACAAGCATGGCGAAACATCGGCACCTGACGATCACCATCATCCTCCATAATACAAACACCTTTAAAAGCTTGATAAGATCGTACGCCCGTAAAATCTTGAAATAGGCGACAACTGTCGAGCGGTAAGCCCTGGGCCATATTGTAGGCGCGACATTCTGCTTCGGTGGTAAACAGCGGAGGCCGCTCTGGTAGATACCAGCGCTTACCATCATAAGCAACAATCTCAATACAAGTATCCCGGCCATAGCCCAATTCCTCATTAAACTGCTGGCAAGCCTCTATGGAACGGAAGATATTACTTCCTCCTTCGGGAGAAAAACAGGCGCAACCGGGGTATTCATCGCTCAAATGGAAAACGGCATGAGCCGTTTCGTGAATCGCCGTTCCCCAATTATATCCTTCGGCGGTAAATACGTTTTGCGCCAAAAACTGAATATTAGAATTGAGGTAGGCCCCATCACTATAAGGCTGGCGGTGCAATAAACCAAAGGCATCGATCCCTTGGATCAGGCTATCGACCATAAAAGGAGGATAGCGCTCCTCGTTAAAAGGATCTTGAGATAAGGCCAGACCATCAGTACTATGCTCGGTATAATAAAAACTCCAATAGTCTTTATGCTCAGCGATCTTATTATTCTGATGATAGCCTTGAAAAATCATCTGGGAAACATCATCGAAAAAAAGCGACCAATTGCCCTCATAATCTGTATCGGGAAAAAAGCAGAGGTTAATACTTTGCGTCAATGGCTGACTTTGTGTGGCGTAGAGCAAAATTTTGTCTTGAGGCCAAGGAGAACTTCCCGCATCAAAGAGTGCTTTACGGCGGGTGACGGCTCCGTCGGAATCAATCACGCTAAAGATGTATTCGATATTGCTTCGCGCGGGGAAACCGTCCGCATATCGAAAGCGATGTTTGATCAAGGTATCGGTAGTAGGATTATCCCAGCGATCGACTTGCCCCCAGACCCCTCCGGGGCGACGACGCTTGGAGGGTAGGCCTTGGGCATTGGTAAATAGTTCGTATTCATACAAGGCCAGTTCGACCGCACGAATTCCTTTAGGATCGCTAGCCCGTACTTCAAAGCTCACCGCCTCTTGATTGGCCGGGTGTAAAGGTTGCTGTATCCAGTGATAAAAATGAGTATTCCCAATTTGGGACTCCACCGTAGGCGGGTCGACTTCGGTGGTCGGAGGCTCGGGTGGATCTTCTAGTACCTTAGGTGGAGGGCAGGCACAGAGGCTGAGGTAAAGTAGTGCGAGTAAGACATATTGGCTTTTCATCGATGGGAGCTTGGATGAGGTCAGCAAGTTAAGAGATTAGCACGGGCTTTACCAAAGGCGAAGGGAAAAAGTGTGTTGGAGTTGCTTTGGGGGTTAGGGTATGAGTTTTGGGAGGCCGGGAAAAAGAATTGGAGAAAATGGAAGTTTAGAAAGGAAAATTTGGAAAATAGGTAGAATTTGGGCAGAGGGTGGGAACCCGCCCTCAAGGTGACGTCCTAAACGCCGCCCTGTCTTGTCCTGAAATAAGTTGACTAAAAATTGCTTAAAAATGAGTAATAAAAGTCAATCTAAATCAGGATTAAAGACGAGTAAAGATTTTAGTTGGTCAGAGC
>SPJL01018229.1_pt1 | contig 13953 bp, 11 predicted proteins | sample 3741751 | NCBI WGS metagenome assembly SPJL01 (sample SAMN10925998, study PRJNA522277) | cold seep metagenome | isolation source: Elba SIP-enriched marine methane seep metagenome, extraction at timepoint T3 | place: Italy: coast of Elba, Mediterranean Sea | reverse complement strand
TCGAGCTGGGCTGCGACATCGGTGGCTTTTCCACGGCATTAAATCTGAAATCCGCCCTCCGCTTCGCCGATACTGAAATAGGGCCATAGAATGCCCATCACGAGAAAGCGCCAGATCATAAAGTCGGAAACCGATATCATCGTTGCGTTGTCGAAGCTGCGGACCATGTTGGAAGGGGTCGGATTTGGGGAACTCCAGATATCAAGTTCTGTCACAGCTGCCTCTGAATTGCTGCGGAATATCGAGAAATATGCAGGCTCCGGCTGGGTGCAGTTTGATGTGATGACGGATTCAAGGGGCCCCTATCTGGAGTTTACGGCAACCGATCATGGCCCGGGTATCGCCGATCCGGAACAGGCGATGGCGGATCACTTCAGTTCTTCCGGCACACTTGGGTTGGGACTGCCCGGCGTAAAGCGGATGGTGGATGACTTTACCTTAAGCTCTGACATTGGTGTTGGCACAACAGCGTCATTCAAACTGTGGAAGGGCTGATGGCTGATCATAACCGAGAGAGGCTCAGCATTTCACACTTCGGGCGCGCCTTCCGGGGTGAGCATTATAGTGGCGATATGGTCTACCTTGATGATAGCGGCGATAGCGTGACCTTTGCGATTGTCGATGCCGCTGGTCACGGCAGGCCGGCCTTCGAAATCGGTTACCGGATCAAGACGCTCCTGAAGGCGAATAGAGACAAAGAGCTTTCGGTCCTGGTGGCGGCGATTCATGAGCTGTTGCAGGGCGGGGCGGGCGCTGTCGCGTTGGTCGGCCATTTGAACAAAGTGACCCTTGATCTGTCCTATATCCAGATCGGCGACACACACGGCAAGATCTTTGGCCGGGACCCCCGCAGCCTGGCGCGGCAGGACGGCATGTTCGGGCATTCAATTCCTACACCGAAACTGCACCACGACACCTTATCCAGTGGCGATATCATGGTGCTTTGCACCGATGGCATTAGTGTCCGTTTCGAGTTGGCGGAGATTTCCGGATATCGCGCCCTTCCGGCGGATCGCTTGGCGCAGAGCGTTGTGGCGCAGTTTGGGAAGCATCACGATGATGCGACCTGTGTGGTCTGGAGGTGCCAATAGCATGCCCAGGGCACTCACCAGGGTCGGTATGCTTCCGCTTCGAAGCGGCGTGTCGATCTATGGAATGCGTCAGAAAATTGCAGATACCTGCCGGTTGGTTGGGTGTTCAGAGATTGATGCGGCCCGAACCGCCTCCACGGTCTCCGGCATGGTTCGAGATATCTGCACGAATAATACGGAAAGAGCCTTGGGCATCTATTTGAATGGGGCAACTGTGGTCGAGGATCTTATCCTGACATTTCCTGAGACCGAGCAGACGATCCACGCAATTCAGACCTCCCCGTATTTCGACTTCCAAGCAGGGGTTACAGGCACCGGCATTCGCCTGGCGGCCGCCATCAAACCGCTTCGGGGCAGGGGGGTGCCTATCCAAGACAGCCTGGTTGAGGATCTGCGCGGCCGTTTGTCCTCGGTTAGCCGCAAGGAGTTGACGGAACAATTGCGGTCAACCAATGAAGAATTGGAGGCGCATAAAATCGGCCTGGAAAAGACGGTGGAAGAGCGCACGGCAAGTCTGAGCCAAAAGGAAGCGCAGCTTCGTATGGCATTGGAAAACATGCCGGGTGCCATGGTCGTCGTCGATTCCGAACTTGATATCGTTCTGTTGAACGAAAAATATCGGGAGTTTTACGGCAATCCAGAGGGGAGGGCGGAGATTGGCCAATCGATGCGGGATCTCCTTCAATCCGAGATCAAGGCCGGCATTGTCCAGGGGAGCGATCCTGACGAGGATATCCTTGCCACCAGGGTGGACTCCTTCAAGTCGTCTGAGCCCGTTTCCTTTGAAGATACGACAATCGATGGACGCCATATCCAGTTGTCGCGAAACCCGGCGCCGGATGGTCATACTGTTTCAGTGGCGGTCGATATCACCGAGCGCAAAAAGGCTGAAGAAGAACTGACGGATGCGTTTCACATCATCTCCAGCAGCATCAACTACGCCAGCCGTATTCAGCGCTCCGTTCTGCCCGATCCGGCTCTGCTTTCTTCGGTCTTTATGGATCACTTTGTCCTTTGGGAGCCCCGCGATGTTGTGGGCGGGGATATTTACTGGGCCCGAAAATGGGGCGATGGCGTCTTGGTCATCCTGGGCGACTGTACCGGCCATGGTGTTCCCGGCGCCTTCATGACGCTGATCACGACCGGGGCGATGGAGCGTGCCTTGATTGAAACACCGGAAGGCAGGGTTGGGGATTTCCTGCAGAAGGTTCACCAACTGGTCCAGACAACACTCAATCAGGATATCCCGGATGGGGAATCCGATGATGGGATGGAATTGGGCGTCTGCTTTTTGCCATCCGACGGCAAGCACATGCGTTTTGCGGCGGCGCGCTTCGATCTGTTTATCGTTCAGGACGGCGAGGTCGAGATCCTGCGGTCAACGAAGAGCGGCATAGGATACCGTGGCATTCCGTTTGATCAGTCCTTCCAGGAACACGATCTGAGCCTGAGCAGCGCGCAGTCCATCTATCTGACATCGGATGGGTTGATTGATCAGGTCGGGGGCGAGCGCGGTCGTGCCTTCGGTAAGAAACGGTTCTCCGCTCTGCTGCGCGAGATCGAAGGAAAACCGATGGCCGAACAACAAGAAGCCGTCCACCAAGCATTGATCGCCTATCAGGGCGCCCAGCATCGGCGCGATGACGTCGCGGTGATTGGCTTCCGGCTTTAGCTGGGGAGGCGGAGGCCGGGGCACGATTGAATTGGGCATGGAAACGCAAATCCGATCTGCATTGCAAGGGTGCACAGACTGATGCATAGACTGATGCGCAGAAAGATAGGGTGCGCCAGTCGCCAAAACTACATTTGGGAAGATCGCACGCACATCACTCTAGACCGACAGGTGCTGTAACCAACCCTCGTATCGCCGATCCAGACTTTCCCGGTTCACCTCATTCATTCTGTCCATTGCGACACCGTTCCGAACCTCATTGGGAGAGGCGCCGAACCGGCTCCTAAAGGCACGGGAAAATGTACTGTCTGAAGCATAACCGGCTTGCAGCGCAACGTCATAGATCGATCGGGTCTGATTGCGCTGATCGACCAGCGTCAGCAAGGCCTGCCGCATGCGGCGATCCCTGATAAATGTCGATACGCCACCATAGGATTCGAACAGGACATAGAGCTTCGAGCGTGAGATTCCGGTTCGCTTTGCGATCCAGTCGGCCGTCAAGTCCAGCTCGGACAGATTGGCTTCAATGAACCGGCGTACCAGTGTCATCTGCGCAATGGAAACACCGCTTTGCTGGTTCGGATTTTCGGATTCAACGCCGTTAAGGCATGCTGCAGCGAGCCCGGCGGTGGAGGGCGCAACTTCCAAGGCCTGGCGCGTCGTCATTTGGGTCGCCAGACTTCTCAGCGACATAATGTGTTCGCGAAACAACTGCACCATTGGTTCCGCGCCATCCAATACGCGCATATGCTGGTCATCACTTGATGAAAGCTGGTCTTCCAGGAGGTCGCGCGGAATGATCAGGGAGAGATTTGCGAAATCTTTTGTCTTCAGGTCTGCTGCCTGGGTCAGATCATAGACGATCAGACCGCGCTCCGGGCATTTCAAGGATTCGGAGTTCGTATCCCAATGCGTATTTCCATATTCATAGAGCTGGATCATATAATGATCCATCCCGTCCTTGGCCATTAGGCTTGGCGTGCGGCTCCATCGCTGTGCGGTCGTTTCCGTGCGCGCCAGCATGATGGGACCGAACATGTTCGCATCAATTTCCGCATGAAAGTCGGTGTTTCGAACATCACTGGACGCTTCAACTTCAAAGATGCACGAAATGCTGTCCCGCCACACATCGAAGCGATCCCTTTCCAAGACAGAATCTACGGAAAACCGCGCATGTGGAACCCCAGTTTTGTCCAAGCCGGCGGGCTCAGAATCTTGTGTGTTGGCCATACTTGCGTCACTGCCTCTTGTCGCAGAACCCCCAACCAAACCCAAAGCGTATAGTAAAGTAATAATGATTGATACTTAGATTTTAAGTACTCATAGGACTTAACGGGAATGTGTGACTTATTTGCCGAAGTCAGTGAGTAAGTTTCGCCAGGTTCATTAAAATAAAAATCAGAAAATAGTGCACCATTTTGCACGATTAAGCGAATGATCTATTTTCTATACAGCTTATGTTTGGGGCGTGGCGTGGTTAATTGCAAACCACGCCATTTATTGTCACCGTTGACGTGTTCACCGTACCGGTGCTGACACAATCGTTTGTCACCGTGGTCGTGGTGATGGCTCCGGTCGGGCTTGTCAAAGTGGCGCCGGCGGAAACTTCAACGCCATTTGTCGCTGTTACGAAGCTCGTATTGGAGAAGCTGGCGCCGGTCGTCGTGCCCGTGACAAGGAGGAAGCTGCTGTTTGCGGTGTTGATGGTGAGGTTATCCATCGTAAGCGTGGTGTTTGTGCCGCGCAGCTCAATCCCATCTTGTGCTCCACCGCCGGGCGACGTGATCGTCACGGACGAAATCGTCACATTGTTCGCGCCGTTAAGTTCAATGCCATCATCTGCGGTGTTTTGGATCGTCGTGTTTCGCAGCGTCGCATCATTTGCCCCCGCAACAAAGTCAACGCCGACACTGCCGCCGGTGACTGTAATGTCACGGATTTCGGCATTTGCAGCCATGCTGAAGACATTCACCCCGCCCGCGGTTCCATTCACTGTCGCTGCCGACCCCGGCATGGTGAGGGACGCGGTCTTGCCCGATGCGGTGGTTGCGTTCAGCACCGTTCCGCCACCGACCAGCATTTGTCCTGCGGCCAGTGTCGTCACGCTGTTGTCGTTGATCGTGCCTTGTGAGCCATCAAGGACAACAATCGAGTTCGCACCGGCATTCGTGATGGCTGTGGAGAAATCGGCCACGGTCGCATCGACCGTTGTGAACTGCGTCACCGCTGTGCCCGTCCCGTTTGTAACTGACGCCGTTTCCACAGTTTCCACGGCGGCAGTTTCATTCGAAACGATGTCGATGTCGCGTTCGATGCGGCGCGTCATTCTTTGTTTAAGGGCGGAAAGATGCGGCTTGCTGCCGTCGAGATCGCCACCCCAGAGGGCTTGTAGCGGAACCCGGATCCGGCCACCGGCAAATCCTTGTGTCCGGCGGACATCATCCCATTGAACTTCCATGCCAAGGCTGGCGGAGACTTGGCTGGGGAGGAGCGGCACCTCGTCAAATGTAAACTCGATCCGTCCCCGCGGCCCGGTCAGATTGTCGAAGTTCGCCGCATCAAAATGAAAGACGGCGCCATAGACCCGGGCATCAATGTCGTCGAAGGGCAGCTTATAGCCAACTTCCGCATCGAAGCCGGGAAGCGCGCGCTCGCGAACCTCGCCCGTTGTCGTGACCTGGAAGCCGGTCCCGGTGGTGGTCGCGACAGAGCTTTCCGCGCTGACCAGTTGCTTGCTTGCTTCGGGAATGTAGAAGTTGGCCCGAAGATCCCAGTCTTCAGATAAGGCCTCGATGCCGAGTGTGCCTTGAACGAAGTTGTTAAAGTTCGGCGTTCTGCGGTGATCCACAAACCCATAACCGCCGACGATCCAACCGGAGGACAGGATCGTCCGGTATCCGATCCCCAGGTTCCCTTCCCGGGCGTTGAAGTCATCATAGTTTCCGCGCAAATCCATGAACAGGAGCGAGCTATCATCTTGAACGATGGGCATGAAGAAATTGAGCTCGGCTATGTTTCGGTCCGTGCCAAACTTACCACCGGCTTCCATATATGCGTCCCAATTGGGCGCTTTGTCGGAAGCATTTGAAACAGAAGCAAATGCCGTGAGCGGTAAGAGTGCCAGAAGAGACAGTTTTGAGAACAATTTCATGCGCTTAAAATCCAAGACTATAGAACTTCACAATGCTTAATTCGGGCAAAGTTCATTGTTGTTTATTTACACGAATCAGGATTAGGTCTTCATGAGTGCTTGCGTGTTCAGGCGAATTCATCTGAATGCTCCACCGTTTCCTTATTTCCGTTCCACGCGGTTTTCTAACCGGACGTTTGACACGGCATGATTAAGGTCAGCACAAGCACTGCCCCTTCCACACCCGACTGACGTATCACCCCCGCCCGGACTCCACCGTGCGATTCATCCAGGATTTCGTGCAGAACGTCTAAATCGGTCGCGTTATGTATGGATTTGACGGGAAACAGGCGCCGAAAAGGACGCCCCCCCCACGCTACACCGCGCAGACGCCAGTGCTTATGACGCCCGCGTCTCGCGGAAATTTCCGCGATATCTGGCAATGGATAGTGCCGAACTGGAATTTTGCGATAGTGCAGCGAGACGAAACTCCCCGGTTTTCCAAGGGGTTTCTGTCAAAAAATTCTGCGCCATGTCTTGAGCAGTGAACAGCTTCCATCCCCTGCCTCCCGAAGGCGTTTTACCGGCAAGGTAATTCAGTAAAATCAGTTAGTTACAGGAGCGTTGTCGCGAGCAATCCTTTCCTTAGACTGTACAAAATCAGCTAAGACCCGGTAGGTGGGGCAACATAAGGGCACAGCTATCTGCGCGAGTTGGCAACTGTTGACCCGGAAGTTGACGGTGTTGCGATACGTTGGGAAATTCCGCAATTAGCCAGCAGGAGACATCAAGAATATGTAAACGGACCGTTGCATACTGTCCTTAGACACTATTGCTTAGGCAGATCTACGTTACCTTCAAACCGAGAAACCTCACGCCCACCCGATAAATTTTTGGATACATAAGTTCCCTGTCCGGTGATCCCTGCATACTGTCCTGTCCCTCCAACCATGAACCATGTATTGGTTTCTTCGCCCGCTTTCACTTGCCATGCCATCGTTCGGGTATCTTCTCCATTCCCGTAGACGCAAATTCCTTCCCCCCACGCTCCACTTTTGCCCCAGAATCCTGCACCGTGGCACTCTATCGGGCTAGTTTCAAACGGTCCCTCAATCATCTCAGAGACACCCCGTGAATTGATCATCCAGTAACCGGTCTCGTCGCCAGTTTTCCATTTCTGAGCATCAACGGTCATGTAGTTTGACCCCCTTATAAACTCAAAAGCGAATGCATCGGGAACAATCAAGATCATAAAAAGAAAAAACAAAGGGCCGCGCATTATCATCTCCAAAGGTTATGTATGAGCTTAACGTGTATCATGGACGAGCGAGCGTGTCCCGCATGGCACATTTTTCACCAAGTATGAAATATGAACGACATGGCTAAGATGAAGATAGACACGGCGCCGGCACCGCATCACACAATTTTTCGTCGCAGTCTCACAGTGGAAACCCGGCCTTTACCAAACCCTCCAAGAAATGCTCCTTATCACTCTCAAGACGAAACTGAACTGAGTTCCGGAACTTATCCAGGGAGAAACCTGGGTCGTCGCTTAACACCTTGTCGACGTAGATTTTGGCCTCATCTAGTCGACCCAACTGTGCGTAGCTGGCGGCTATAAAACGAAAGTCCCAAACCGCCATTTCGTTCACTTTAGTTAAAGTCGAGACTGCACCTTCGTAGTCACCTCGTAAGTACTGGATTACTGATAATGCAGACGCATACCAACCGGGGTAGTGGGGATTGCGACGAATTGCGCCTTCGATCCAAGTGAGTGCTTCTTCGCTGCGGCCCGCACTTGTCAACATTTGAGCATAGGTGGCGGAAAGATCGCCATCGTTCGGATTTAGCTCCAATGCTCGCTCGCTGTGAATGATTGCCTTGTCAAACGCACCGCGAGCTTGGCTGATTTTTGCCATGAGTCGATGCACCTCGTACCCGCTAGCCTGCCGGTCGACGGCCAATTGTAGAAACTCTTCCGCCGTGTCCAGGACCTCCGGTCCGGTCTCAACCCATTGGGCGCGGTAGTCCAGGAAATACGTCCACGCAATTCCTACATATGTGTTGCCGAGGTCGGGGTCTAGTTCGATCGACTTCTGGAACAATAAACGGGAGTCCTTCATAGCCTGACTTGTAAGCTTGTGAAGCACATCAAGGCCTTTTAGGTAATGATCATACGCTGCGAAGTCTTTAATTGGTTTCGATGCCAGCTTGTCTGCAGCGCTGCGCCAAATTGTTTCACCCAACTCGGTGACAACTGCATGAACAATTTCGTCTTGCACGATAAAGATGTCCGTTACGACACGATCATACTTCTCTGTCCACACCTGTGCCTCAGTTTCCGCTTCAATAAGCTGCATCGTCACACGAAGACGATCTGCAGATCTTTGAATACCGCCGGTTAGGACAAAACGAACCCCCAACGCGCGGCCAATTTGCTTTGGCGTCTTAGTTTGATCTCCGTATGGGGATGCAGAGTCAGGGGAGATCACGAAAAGTTGCGAGAACCGCGAGAGCTCGGTTGTTAGGTCCGCAGATATAGCAACGGACAAGTTATCCTGATTGGCATCGCCGGAGAGATTCTTTAGTGGTAAAACAACAACTGAAGGTTCATCCGGGATCGTTAAAGCCGCTTGCGGTGAATGATCGGCATATTCAATAGTGCTTGGCAATTGCCACCAGACCAGCGCAACAAGACAAATCACGGACGTGGCGATTGCCGCGATGTAGGCTTTGGAATTCCATCGTTGTATTCCCGTAAGCGATGAACCAGTTGATTTTTCTGGAATTCCGGCGCCCGTATCAATGGAATAGACCCTGACTGGCTGTGAAACGTTCTTAACTTCATGATCGCCCAAATCGTGAAAGTCAGCTCTAATTCTGTTGCGCACTTGGTCGTATACACTACCGGATACGCAAATCCCACCGGGAGCGGCGATTGATTCTAGCCTCGCTGCAAGGTTGACCCCCTCACCGTGCACATCTCCACCGTCGTCAGTTATATCACCAACATTGATTCCCATCCGAAATTTTAATGGATTTGTAGCTAGCCGCTCTTGCAAGAGGATGCCGCAGGCAACAGCATCCTGAACAGATGGGAATTCAACCAAAAAACCATCACCCGTAAACTTAATGATGTTTCCTGACTTCTCCTCAACACTAGGCTTGATCACGCCATCGCGCGCCGCTTTCCATGCCAAGACCGTGCCATCCGTATCCTGTTCCACTAATCGAGTGTACCCAGCAACATCAGCGGCAAGGATGGCAGCGAGCCGGCGTCGGTTTTCTTGATCTGCCATGGAGTTCCTATCTGGTATACTTAACCCATTCTAGTGAGGGACTCCGATGCGGCAATGAGATTCACTGACGAAATCGATAATGTCCGCTTCGGGTCAAAAGCGGGCTACCTATGACAAGTTCCCTGTGGGCCGGTCAGCTTCCCATACCGGACGTCGTCTCAAACAAACATATCTCATTGGAGCGTTGTGATGAGGCAGTCCCATCGTTTCAATAGGCGGCTGCTACCCCAGTTTGAAGCATCCAATTTTAAGCTCTAAGCCCAAATAAGACAAATCTCTGACAAAATTTGAGGCCGAAAGCAGTAATTTGGAGCCGCCCTCACCCCGCTGCACCGGGGGGATGTACGTTCCCGCTAAAGGATGGTGGCTCTCGCGAAGCGTTACCGCAGGATTTTGACCAGATTCTTAGGTCGTGGATGCCAGAATGTCTAAACGGCGCGGCCACAGGGCCCAGAAAAGACGAAACCCCCAGGTTTCCCTAGGGGTTTCGCCGAGGCGTTATCGCCGTCTCTGAAATGGTGGGCACGACTGGGATTGAACCAGTGACCCCTGCGATGTCAACACAGTGCTCTCCCGCTGAGCTACGCGCCCTTAATGCCGTGGGGTTCGGGTCTCCCCTGGCGAGGTCGGGGTTTTACAATCCTGTTTCAGGACTGGCAAGCCCCCTGACCTTGTGAAAGTCTATCACTTCGACACATTGAAGCGGAAGTGAAAAACATCGCCGTCCTTGGCGATGTAATCCCGGCCTTCCAGCCGCATCTTGCCCGCGTCCTTCACCGCTGTTTCGCCGCCCAGTTCGACGTAATCGTCAAAGGCGACGGTTTCCGCTGCGATGAAGCCGCGTTCGAAATCCGTGTGGATGACGCCGGCGGATTGCGGGGCCGTCGCGCCGCGTTTGACGGTCCAGGCGCGGGCTTCTTTGGGGCCGACCGTGAAGAAGGTGATCTGGTCCAGCAGGCGATAGCCGGCGCGGATGACGCGGGACAGGCCCGCCTCTACCAGGCCCAGGCTGTCGAGGAATTCCAGCTTCTCTTCCGGGTCTTCAAGTTGGGAGACTTCGGCTTCGATGGCAGCAGAGATAACCACTGACTGCGCGCCTTCCGCAGTGGCCTTCTCAGCCACCTTGGCGGAGAGGCTATTGCCATCCGCTGCCGCATCTTCTTCCACATTGCAGACATACAAGACCGGTTTGGCGGTCAACAGATGCAGCATCCGGAAGGCTTTCTGTTCTTCCTTGGCGATCTCCAGCACCCGCGCTGGCTTGCCGTCCTGAAGCAGGGTCAGTGCGCGGGTCATCAGCTCGACTTCCGCGATTGCATCCTTTTCCCCGCTATTGGCTTTCTTCTGCAGCGGTTGAATGCGCCGTTCCAGGCTTTCCATATCGGACAGCATCAATTCCGTTTCGATGATCTCTGCATCGCGGACCGGATCGACGGAGCCTTCGACATGGGTGATATCGCCATCTTCGAAGCAGCGCAGCACATGGCAGATTGCATCCACTTCCCGGATATTGCCCAGGAACTGGTTGCCGAGGCCTTCCCCTTTCGAGGCGCCTTTCACCAGGCCGGCAATGTCGACGAATTCAAGCTGTGTTGGGATCAGCTTGGCAGAGCCGGCGATGGACGCCAGTTTGTCGAGGCGCGGATCGGGAACGCCGACACGGCCGACATTCGGCTCGATCGTGCAGAAGGGGAAGTTCGCCGCCTGCGCTGCCTGGGTTTGCGTCAACGCGTTGAACAGCGTGGACTTACCGACATTCGGCAGACCGACGATACCGCATTTAAAGCCCATCTTCCGTTACCCTTCTTTGTTGCCGCTCAGCAGCTTGTCTTTCAAACCCGCCAGTTGATCTGCCATGGCGCCTTTAGTCTTTGGCGGTGTCGCGGTATTTGATGAGTCCGCAGGCCCGGTCTTCTCTTTCGGCGCGCCCTTGGCATCCGGTTTTGGAAGCGGTGCCGGGCGCAGGTCCAGTGAAACTTTCGACATGAAGTCAGAGGCATTCACCGCCGCCATCAGATCGAAGCGCCGGGCCATGGCCTCTATCAGCGCTTCGAAATTCGGGCGCTCGCCCTTGCTGAAGTCCGAGAGCACATGGCCGGAAACCCGTGCTTTATCGCCGGGATGCCCGATGCCGATCCGCACCCGCCAATAATCTTTGCCAATATGCGCATCGATGGAGCGCAGGCCATTATGGCCACCGTGACCTCCGCCCTGCTTCACCTTGAGGCGTGTCGGGGCGAGGTCGAGCTCATCATAGATGACAATGACATCGGCGGGGTCGAGCTTGTAGAAGCGCAAGGCTTCCCCAACCGCGCGACCGCTTTCATTCATGAAGGTGGTAGGCTTCAGCGCCATCAGCTTTTGACCGCCGATGGCGCCGTCCGCCACATGACCCTGGAATTTCGCCTTCCAGGGACCGAAGCCGTGCCGGTCGTGGATCGCATCCACCGCCATGAAACCGACATTGTGCCGGTTTCCTTCGTACTTTGCGCCTGGATTTCCCAGGCCGACCAACAGCCGCATCGGCCCCCTCCGCCAAGAAGTTGGGAGGCGAGAGAGTGGGGGAGGTTATTCCTCCCCTTCGCCCCCGGCGCCGCCTTCTGCATCGACGTCTTCATCACGAATGATGCCGTCGTCGTCATCTTCTTCGGTGATCTCAGCAATTTGCTGCATGGAGACGTTGGCGACAACGAAGTCACGGTCTTGAATGACCGGCTCCACGCCTTCCGGCAGGTTCACGCCGGAGATCCGGACCGTGTCACCAAGCTGGACAGTGGCCAGATCACATTCGACTTCCGACGGGATCGCATCGACCGGGCAGTAAAGCTCGACTTCCTCACGGACGATGGTGAGCGTGCCGCCTTCGGCAATACCCGGGCATTCCTCTTCATTGATGAAGACAACCGGGATATTGACGTTGATGCGTGCGCCTTTGCGCAGACGCATGAAGTCGACATGCATTGGCGCGTCGGTGACCGGGTGGAACTGGACATCACGCGGCAGCGCTTTTTCGTCACTGCCACCTTCAACCTTGATCGTGTAGATCGTGTTGTAGAAATGGCCGCTGATCAGCTGCTTCATGAGGTCGCGGGGATTGATCGCGATGTTCTGCGGATCTTTTGTTGCCCCATAAACGACACCCGGCACAAGCCCGCTACGGCGGGTTGCGCGGGCTGCCCCCTTACCGGCCCGCTCCCGCGCGACGGCGGGAAAGATTGCTTCTTCGGACATTGATAATCTCCTCTAACGTCCTGAATTAGTTTGCGATTCCGCGCCCGACCTCCAGGGGTGCCGGCACGCACGAATTACGGCGGAGGAAACTCCCCCGCCGAAAAGCGGCTCCTTCTACACTTAATGTAGGAGGCTGGAAACCGATTTTTCTTCGGAAATGCGCGAGATCGCTTCGGCCAGCAATGGCGCGATGGTGACCTGGCGAACATTATGGCTGACTCGCACCGCTTCGGTCGCCTGGATCGAATCGGTTGTGACCAGGGTCTCAAGCGGTGAGGCGGAGACCCGCGCGACGGCGCCGCCGGACAACACACCATGGGTAACATAGGCATCGACCGCGGTAGCACCCTTGTCCATCAAGGCCTTGGCGGCGTTGCAGAGCGTGCCGGCGCTATCGACGATATCGTCGATCAGGATACAATGCCGATCCTTGATATCGCCGATGATGTTCATGACTTCGGAGACACCGGCTTTTTCCCGCCGCTTATCGATGATCGCCAGATCACATTCCATGCGCTTCGCCAAGCCGCGCGCGCGGACTACACCGCCGACATCCGGCGATACGACGGTCACGTCGTCGCCATTATTCAGTTTCTCGATCAAGTCTTTATGGAGCACCGGCAGCGCAAAGAGGTTATCCGTCGGGACTTCGAAGAAGCCTTGGATCTGACCGGCGTGCAGATCGATGGTCAGAACCCGGTTTGCCCCGGCCGTTTCGATCAAGTTCGCGACAAGCTTTGCGGAGATCGGTGTGCGCGGTCCGGTCTTCCGATCCTGACGCGCATAGCCATAGTAGGGGATGACCGCTGTTATTCGGCGTGCCGAGCCGCGCTTCAGCGCGTCGATCATCACCAGCAGTTCCATCAGATTGTCGTTCGCTGGGAAGTTGGTCGACTGGATAACAAAGACGTCCTCACCTCGGACATTCTCTAAAATCTCAACGAAGATTTCCATATCGGAAAACCGCCGGATCGATGCCTTTGTTAGCGGGACGTTCAAATAGGCCGAAATCGCTTCGGCCAAGGGCCGATTAGAGTTGCCCGCCAAAATCTTCATGGAAATATATCCCCCAGCCGGATGGAGATGGTGTGCCGGATAATGCGCCCCGCCCGGCGCGACCCCGATATATCAACCGGTCATGAAGCTGTAAACGTTCGATAACCAATTTGATGCGCGAATTGACGTTCGATATCCCGATTCGCCGCTGTAGTGTGTCCTATTGGCACCGGGTGGCTGTCGGAATGTCTAATTTGTAGGCAGGATCAGACCCGTCCGGCTTTTGTCGGCGCGTGCGGCAGCTTCTCTTTCCGCGATGACGTCCAGGACTCCCGCCAGCGGTTTCAGCAAGGCAATCGCGGCATCAAAGGCATTTATTCCCCAGCGCCCGGAAAGTTCCGAGACCGGTATCGGAACCGGCTGATCAAGATTTCCAACGGGTTGGTCCTGTCGGTCGACCATCGTCCACCCGATGATCAAGCCGTCCTCCCCCGAATTTTGCACTTCAGCAGATAGTTTGAGCGCCGCGCGGGC
>SPJL01030387.1_pt1 | contig 13964 bp, 8 predicted proteins | sample 3741751 | NCBI WGS metagenome assembly SPJL01 (sample SAMN10925998, study PRJNA522277) | cold seep metagenome | isolation source: Elba SIP-enriched marine methane seep metagenome, extraction at timepoint T3 | place: Italy: coast of Elba, Mediterranean Sea | reverse complement strand
GAGCAATTGCTGGGCCGCTCCAAAAGAAGACATTTTGCCCTGTAATACCTGTTCTTCTAGATCTTTCAACCGCGTTTTGATGGCGGGATGTTGGTAAAATAATTCCCTCAACAACAGGTCAATACTTTCTCTAAACCAATAGGCCGATTGGCGACGGCGATGTTCGCTAAAGTATCCACTTTCCTGCATTTGTGTTTGATAGGCACGGATTTGCTCCCAAATTTCCGCGATTCCACTTTGCTCTATCGCCGAGCAATTCATCACCTTGGGGTACCAATCCTTATCACTAGGTGGAAATAGGTGCAGGGCATTGCGATAGGCTCGCTGCGTGTTTTTAGCCAAGGCCATTCGATCTCCATCGGCCTTATTCACCGCGATTAGGTCCGCCATTTCCACAATTCCTCGCTTGATCCCTTGCAATTCGTCCCCAGCTCCGGGTAAAAGTAGCAGCAAAAAGAAATCGACCATGGAGTGTACGGCAATTTCAGACTGCCCTACCCCTACGGTCTCTACCACTACCACATCATACCCAGCGGCTTCACATAATAAGATGGTCTCTCGGGTTTTACGAGCGACTCCACCGAGCGAACTGCCCGCAGGAGAAGGTCGGATAAAGGCATTCCCAGCACGGGTTAGGACTTCCATACGGGTTTTATCGCCGAGGATACTACCGCCACTGCGTTGGCTACTAGGATCGATGGCGAGTACTGCAAGTTGATGATCTTGATCGAGTAAATGTTGGCCGAGCCCCTCAATAAAGGTGCTTTTGCCTACGCCTGGAGTACCAGTGATGCCCAAGCGTATGGATTTTCCTGCGAAGGGCAGACATGCTTCCACGAGCTGACGGGCCAATTGTTGGTGATCGGGGCGGGTACTTTCGATTAGGGTAATGGCTTGGCCTAGAATCACTCGGTCTCCTTTTTGAAGGCCTTGGAGATAGTCTTGCAGAGAAAGTTGTTGGCGGCGATGGCGCTTAAAGGCGGCGGCGGCTTTAGCACGGGGATCTTGAGGGTCGAGCGGAGCGTCTTGTTTAGGTTTTTCCATCTTAAAATTAGCCATTAACAAAATTAACAATCGCCGAATAAAAAATTAACTAATATCTAAATCACTTTAAATCAAACACTTATTCGTTAACACATTTAACAAGGTCCGATTTACTACTAACCTATGTTAAACAGTATTAAGGTCGGGTAAATAGGGCTTAAGATTCGGGTTTGGCCATCTTTTTTCCCCTAAATTGCTGACATAAGTACTGGGAAAAGAGGATCCCAAAACGAAAAATTACCTCATCACAAGCTATGAGAACACCCGGCTTGATGAGGGAAATAATCCCGAGGATGTTAGCCCACATCGCACCCATTTATCCTCTTGAAAGTGAAATGTAGATCGCAGGTGGCTGGCGGCGTTGCTTCCGATTATTTGTTAAACCAGGTAATTAGGAGTACTCTCTTACTCGCTGCTGGCCCCTCCCGATCTTCGACCGAATTTTTCTAGCCATCAAATTAGCCATTCCCCCTCATATTACCTAATAGTGCTATGGTATCCTTTTTGATCCTTCCAATGTCGTCGGAGCATCTGATTAAATCATGAGACTCTGGCCACTAGCAAAAATTAAAGACATGCAATCGTCGATCCCGACGAGCTGTATTATTCCTACTTACTATCCATTTTAAGATCATCGAAAAAGTTGTCTGTTCAAAAAACAGGCAACTTTTCGCTTTTTTGAACTAAGTGCATCACTATCAAAGAGTACTACTCTAAAAATTTTCTTAATAAACGTGCATTTTAGTTAAAAATTACTCATTTTTGCGCCAGATTTCCATTCCGGAGCCAACATATCCTCTGGCTTCTACGTTACAGGCAATGGTTAAAATAATTTGCATAAAGAACAATTGTATTATAACACAAAATTCATTTTACATGAAAACCTTATTCCGTTTACCTAATCTATTCCTATTGGCAGTTGCCATTTTCGCTTTTTCTTCCTGTGGTGAAGACGATACCTTTGTAATTCCTCCCAGTATTGAACTCTTGAGCGAAGCTGGTTTCTTGTCTGGGGATGCAACTATCGGTGACGAAAATATTATCGTGAAAATCTCGGCTAGTGCCGGTGACAACCCCATGCAAGCAATTGATTTCCAACAAGATGGAGCTCGTATGGATGCTTCTCGTTTGACCATTGACGGTGCCGCTGCTACTTCTGGTGCACCTCTTCTTCTTGGAGACGACAAAAACGCTCTTACTTGGGAAGTAGAAATTACTCCTCACGCTGATGGTGTGGCTGATTACACCTTCATTGCTAGCGATGAGTCTGGTGAAACTTCTTCTGTAACCATTACTATTACGATCGAAAAGACTCCTCCAACCTTAACTGCACCTAATGGTATTACTGACCTTAGCGCCGCTCCTGGTAAATTGACTTCTATCAGCCTCGATGGAATGAACCCTAGCGGCGAAGCACTTAGCCGTCTCTCTGTATGGGAAGATGGTGTTGAAGCTACTGGTACTGATCGCTTCTTCTTTGGCGACAATTCTAGTTCTATCGAATTTGAAGGCGGAATTGACTTGGAAGAAGCCGACCAAAATGGTTTTAGCAAAAGCCTTTTCATCCGTACCAACGCTACTTTAGGAACAGTTGAAAACCTTACTATCCAATTGACGGATGTTAATGGACAAGAAGCTAACCTCGCTATCACAGTAGAGGCTAAAGGTACTGCTTTGGAATTCACTGCTAATGGTGTACTCTTGAATGCTTCTGGACCTCAAAACCAAGGTGGATTGGACCTCGATACCGGAAATGGTAACATCAACTCTACTGATATGGATGCCGAGATCAAAGATGAAGGTATCGACTTAGGTATGCCTAACGCCACAAACTGGAAACAACAAATCTCGGGTGCTAATGGTACTGTGATCGCTTTATTGGAGCCAGGTAACTTCCCTGAAGGGTTTGACTTTGATGCCCTCTCTACTAAAGAAGAAGTTCGCGCTGCTTACGATGCCTCTACGGCTATCGCTGCTGCTTCAGATAAAGTTGTAACTGGTGATATCTTTGGTGTTTACAATGCCGCTGCTGACCGTTACTACTTGATTCGCGTTGCGAATGTAATGCTTACCACAGACGATAATGACGATGAGTACACCTTCGATATTCGTTGGTAATCAGAACCATTATCAGCTTATAGCTCTCATTAGTTAGAGCAAAAAATTAGGCCCCGAAATAAATTCGGGGCCTAGTTCATTTTAGGGTGTTAGGTTTTTCGCTCTACGAATCTAACGTTTTACAAATTTTTGCGGTACCATTTCTCCATCCATCTCGATCAATAGATAGTAAATACCAGGGCTCAAGTCCAATAAGTCGATTTGCTCATTGAAGCTAGCACCATTGATATTTCTCAATACCTGACCAGTGGTATAAATCACTTGGATAGATTGGATTTCCCGGTCGGAACGTACGGTGATTACATCCTGAGCAGGATTAGGGAATACTTGTAATCCATCAGCAGCAGTATCGCCAAGCTCTTGGATAGAAAGGGCATCAGGACGGTTAGGTCCGTTCACTTGCTCAATCGTAGCAATAGGACCATCCGCAGCCAAGGCACCAGAAGAGGCGGTGATCGTTACCTGATCAATATAAACTTGATCGGCATTGGCACTGGCATCACACTGGAAGCGGAACTGGGCATTAGATGGGAAGTTATAACTAGAGCTATTGATGGTTACCGTAGCAGTGTAGAAACTTCCATTGTTAAAGCTACTACCGCTGGCATAAGCCGCCACAGTCGACCAAGAAGAACCGTCGTAATAACGTACCCAGAAATCTTCTCCATTCTCCATACTGTTCGGATAGAAGTAGAAGTTGATGTCCAATTGGCTATAAGCACTTACGTCATAAGAACCAGAAGTCATGGCTGAATTAGTACCAGAGTTATCACGGAGACGGATCGAATAAGAACCTTCGTAAGAACGTGATCCGCTGTAACGGAAGCAATCGCTACCACCATCAGTCCAACCATCCCAGCCAGTCTCAAAGTACGAGGCCAATAATACTCCACCAGTAGGACAAGCAGGGCAATCAGGGCCACCACAGTCAACACCAGTTTCTTGACCATTCTGAACACCATCATCACAAGTTGGTGCTGGAGGATCTCCTAAGCAGAAGTTAGTTGATTCAGAATTGGTAAAGTTACCTCCAGAAGCTAGGGTTTGACCACCACTAGTTACTGTATAAGAACCATTACCATAACTACAGCAAATACCATCGCCATAAGTATCATTGATCGTAAAAGTGTAACAGCCATCTACCAAGCAAAGGGTCTCGCTTACCGTTGAACCATCAGGCTGGCTGCCATAAGTTCCACCAGAGCCTACTACACCTCCGCTTGAATTAGTCATCGTCCAGCTCGTTTCTTCAGGATAATTATCCAAGTTGATCGTAATTACAACTTCGTTATCCGTACAGTTGGAAGAACATGGAGGACAGTCGGGGCCACCACAGTCAACACCAGTTTCTTGACCATTTTGAACGCCATCCGTACAAGTAGGAGAAGGACCTCCACAACTTGACAAACAAGTAGCATTATTAACGGTGTTTTGGATTACGGCCTGAGGCTGAGGTCCAAAACCTTGAGTAAAGTCGATTCCTGTGGTAAGGTGACAGTAACTCATGATCGTACCACCGCCAGAAGGACTTCCAGGGAGGGAGCAGCTACCTTCCGTTCCACCAGCACAACCATCAATGGCTGTTCCGTTGCCATTCCATACACAGGCGTGTGTGTGACGAGAACCGATAAGGTGACCCATTTCGTGGGTAACTACCATTACAGAGAAAGAGTAAGCAGGAACATTGCTATAAGTAGTGTTGATACTACTAAAGCATTTGCTATTATCGACATTTGAGTTACAAACACCAGAAAAACCAGCTGCGATACCACCGCTAGCTTGGTAAGAAACGAGGTGACTCAAATCTCCATTAAAAGCACCAGTATTAGCTTGGTAAGAGTTGAGCATGGCGCTAGAGCTACTGCCAGAATAAGGCGCTGGAGTATCCCAAGCCTTGATTTCAGAGATGGCTAAAGTAAGCCCGTCGTTGGCATAAAGGGTAAAAGATTCGTTGAACAAGCCAGTAACGTAGTTAGTAGCTCCAGTTACACCACCTTTGTTGGTTACAATATCATCATCGATTTCGATGTAGATACGGATACAATCACCGGGAGCGCGATTGGCAGTATAGGTCAATTCGTCGGCGGTGTAAACCACTCCATCATCGGGTGTTCCACATTCCATTCCATAAGGAAGCAAGAGGTCATTATCGTTATAGATAACGTGAGTTTGGCTGTTGCCATTCTGTAGTTTACCGATTACAAAATTACCTTGGCTAGTATTGACCATACCAATCACTTCGTCCTCAAAAACGCTGAGGGAAACGAGAGAAGATGGATCATCGGCTAAGACACCACGGTAATAAAGGCCTGGCTGGTAAGTTACTTTCGCACCAGAGCTGGTAAACAATTGAAAATCAGGAGATAAGACTTCATTTTTAATGAGTTTCACCTGACGGTCGCCTAATTCGGGTAAGGGTAAATTTAGTTCTAGAGAAGCGGGGTTTTGTTGTTGTAAATCTTTAATTGCGGTAAAATCAAAATCAACTAAAAGTCCTTTGTCAATTTCATCTGCAATTCCAGTAGTGCCCAAGGCATTACTAACGGTGCTGACGATTTCGAAACTGGGTACTTCGGCTTGCGCTTGGACGCGCTGGACCTGGTCATATACAGGGCCTTGAGCTATTACCATACCAGATAGTAATAGCATAAACAATAGGTTTAAATACTTCATAAAACTTTGCTTTAATAAATAAAAAATGGTAATTACTTCAAACTATAGGAGAATAGTAGACAAAGAAAGGATGTTTCGACCAATGCTTTGGTCAATGCCTATTCTCCCATAATTTTCTATGGATGAATATAGTTACAATATGATGAATTACCAATCTCGGAGTAGAGAAATTTCGCTGGGAAGAAAAAATGGCAGGATTATCAGGTATAATATTCCGTCAAAACCTAACAATTAGATTTTATATAACAAAAAATTTTAATTCTATCTCGCAGCCTCGCGTTCTTGAAAGCCTCGCCAAGCATGCTCCGCCAGTTGTTGGGTCAACTGTTCAAGATAATAACTCCCCGCTGCAGGGTCGACCACTCGGTCGAAATAGCTCTCCATTCTTAGCAGATGCTGCACATTGCGAGCCATTCGGCGGGTGAAAGCAGAAGTAAGGCCACTAAAAGCATCGGCGGGTAGCAAACTCAAGCGATTTACCCCACCAATTACCGCAGCCATAGCCTGAGTTGTGGTCCGAATCATATTCAAATCTTGGTCTTCTACCTGAGTTTGAGGGTCCAAATAAGCATGAATTACCGCCGAAGGAGGGTCACTGAGCTCAAAACCTTCCCATAGCAAAGGCCAAAGTAAACGCCAATCCCGTATTTTAGCCAATTCCACAAAATAACTCGTACTCAGTTGTAAGTCCATTACTATGCGCGGGGCTATTTCGGCATTACTAAAGCCAGCGGCCCGTGCCCGGACTATATTTTCACAAACTTGACTCAAGGATTCCACCAAGACCTCTACAGCCGAGGCTCCCTCCATCGCTTTTGTATCTATCGAAATAACTATCCCCTGAAAATGGGGCAGTTGATTGATCAATTCTCGTAATAAAGGGCCACTTTCCTCCGGAAAACGCACAAAGTCGCCATTGATACTCCCTTGGAGTTCAGCAGTGGCAATGCCATTTTCGTTTTGGAGCTGTAAAAATTGCTGGAGTAAAGTTGAATGATTTCCGCTGGTACGGAGATGAGTACTGATGTAATCGGCTCGTACTTCTCGAAGCACTTGCGACAGTTGAAAATCTTCTGGCGTAGTCGACCAATGTAGCGCTGGAGCTTCTAAGCCATTGCCCAGGCCTTCCAACAAAGCCTTATTGTCCTCCTGCGGGGCTTGGATCGCAAAGTCTTCACCGATGGCCCATTGATTTTGCTCTTGCCCAGGGTTGAGGGCTGCTGAAAGGGTCGAGTTATCTGCATTTTGGTAAAAAGGGCCTACCTTGACCTCTGCTCCTATTGCCCATTCCAGTTCTTGCAGGGCCTTACCCTTTAACTCTTTCTGAATACGCGCTTCCCACTCCCCTCTTGATAGGGGCGAAAATTCAGCAAATAAATTTTGACTCTGAGACATCGATTTAAGTACTTTTAATGCTTAAATAGTTCGTAAAAATTGCCATCCAGCTCCCTCATTTTTACCACTCAACTTACCTGGATTTGAACGGACTTTCCCACGCCAAGGCAAGTTAGTAAATGCCCTTCAAAAGTAAACAGAATTCAGCACTTTGTAATCTGCAATAAAATGAAGCTACAGACAAAAACCTTTTTGCCCGAAAAGCGTTATATTTGCACTAATCACCTGTTTTTATTAGACTAAATCTAAATAAGCAAACTCCTACAATGAGCAATAAGCTAATATACCTAGATAATAATGCAACTACTCCTACTGATCCACGCGTAGTTGATACGATGCTTCCTTACTTTTATGAGCATCCAGGTAATGCCGCAAGTCGCAACCACCCTTTTGGATGGGCTGCTGAAGAAGCGGTAGATTATGCCCGCGAGCAAATTGCAAAATTGATCAACGTCGATAGTAAGGAAATCATCTTTACCTCTGGTGCTACCGAGTCTGACAACTTGGCCATCAAAGGGGTATTTGAGATGTATAGCCGTAAGGGTAACCACATTATTACTGCTAAAACGGAGCACAAAGCTGTTTTGGATGCCTGTAAGCGGGTAGAGAAAATGGGTGGTGAAGTAACCTATCTCGATGTTGACCGCGAAGGCCTCGTCAACTTAGAGGAGTTGGAAGCGGCGATCAAGGATAATACGATCTTGGTATCTATCATGTGGGCGAATAATGAAACTGGAGTTATCCAACCCATGAAAGAGATTGGCGCTATTTGCGAAAAGCACGGTGTGCTTTTTATGAGTGATGCCACACAGGCGGTCGGGAAGATTCCGCTCGATCCCAAAGCCACTGGAGTTCACTTAATGGCCTTTACGGGTCATAAGATGTATGGTCCTAAAGGCGTCGGAGCGCTTTTTGTAAATCGTAAGAAGCCTCGTGTAAAAGTAACTGCCCAGCTTGATGGTGGTGGTCATGAGCGGGGTATGCGTTCTGGAACTTTGAATGTCCCGGGTATCGTTGGCTTTGGTAAAGCAGCGGAAATTGCCGCTCAGGAGATGCAGCAGGATACGGAGCGTTTGAGTAAAATGCGCGATCGTCTGGAAAAAGCTTTTGGTGATAACCTAGAAGAGGTGTATATCAATGGTAGCATCAAGAATCGCATGCCTCACGTTACCAATATCTCGTTCAAACATGTTGAAGGCGAAGGTTTGATGATGACTTTTAATCAAGAAATTGCCGTATCTTCTGGTTCTGCTTGTACTTCAGCCTCTTTGGAGCCTTCTTATGTACTGATCGCTCTAGGCCTTGGAGACGACTTGGCTCATAGCTCTATCCGCTTTAGCCTCGGCCGTTTTACCACGGATGAAGAAATCGACCGCGCCATCGAATCAGTGACCAAAGGAGTAAAACACATGCGCGATCTGAGCCCAATTTGGGAAATGTACAAAGAAGGCGTTGATCTCGACGCTGTTGAATGGAGTGAACATTAATTTTCTCTCTAAGTTTCGACTAGGAGCCAGTTATGCTCCTTCCAAAATCGACCTTTAGAGCAAACATATTTTAACTAGCAAAGAATATCTAAAAACCTCATATTATGGCTTATTCTGATAAACTCTTGGACCACTTTAAAAATCCTCGCAACGTTGGTACGCTTGATAAAAGCAAAGAAAATGTAGGTACTGGTTTGGTAGGTGCTCCTGAATGTGGTGATGTAATGCGTCTGCAAATTGAAGTAGATGACGAAACAGGCACCATCCGCGATGCCAAATTCAAAACTTTTGGCTGTGGTTCAGCTATTGCCTCTTCTTCTTTAGCAACGGAATGGTTGAAAGGGAAATCCATCGATGAAGCAATGTCTATCGACAATATGGACATCGTAGAAGAGTTGGCTTTACCTCCAGTAAAGATTCACTGTTCTGTATTGGCAGAAGATGCGATCAAAAGCGCCATCTCTGATTACAAAAAGAAAAATGGGATCGTGGTAGAAAATACCGAAGCCCAATCGAGCCACTAAGCTCTTTAAACGCATAAAATTTTAGATCATGTTATTCGTAGCAGATAGTGCCCGTAAAAAGGTCGATGAACTACGTTCTGGCAGTAACCTCGGAGAAGATTTCTTTATCCGGGTGTCTGTGGTGAGTGGTGGATGCTCTGGTTTGTCCTATAAAATGGATTTCGATAACGAGTCGCAACCTAACGACCAGATCTTTGAGGATAATGGGGTGAAAGTAGTTACCGATCTGAAGAGTTTTCTATACCTCTGTAATACCACGCTGGAATTTTCCGGTGGCCTCGAAGGCAAAGGCTTCTTTTTCAACAACCCCAACGCCACTCGCGAATGTGGTTGTGGAGAAAGCTTCGCCGTATAACCGAAACGGAATTTATGACATTGAAAAAAGCCCCGAACCGCACTGCGGATTCGGGGCTTTATATTTTAGGTCACCGCCGCCTTTCGAACGACATTGTGTAATATTCTCGGGAAAAAACGCTTGAGGTATACCGCAAAAGTCTCCTTTCCACCAATCAAAACCTCCATTTTCTCTTTTTTAATCGCCTTTACCATTCGGGAAGCACATTCTGCTGCCGTCATTCCCCCCGCCGTGGCCTTATCCATCGATTGCTGGGCAGAACCATCGGCTGTCAAAGCATTCATCGATACATTGGTTTGGATATAACCGGGGCAAAACAAGGTTACTTTTACCTGGTCATCGTGGTGCTCCATGCGCAAGGCATCAAAAAAGCCATGCAAGGCATGCTTGGCCCCACAATAGCCCGAGCGTAGTGGCGAGGCAAAACGGCCCATCAAACTGGTTACTACCGCATAGTGTCCCCCACCCTGCTTTATAAAAATGGGCAAAACAGCCTTACTCAGTGCCACCGTTCCCAGATAATCAATATCGATCAGCCGCTTGTATACCGAAAGGTCAGTATCCATCACCAAAGAGCGCTGACTGATACCACCATTATTTACCAGCACATTAATTTCTCCAAAATGAGCCATGACTTCCTCCACCTTAGTCGGCAATTCATCGTGTTTCCCCAAATCCAGTGGCAATACCAAGACTTGATCATCCGCTAAAGAACAAGCAGCTTTTACCCGCTCCAACTCTCCCTGCCTACGAGCAGAGAGGACTAATTTGCTCCCTTGGCGGGCGCATTCATAGGCCAAGGCCTCTCCAATTCCTGAAGAAGCGCCAGTGATCCAGACGACTTTATCTTTAAATGCAGTCATTTCTCTTTGTTTGTTTTTACAAAGGTAAAAAAAAGACCGCAGCAGCTCATTTCCATCAAAAATCAAAATTAATTCTCCAAGTTGTAAGATTTGCTCCTCCTATCGACTCTATATAAATGGAGATTTCCATCAATGTCTGTAATTCCACAAATTACTTTACTCCAGCATTGATTTGGCCATGGCCCATCATGCTTTGCTCTACATTTTTTAACCAAAATCTAGTGCCAATGCGCCAGCTTATTTCCACTCTCGTTTTATTACTCCTTTTACCACTTTATCAATTTGCACAAACGGCTATAACGACCCAACCTAGAGTTAGTCAAGCTTCTAGTATTAGTCAAACCCTCGGCCTATCGACCATTAGCATCGACTACCACCGGCCTGCAGTGCGCGAACGTCAGATCTGGGGAGAACTTATTCCCTACGGTACCGTTTGGCGGGCAGGGGCCAATGAGAATACCTTGATCACCTTTAGCCACGAAGTAAGTATTGAAGGAAAAAAAGTACCCGCCGGTAAATATGGCCTCCACCTCGAACCGCAGGAAAAGGAAGCGGTCTTGATCCTTTCAAAAGCAACCAATGGCTGGGGCAGTTCTTCCTATCGCCCCGATGAGGATGTCCTGCGCGTCACCATTCCCGCCAAAGCCTCGGATCATTTCTACGAATTGATGACCTTCACTTTTTCGGAGGTCGACGCCACCAGCACTACCGCTGCACTACAATGGGCCGATCGCCAATATCTATTCCGCATCCAGGTCGATGTAGCTCCGATTGTCGTCGCTAGTCTTCGCGAAGAATTGCGATCCATCAGTGGATTCAATTGGCAAGCCTGGAATGAAGCAGCCACTTATTGTTTGCAAAATGAGGTGAACCTAGCCGAAGCTTTAGGTTGGGCCCAACGCTCGGTATTCATGCAACCCAACCCTGCCAATATCGATATCAATGCACAATTGGCCGCCAAGCTTAATGGGGAAGGAAAAGAAGCTCGCGAACAGGAGCTTCGAATTGGAACCTGGGAATCGGTTTTGACGGGTTATCCCGTAACCTGGCGAGAATGGCATGCAGGAGCACAGATTTGTCAACAACTCAAGGAGCTTGAAAAGTCGCAGGAATGGATGGCTCAGTCGGTAAAGATGAATCCCAATATGACGAACCTGATGGCTCAGTCGCAGCTTTATGCCGATCAGGGGGAAGAAAAAAAGGCCAAGGAATTAAGGGCAGAGGCCATTCGCCGAGGTTCGAATGCGGAACTCAACAATTATGGCTATCAACTACTTTTTGGTGGCAATCCTGCCGGAGCCGTAGAGGTATTCGAGGCTAATGCCCAAAAGAATCCTACAGATCCCAACGTTTGGGATAGTCTTGGTGAAGGGTATATTGGCAATAATCAACCCCAAAAAGCCATTGAAAGCCTAAAGAAATCACTATCGCTCAACCCTATCCCCGGAGTAAGGGCCAATTCGATTCGCCTCTTACACCAGTTAGGGGTAAACGTTGAAGAAGATGACGATAGCAATCCCTAATTAGGAAATTACCAAGCGAGTAAATCTCCCAGTGCCTTTTCCACCTTTTCGATCGAAGGAATCATCGTTTCTTCCAATACCGAATTGAGGGGAATCGCTGGGAGATTTTCCGACCCAATGGTCCGTACGGGCGCATCGAGATGGGTAAAGCAATTTTCCTGAATCCGCGCCGCAATACTTTGTGCAAAAGTATTATTGACGGGTTCTTCGGTAACGACCAAGCAACGGTTATGTCTTTCTACTGATTCATAAATCGCCTTTTCGTCGAGTGGATATAAGGTTCGCAAATCCAGAACCTCTACCCGGCCTGGATAGGCTTTGGCAGCATTCAAGGCCCAGTGTACTCCCATGCCATAGGTAACGATGACGATGGATTCGCCCCGCTCAATATTTTCGCCTTTGGCAAGCAAGGCCTGGCGAGCGGAGCCAAATGGAATCACGTAATCCTCCGAAGGCTCAATGGTACGAGCGGCATCGGTTCCTCTTACCTTCGACCAATAAAGGCCTTTGTGTTCGAGGATCACCACGGGGTTAGGATCATAATAGGCCGATTTCATCAAGCCTTTCAAATCTGCGCCATTACTGGGGTAGGCAATCTTGATTCCGCGAATATTAGCCAATACACTTTCCACACTAGAAGAATGATAAGGACCACCACTACCATAGGCACCAATTGGCACCCGCAGAATCATACTGACGGGCCATTTTCCATTGGAAAGAAAACAAGAACGACTTACTTCGGTAAACAATTGATTGAGACCGGGCCAGATATAATCTGCAAATTGTACTTCGACGATTGGTTTCAAACCCGTCGCCGACATACCTACCGTACTTCCGACGATAAAGGCTTCTTGGATAGGGGTATTAAAAACGCGCTCATCACCAAATTGCTGGGCCAAGGTAGCTGCTTCGCGGAAAACACCGCCCAATCGGCCTCCAACATCCTGTCCATACAGCAAACACTCTGGGTGTTTTTCCATCAATTCACGCACTGCAAAAAGCGCACAATCTACCATCACGGTAGGTGATTTTCCCTCCGGCTCCCGCTCTCCTTGTTCTGCAGTGATGGGGGTCGGAGCAAAATCATGGGTAAACAAATCTTCTGGGCGAGGATCTTCCATCACCAAAGCTTCGCGATAATCGCTTTCGACTAAGGCTTGAGCTTCCGTAATAATTTGATCCAACTCCGCATCGCTAAATCCTTGTTCTAGGAGTTGATTGCGGAACAGCGGAAAGGGGTCACGCGTAGCATGTTCTTCTAAATCATCGCGATACCATTCCTTGCGCACTCCTGAAGTGTGGTGATTGAGTAAAGGGACTTTGGCATGTACTAAAAAGGGGCGGCGTTCCTTACGGATCGTCGCAATTACAGTTTGTAATTCGGAAAAACATTCGATAAAATCGCTACCATTGAGTTGGACCACTTCGATTCCGGGAAAGCCCTTGGCCAGTCCAGCCGCATCGGTAGAACGGATTTCTGCTGCATTGGCGGAGATATCCCATTCGTTGTCTTGCACTAAGAAAATCATTGGAAATTGCTTCAAAGCCGCCATGTGCAAAGCCTCGCTGACTTCTCCTTCCGTGACCGAGGCATCGCCGAGCGAACAAACCACTACGGGTTTATCCTTACCTGCTTCTCGCTCGTGAGGCAAACCCTGTTTTTCGCGATAGCGCACCCCCATGGCAATACCAGCGGTAGGAATAGCTTGCATTCCCGTAGCCGAAGATTGATGAGGAATTTGTGGTTTATCCTCGTCCCGGAGGCTGGGATGGCTATAGTAAGACCGGCCGCCGGAAAAGGGGTCATCGCGTTTGGCGAGCAATTGTAGCATCAGATCGAAGGGGCGCATGCCGATTCCGAGTAGCATGGCATCATCGCGGTAATAAGGAGCCACGTAATCTTGTGGCAGGAGTTGTAACGCTAAAGCCAGTTGGATTGCTTCGTGGCCACGAGAAGTAGCGTGTACATATTTGGATACTAT
>SPJL01014638.1_pt1 | contig 13993 bp, 8 predicted proteins | sample 3741751 | NCBI WGS metagenome assembly SPJL01 (sample SAMN10925998, study PRJNA522277) | cold seep metagenome | isolation source: Elba SIP-enriched marine methane seep metagenome, extraction at timepoint T3 | place: Italy: coast of Elba, Mediterranean Sea | reverse complement strand
GATTTTGGAGTTTATATCCCGAGGGTCGAGGTTTATAATGAGTTGAGGAGTAGATTGATCAAAGCTTATGGCTATGCGGCACAAAAAGAAAACTCTTTCTGTTTAATCTCGCCAAATGGAGTAGAACTTGATTTATTACCGTTTGGGGCAATTGAAACAGAGGGCAAGGTCATTATTGATGGAATTGGGTTGACCAACATACAATTACCGGGCTTTCAAGAAACCTATGAATTAGGTCTAGTTGAAATCGATATTGAGGGGGATAGCTTGAAAACTTGTTCTATCCCAGGAGTGGTTTTATTAAAACTAATTGCTTTCGATGATCGCCCCGAGCATCGCCTTAAAGATCCTACCGATATCAATTCTATTTTATTGCATTATCCCCTTTTTGAGCGAGAATTGATCTGGCGAGAATATGCTTCACTTTACGATGATGAAAAGAGCCAAGAAGCAGTGGCATTGGAGGCTTTAGGATGTGAAATTGGTAAATTAATTAACAGCTCCCCCGCCCTGAAAACGAGGGTTGTTGATATCCTCGATCGTGGGATTAATCAAGAGTCTAAACTAGCATGGTTAATGATCGATGATGCTGTCACAGAAACAATTTCCATGAAAATCCAGCTGTTGAAATACCTACGTAAAGGCCTTAAGCCAACAACCTAAAAGATTGCCGATGCAAGGGCGTTACCCCATGCTGCTGAATCGCCGCCCGATGGGCCTTGGTGGGATAGCCTTTATTTTGCGCCCAGCTATAATCGGGATACTGGAGGTGGGCCTGGGCCATAAAATCATCGCGGTAGGTTTTGGCAAGCACCGAAGCCGCCGCAATCGATAGAAAACGACCATCTCCCTTGATCATGCATTGATGTGCAATTCCCAAATAGGGTTTAAAGCGATTGCCATCAATCAATAAGGCGGTCGGTCGGACTTTGAGGTCATCTATGGCGCGATGCATGGCCAGAAATGAGGCTTGTAAAATATTGATCTCATCAATTTTAGGGGCATCCACCTGAGCAACGGCCCAGCTCAAGGCCTGAGTTTCAATGATAGGGCGAATACGATTGCGCTGCTTCTCGCTGAGCTGTTTGGAGTCATTAAGCTCAGGACAATCAAAATCTGGAGGGAGAATGACCGCTGCAGCAAAGACTGGTCCGGCTAGACAACCACGGCCCGCTTCATCGCAGCCTGCTTCGATTTCGTTTGGATTGTGGTAAAGTGCCAACATGGCGCGAAGGTAATTATTTCTTAATAATCTTCAACTCCACTCGACGGTTGAGTTGGCGTCCTTCGGCATCTTCATTGGAGGCAATGGGGCGGGAGCTGCCATAGCCTTGGTATCGGACCCGATGCCCTGCCACCTTTTGCTGTAAGAGGTACTCGGTGACGGCCTTAGCTCGGCGTTGCGATAAAACTAAGTTATAATCAAACTCGCCAATGCTATCGGTATGCCCAATAATTTCGATGATCATTCCGGGGTTTTCTCCCATCAACTGTACGAGCTTATTGAGTTCAATAAAGGAACGAGGAAGCAGCTCAGTTTTATCGTGGTCGAAAAAGATATTTTTAAGGCGAATGGTTTGACCCTCTTCTAGCGGAATACGCGTCAGGTCGTCTTCTTTGATGGGGACTTTAAGGATGGGTTCTTCCTTTTGCAATTGCACATCGTCGAGGTAGTAGTAGGAATAATTGAGGGTTTGAGACAGTGGGCTTCGGGTTTGGGTAAGGCTATCGGGGAAAAAGTTGCCAATGACCAAGTATTCCGCTTCGGTATCAGCGATAAATTTACCCGTAATCCGCATCCAACCATTATAAGGGGTCACCACCACCTGATCGGCGTTGATTTGGGGTTGAAAATCTAAAACCTCGTCAATGCTGGATTTTAAAGGGCTAGGAGAAAAATACATCCCTATGTTGTTAACCTGAAGAGATTGGGGCAATTGACTGACCCAAAATTCGGCTTTGTATCCCTGCCCAACCACCAGAGGCTCGTTGAGCTGAATCTGTACATACTCCCGACAATGCGGTTTGCCCTCCTTACAACCATACACGGTGATTCCCACCATCGTTTTCCCGGAGTGCGGAGTTTGTTTACCAAAGCCTTTTTCCTTCCAATAAGAAGGCACCCGAACCTTTGGGCCAAAGACATCGGGAGAGGCCGCTGTGGCAGAGTTCCAATATTTAATCACCTGAGTGAAGTGCTGGCCCTTGTAAAACCAACCGATGGGAGGAGCAGAGTATTCTTCAAAGCCTGGATTAGGGACAATATTAGGATAGGGAATGCGATCTGGCTGTTGGGCCCAGATGCCACTGGACAAAATTAAACCCAAACATATGAGATAGCATTGTTTCATTACTAATTGGTACAACTCCAAAAAGAAAACGCAATTTTAAGCATTGTAGGTATAAATAGGTGCTATTTCTGTATTCTGAATAGTTTTTTCTCTGGTCGAATGTGGGGAAACGTCGACGGATCAACTGCAACTTTGAATTATTTAATTGTTTTACGGTCATTTTAACGGGGAGTTGCCTCGGTGGGAATATTCTTTGGGGAGCGAGACAAAGCCCATAAACCCAAGGCCGGACCGATGACCAAGCCTAAATAAAGATAGGGCATTGGAAGCAATAGTCGGCAATAATCAAGCAATTGAATACTAAAAATCGTAATGGCAAAGCCAATGCAATTGACAATCGTCAGGGCGGTCCCCTTAATTTCAGGAACTGCATTTTGCGCTACCAAGGTCGAAAAAAGCGGAGAATCGGCGATTACCACCATTCCCCAAAACAAATAGAATCCGAGAAAAAGGATAGGACTAGTATAAAGATAAACCCATGGAGAGAGCAAACAACAAAGCCCAGACAGACTTAGCGCCAGGAAAGCAGTTTGCCGGGTGCCCCAGCTTTGAGAAAGATAACCACCCAATACACAGGCCAAGCCCCCAATGCCAATAATCGCAAAAGACCAGATCGAAATATCATAATTTCCTGAATGCTCTCCCAAATAGGCCGCCAAGATCACCGGGACAAAAGCCCAAAAGGCATACAGTTCCCACATATGGCCAAAGTAGCCAAAGGCAGCGGCCCGGAAGCGCCGATTTTGAAAGACCCGCCACACTGCTGAAAGATCAAGCCCCTGCCCCGCCCGGCGGTAAGGGCCATCGGGCACCAACCAATACATCAGCAAACCACCTATTACGGCCAGACTAGTAGTGCCAATCAGAACCGCTCGCCAAGGTAAATCGGCTAATAAGCCACGTAGGAGGTGGGGAAAAGCGGTGCCGAGCACCAAGGCTCCGACTAAAAAGCCTAGGGATTTTCCTAAACCCTTTTGGAAATAATCAGCGGCAATTTTCATCCCTACGGGATAAATCCCAGCTAAAAAGAAACCTGTCGCAAAACGGAGGAGGAGCAAACTACTCAATTCGTGTCCATCGGCAATTACGCCGAGGTTGAATAGGGCACCGAGTAAGGCGCTACCAAAAAAGACCTTAGAAGGAGCATAGCGATCGGCGATGGTCAGTAGGGCAAAAACGAGTGTCCCGCAGATAAAGCCAAATTGAACGGCTGAGGTTAGATAACCGACCGAATTGTTCGGTAAACCATAGTGTTGGAGTAGATCTGTCATTACGGCATTGCCCGCAAACCAGAGGGAGGTGCAGCAAAATTGAGCTAAGACGATGATCGTCAGAATACCAGATTTACTTTTCATCGGCAGTACTAGTCGCAGGCTGTTTTTCTGGAGTGCTTGTTTCCTTTTGGGTTTTTGCTGAGCTTTTCGGAGCCGAGGAATCGGTCACCGGAGTATTGACACCATTCAGGAAACTATAGAGGCTATTGATGCCTCGATCAGAGGTTACTTGATCGTAAATGTTTTCGAGTAGGGTAGGCTTGAGTCCCAAATCTGAGGAAACCTTTTGGAGGTAGCCGGAGGATTTTTCCTTACTAAATAAATCAAAAACCGAGCGAATACCTACGCTCCGCAATTTATCAATATCGTCCTTAACGTAGCAAAGCAACTTGGCCTGCCCGATCCAGTCGAGTAGTTGACGCGATTGGTAAGGAGTATCGATCAACAATTGGGTGAGGCTGGTAGTGGCCAAATTTTGCGCATTATCAATGCCTACTTCTTCAAGTCTTTCTTTGTGTTGCATGCTGATGCCTTGAATCCGGTAGAGCGACAATTGGTTGGCGTTGATCTCTTCGGGGTTGATAAATTGTTGGAAGAGCTTGATGAGGTATTGTAAAATACGTTCGGGAAACATTCCGGTCAGAAAAGCGAGCGCCGCTAGCGAAGATTTGAGGTTGACTACCCCGGCATCGGCACCTTTTGCCCCTAAAATAAAAGAAAAAACCAAGGCAGTAGCCGAGGCCAATAAAATGCGAATGCCTGCGCTATAGTAAACACTAGGCGAAAGATCGTTGGCCACTAAGCGTCGAATGATATTAGAAGCAGACCAGAGAAAGCCACCGAGAAAAGCATAACCTAGCACCACCATGCTTTGGCGAACCAGGCTGCTATTGCCCTCGCCAAAATAGGCTCCGGTGAGTAAAAGGCTATCGCTCACACCAGCTGCGGCTTGATCCGCAAAATTGATGTAAACCATGGCAAAAAAACAAATCAAAGAAGCAAAGGAAACCGGAAGCACATAGCGCAAGGGCGAATGCGAATCTGATACCTTTCGATTACTCTTGATCTTCATATCATCCAAGGCCTTTTTGTATTCTTTTTCCTTTTTGGGCATCATGTAGCGGAAAAAAGAAATTGCCGTAAGCGGCATAAAAACGGAGATGATGGTGATGAAAAGTATTCGGCCAAATACACCGATTGTGGAAAGACCTTCGAAGATGGAAAGAATCATGTCATTGGTTTTTTCAAAGATAATTTAATATAAGTGACGGATCAAAATTTTTGTTATAATATTCGATTTTTGAAAAATATTGAAATAATTGACTGTAAGGAGTTTATGAGATCTTTTTCAAAAGTCTAAAAAGAATATTATCACGAAAATTACTTCGTGAATCTTCGATTTCCGTCAAACTACTTTGTCAAAAATTGAAATGTGTTGCCTGGATCATCCGACCGGGCCAAGACAATTCTCACCGCAGCGTAAAAAAAGAAAGCTACTTTAAACCAGCTTGGGGAAATAAGGTTGTACTAGGAACTATCTCAAAAGAACCCTTGGAAATTCAAAAGGTATTTTGAAGTAGCTCCTTCGTAAAAATTAAGGTTCATGAGGCGTATTAGACAGTCTATCTTTATCGTTTTTATCATCCTCACGGCGGGTAGTATCTTTTATACACTCCAGTTGAAGTTCTCCTTTTCGTTCGAAGAGTTTTTCCCACAGGGAGATCCCGATTTGGAGTTCTATCAAGAGTTTATCGAAGCCTTTGAGACGGATATCAATTTCCTACTAGTGGCCGTGGAAAACGAAGACGGTGTTTTTGAGCAAGATTTTCTCGAACGTTTCAATAAATTTAGCCTCGCTACTCGCGATTTGCCCTACATCATCGAAAGCCAATCGCTGACCCAAATTGCCTATCCACTCAAAACGCCTTTTGGGGTGACTACCGTGCCTACTATTCACATCGACGAACCCCAGCGCTATCCTCGCGATCGCGAACGCATCTTGGCAGATACCCGCTTTGTTAACACCCTGATCGATGAAAACGCGAACTCCCTCGTGGTGGCGATGAAAACAGATACCAGTGTGCTAATCAAGGAATCGGAAGAGCTTATTGCCGCCCTCACCGAAATGGTCGATGGCTATGAATTTGATCGTTACCATATTCTGGGGCCCGCTTATTTCCAGAAGGAAATGGTGGAAATGCAAAAACGCGAAGTAGCGGTATCTGCCATCATATCGGGCCTATTGGTGAGCTTGGTAATGTTCTGGATTTTTCGCAAACCCTGGGGGATTGCCATCGCCTTATTTTCGATTGCCCTAGGCCTTTTACTATTTCTTGGCGGTCTGGGCATAGCAGGCCGTCCGCTCAATGCCATGTCTGCCCTTTACCCCGTTATCATGATTATCGTGGGCACCTCTGACGTCATTCACATCATGACCAAATACATCGACGAGCTGCGTAAGGGGCAAAGTAAAAAGGATGCCATTTGGGTTACGGTGAAGGAAATCGGCCTTGCCACTTTTCTTACTTCGGTTACAACGGCCATTGGTTTTGCCACCCTACTTACCAGTCGCCTAATACCGATCCAGCAGTTTGGAGTGAATGCCGCTTTTGGAGTATTGGTAGCTTTTGCCACGGTGATCTTTTTAACCACCGCTATACTTTCTCTCTTTGATCGAGAGCAATTGATCAAGCTAGGGCGAGGACAAGCTTTTTGGGAAAAAAGCATGCGCTGGGCTTATCGTTTTACTTTAGAACAACCGCGATTGATTGGCGCAACGAGTATAGGGGTGCTTTTGCTCTGCTTTTTGGGAATGTCGCAGGTGACAACCAATTATCGTTTGGAAAGTAGTTTGCCTCGGGGAAAAAAGATTTCGGAAGACTTTGTCTTTTTTGAAAAGGAATACTCTGGTTTCCGCCCTTTCGAACTAGCCGTTTTTGCCCAAGGCGATTATCGCGCGGATGATTATGAGGTGCTACAAGAAATGGTAAAAGTGGAAGCGTACCTGGATTCTCTCCAAGGCATTGGTTCGGTCAATTCGATTACGACGGTATATAAGAGCATCAATCAGATGATGCGTAATAATCGACAATCGGCCTACGAATTTCCCGAAGGGGAAGCCACTTTTACCCGCTACCAAAAAATGGTTGATAAGTTGCCAGCAGACTCTGGTAATATTTTGCTGAGTAGGGATGGGAAAAAAGCGCGGATCACTTCGAGGGTCAATGATTTGGGAGCTGATAAGGTGAAGGTCTTAGCGACCAATTTGGACCAGTGGATTACGGAAAATACGGATAGTACGGTGGTTAAATTTCAACGGACCGGTATGGGTTTAATTATTGATAAAAATGCGGACTACGTTCGCAATAGTTTGCTCGAAGGCTTGGGAATTGCCATTTTGATTATTGGCGTTTTGATGGCTGGTCTTTTTCGCGATTGGCGTTTGGTGTTGATCTCGATGATCCCCAATGTTTTTCCTTTGCTTTTGGCGGGCGCCTTGATTGGGTTTGTGGGAATTGAATTAGAGGCGGGCGTTTCGATCGTCTTTGTGATTGTCTTTGGGATTGCGGTAGATGATACCATCCATTTTTTGTCAAAATTTAAACTGGCGCGCAATAAAGGCCTCTCGGTGGAGGAGGCTTTGGAAATTACGTTTATGGAAACGGGCAAGGCCATTTGCCTCACTACCGTTATTCTTTTCTTTGGCTTTCTGGTGATGCTTTTTTCCATCCACCCACCAAGCGTTACGATTGGTTTATTGATCAGCCTGACTTTACTCAGTGCAGTCGCGGCCGATTTATTTTTACTTCCCTTGCTTTTAAGAATGGCTTTGAAGGGGCGGGAATAAAAAAAGGCAGAACCTCACCTTTGTAGGTCCTGCCGAAAAAATAATCCCGTGAACTGTTATTCTTCGATCCGCCGAAGCGGAATACTTTTCAAAAAGGGGACACCGCAGAGCTCGGTAATTCCGGGTGTCGCCGGTTGTGTAGTTTTCCCATATCTCTGCCAGTTATTTTCTACATTCAGCCACTGACAAAGATGTTTAGGAGTAGTGCTTGTATTGGTTTTAGGATGACCTCTCTTAACTCCGATGCTGGAAGTTTGTCGGACGATTTGGTGGCGCTGCCACCTTGGCCCGAGCTACCGCAATCTGAAGTGTACGCTTGTCGATGGGGAGGTCGTTTAAAACTTGAACGATACGATCAACGCTAATCCAGCCCTGGGCTTCTAGCCACATCAGGCCTTTGAGGGTCCATTGCGCGATCTTGGTGTTTGTTTTGGTCATGGTCGTTTGTTTTGTCCGCTGTATTGCTGTGTTATTTAAAAACCATTACCTAAACTGTTTGAAAAGCCGATTATTACTTACCCTTTTGTTAAACCATTTGTTGTTTTAGTTAAAAGCTGTTAAAACGGGGCTTAGAGCAATATTTTGCGGCAATTGGGAAAATAATTAGCGCAGGAGCAGAAAACCTTCCTTTTTTTGCGGGGGCTTGCTAACTTTGCGGCAAAATCTATTGCTATTGCAACATTCTGGGCAATAGATAGTAACAGTACTAATTCAATAAAACCAATATTCAATTAAAACCATACGATTGATGAAAAAGGACTTTCTTAGAAAATTGGGTCTGAAGAAAAAAAATAACGGTACCAGCACCGGGCTGAAATCTACCGCTTCTTCCAAATCCTATATCGAATCCTATTCTCCTGTGGATGGCGAACTGATCGGTAGCGTCAGCGTCACTTCTAAAAGAGAGTACGAAAGCGTAGTACGCGCTGCTACCAAAGCTTTCAAAGTATGGCGAAACATGCCTGCTCCAAAACGGGGTGAAATTGTTCGTCAATACGGTGAAGAATTACGTAAATACAAAGATCCTCTCGGTCGTCTCGTTTCCTACGAAATGGGTAAAAGCCTCCAAGAAGGCTTTGGTGAGGTTCAAGAAATGATCGATATCTGCGACTTCGCGGTTGGTCTGTCTCGTCAACTCTATGGCTTGACTATGCACTCCGAGCGTCCTGGCCACCGGATGTACGAGCAATGGCACGCCCTCGGGATTGTCGGTATTATCTCTGCCTTCAACTTTCCGGTAGCCGTTTGGTCCTGGAACTCGATGATCGCCATGGTTTGTGGTGACGTTTGTATCTGGAAACCTTCTGAAAAAGCGCCACTCTGTAGTATCGCTTGCCAGAACATTTTTGCCAAAGTACTCAAGGCCAATAAAGTGCCTGAAGGAGTGAGCAGTATCATCAACGGCGATTACGTAGTTGGGGAATACATGACTCAGGATACCCGTTTGCCATTGATCTCGGCAACGGGAAGTACTCGGATGGGTAAAATCGTAGCAGCTACAGTAGGCCAACGCCTAGGCCGTAGCTTGCTAGAGTTGGGTGGAAACAATGCCATCATCGTAACTCCTGATGCTGATTTGGACTTGGTACTTACCGGAGCACTATTTGGTGCCGTAGGTACTGCTGGACAACGTTGTACCAGTACCCGTCGTCTGATTCTCCACGAGAGCATTTACGATCAGGTACGCGATAAATTGGTTAAAGCTTACAAGCAAATCAAGATTGGTAATCCGCTCAATCCTAAAAACCACGTTGGTCCGGTAATCGATAAAGCGGCAGTGGAAATGTACGAAGGCGCTTTAAATGCGATTAAGGAGCAGGGCGGTAATATTGTGGTTAAAGGTGGAGTCTTGAAAGGCAAGGGCTACGAAAGTGGTTGCTATGTGAAGCCTTGTGTAGCAGAAGTGGAAAATCACTATTCCATCGTACAGCACGAAACGTTTGCCCCCATCCTGTACTTGATGAAGTATAAAACATTGGACGAGGCCATCGCTATACAAAACGATGTACCACAAGGTTTGTCTTCTGCTATTATGACGAATAACATGCGCGAAGCCGAAAAATTCCTTTCCGTTGCTGGTTCGGACTGTGGTATCGCCAACGTCAATATCGGAACTAGTGGTGCTGAGATTGGTGGTGCTTTTGGTGGAGAAAAAGAAACCGGTGGAGGCCGCGAAAGTGGTTCGGATTCTTGGAAAGCCTACATGCGTCGTCAGACCAATACAATCAACTACGGTACGGACTTACCTCTTGCTCAAGGGATCAAGTTCGACTTTTAAGATAGCAAACGATATGCTTATATCGTGGTGGCGGAGTCAATTTAGACTCCGCCATTCTTTTTTGGTAATGGTGTAAATATATACCGCCGTATTGCGCCAGACGATTTGTTTTTCCCTTTTCAAACCATTGCGATCCGCAACCCTTTGCGAAGCTAAATTTCGCACGTCGATAATGGAAATTAAACGTTCCTGATCCGTGTGTTGAAAAACCCAATCGCGACAGGCTGCTGCGGCTTCGGTGGCATAACCCTGCCCCCAAGGCGCGGGGTAATTAGATTTTTAAGTAGCATAAAAAACAAACGCGCCGGAATCCCTCCGAGGTTCCCGACGCGCTGAAAAACTAACCGTTATTGAGTAAGATTTTATTGAATAATCAATTTCTGACTTTCCACACTGTCTTCATTAATCAATTGAGCGAGGTAGACGCCTTTGGGCAAAGTAGTCAAGTCCAGCGTATATTGATCTCCTTGCTGGAATTGTTGTTGGTCGCCAAAAACGAGTTTACCCTGAAGATCAAAAACCTGAATATTGATCAAACGATTTTCTCCATCGTTGACCAGTTGGAATTGACCACTACTCGGGTTGGGTTGAATACTAAAAGTGCTCGGCACGGGATCGTTGGTGCCTACCGTCGTGCAATCGACCGAAACGGCATCGGTAAAGGTGGTGCCACAGGCATCGTCGGTGATGGTGACGTTGTAAATTGTAGCAGAAGTTCCCATGGCCATTGGTGTCGGGCTAGTCGGATCATCAACCGGACCATCCCATTGATAACTCAGGCCACGACCTTCATAAACATACATGTTCATAATCAGCTGTCCCGTAAAACCAAAGACGCGCAAGTCATTGTAAAACTCTGGTAGGAAACAAAAAGGCGCTGATAAAAAAGTACCGGTACTAGAAGCTAGCACGGTGGAGTCGCTAAAGGCAAAATTGAAAACGTGGTTGTCGAGATTAGAAACGCCATCTTGAATCTTAACTTCAACCGCTAAGATATCAGAAGGATCCCAATCATTAATTTCAAAAGGAATAACGTAAGGTGTAAATTCATCTACTCCCGGCATAAAGGTCGTGATGGTATCTAATGGCGTGAGGACCACATCATCATCAAGCACCTTGCTAGACGACTGATAAGCGATAAATTGTACAGGCACACCATCGTCGACATCGAGGTTGGGAATAGAGCGAACATAAATTTCAATTCCCGCCATATCGATATTTTCAGTTAGCCCAAAATCACTGGCCAAATCCCAAGTTCGCCAAAGGGAAAATTCACCGATAAAACCATTTACCCCACAGATCACGCCATTCACAGGAGTCTCTTCGATATTATAAGTATACTTACTTGCTTCTCCACCTTGATCGGAAAAATCAATTCCCAAACGTACGGGTTCGCAATCGCCTTCTTGTTCAATATCCGGTCCAGCACTTGCGCCAATGTAAAACGTCTGTTCGATTTGCTTGATTCCGCAGCCATCCGTTACCGTTACGGTATAAGCGCCATCTGCTAAGTTGCCAATATAGCCCGTAGTATCACCGGTACTCCAAGCATAGGTAAAGGGATTTACCCCACTGCCCATCGGCGCGGCGATCTGACCACTAAAGGGATCATCACCACAATGGACAGGGTGAACAACGCCATTTTGGAAAGCAGGACTATCGAATGATAAATCTTCCGGTTCCGCTGGATCGATAAGGTCAAAAGTTTGTACCACCGAGGTCTGACAAAAATCAGTGACGGTAAGCGTATAAGTTCCTCCAGTTATTCCATCCAACAAATCTTGGGTAGTGGCACCATTACTCCATTGATAAGAAATTGGCCGTACGCCAGTTGCTAGTTCTACATCAATCAGACCGCGATTTCCACCTGGACAAACTGGATCTTTAACGATGGGATTAGCTTCCAACGCTACTCCAGGACTAGCGGCTTGTTCGGTGGTAATGACAATAACTACTTCTCCGGTATCGAGTGGGAAATCAGGTAGGGGTTGAAAATCATCGACGACGACATAATACTCTTGACCGGGGTTAAGACATTCCGAGCTAATTCGGGCCGAGAAGCCTGCGCCGATTCCACAACCTAGGATATCGTCGTAAGCATCGAGGAGTCGGAAAGTACCAAAGTCAGCACAATCATCGACTTCAAAAAGAGCCAATTGAGAATCGAAGGTAGAGCCACAAACATCGATTTTAACGGCGGTTGATTGAGGCGCTACGAACTTAAACCAAAGCGTATGAGTCATATGGGCATCGCACCAGCCGTGAGGGCCACAAAGCCCGCCGTCGACGGAAGCGGGGAGTGGGAGGCCGGGTCTGAGGTCTCCTTCTCCAGGTTCAAAAGAAGCGTCGATATTACTGACGGTGACGGCGGGCCCATCGAGGGTGAGTGTCATGGCGTCACAAACATTATCGTTTGGGGGTTGGGCATTGGCAGTATATATGGATAGTACTAGGAGTACGAGGACTCCTAAGCCAAGCGTAGTGAACTTTTTCATAAAAAAAAATTTTGATTAAAACATAGAGTGTTTAAGGGTTAAGCAATAAATGAGTAGCCCACTCGAACGCGAGTCGAGTAGGTATTGCTTCCTCTAACCTCAGTTCCGCAGAACGCGGATTGGGAAGGACATGGACAAAAACACGTTTGTGATAAATCAGCTCAGCTACTTTGGAAAGTTTAATTGCGCAATGCTTTCCGTTGGCATAAAGTAAGAAGAGATGAAAAGGTAGGCAATGATTCTTTTGTTTACCTATAGCATGCCTTTTAACTAGATAGCAAAATAGTTGTTTTTTTTAATTTATGCTCGATTTTAACAAGATTAATTCTGTAAGTGATATAAAAAGAGCCAACTCCCCAGAGCGAGGAGCTGGCCACTCGACATTATAAAAAGGATTCTATTGTATGACTAGTTTGTAATTTCTAAATTCAGTATCATTAGAAAACTGTGCGAGGTAAATGCCCTTGCTCAGGTGTTCTAAATTAATTGATTGACTGGCTCCAGGGCCTAGGAATAACTGTTCGGCATACATCACCTTACCCTGTGCATTAAAGACTTGGAGCAATTGATTTTGTCCAGGGCCTTCGTTGCTGATCTGGAATAAACCAGTACTAGGGTTAGGGAAAATTTCAAGATTATCAACTAGTGGATTCTCCGTACTCACCGGCCAACAATCTACATTGACGGTATCTACAACAGAGAAGCCTTCGCAAGCGGAATCTGTAATGGTAACGATGTAGTCCATACGACCATCTCCTTCTGCTAGCGGGGTTGCACTAGTAGGATCGCTAACCAATTCTGCCCATTCGTAAGTCAAAGCACCTTCTGTAAAGAGAAGATTGATAATGGTCTCTTGATCAAAATTACCTAGGTCCGACAACTTAACTGGAGTAGGGAAGTCATCACAACCAGAAAGGTAGGTTGTATAACCTGGAGTTTCGGTACTATTGGCACCAAGGTTAAAAAAGTGATTGGGGCCGCCAGTTCCTAAAGTCGTAACGGCAACCGCAATGATATCATCAGGGCCAATATCACCTGGATCAAAAGGGACAATGAGAGACATGTAACTACCATCGTCATCCGTACTGTCCACTACAATCGTAACCGAGTCAACGGCAGAAAGTAATAAATTATCACTATCCAATTCGGTGGTATTGGCTAGGTAAAGATCCATCCGAAGTGGAAGCCCTCCCGGCTGGCGTGCTTCTAAGTCATCTGTAGTATTGGCCTCCAACTGGATAAATATTTCCATACCACTTAAGGTCGCACCTTCTGGAATATCGAAATCGCTGAGGTTATAAGAACGCCAGTGGGTACTTTCAGAAATACTACCGTCGAACTCTGGTGGAGCATTAAAACGACAATGAACATTACCCCCAGGAGTTTGATCTGTATTGTAAGAAAATTTAGTAGTTCTACCTCCCGCTCCAATCTGTTCTAAACCAATCGGTACGGCTCCACAAGTTTCTGGTTCCGCAATGTCCGGTCCAGCAGAAGCACCAACGTAGAAAGTGGTAACTAATGAACTTGGATTAACATCACATCCATCCGTAATGGTCAAGGTATATTCACCATCTGCTAAACCCTGTACCATCGGACTGTTGATGCTATTGTCATGACTCCACTGGTAAGTATAAGGCAATACCCCAGAAACAGCAGGAGCAATAATTTGTCCACCATAGGCATCTGGCCCACAGTTAGTCGGATGTACCACTTGCATCTTAGATTGATCAAGTGTTAGTGTAGGT
>SPJL01002370.1_pt1 | contig 14009 bp, 10 predicted proteins | sample 3741751 | NCBI WGS metagenome assembly SPJL01 (sample SAMN10925998, study PRJNA522277) | cold seep metagenome | isolation source: Elba SIP-enriched marine methane seep metagenome, extraction at timepoint T3 | place: Italy: coast of Elba, Mediterranean Sea | reverse complement strand
GTTCATCCCGTTCTTTTTCAACCTTGCTCACAGCCTCATTCACCGCCAGCTGCTTTTGTACTTCATTGGCTTCTAATCTAGCTTTTAGTTGCTGAATCTCATCTTCTTTGGAAGTTGAGACTGCTTGCAGCTCTTGCTCCAACTTGGCTTGTGCCAGCTCTGATTGTCTTTGGCTTTGCATTTTGGTTTGCGCCAAGGTGTTGGCAAGCGCATCACGCTCTTTCTCAACCGCATTCACTGCTTCATTGACAGCTAATTTGCGCGACTCCTTACCAGCTTCTAATTTAGCCTGCAGTGATTTAATCTCAGCCTCTTTATCCGCCGCTACTTTTTGCAGATCATTACTCACCTGGCTTTTTGCTAGCTCAATCGCATTTTGCTTATCCTTCTCAGCTAAGGCTAGGCGTTCATGCAATTGCGCATCAAACTCACTATCACGCACCTGCTTTAATATATCCGCATAACCGGCCTCATCGATTTTGAAGGCTTTGTTGCAGTGGGGGCAGATGATTTCGTGCATGTATGGAATTCCTAGTGATTATTTACGAGATAGGATAAAGGATTGTATTAAAATTTTGTAGTCTTTAGGCTAAACGTATTGGGAGTGAGAAATCTACTACAAATTCCTAGATATACCGAAAACTAGCTTGAAGTCATGACTGGTAAATGTGGACATACGTGTAGTGCACTGTGCCGAAAATCAGAACTGTTTTTTTGGTAGTTAAGCGTTTATACCGTGGTATGTATTCTTAGATCATGTGCTGACCTTACTAACATCCGACATACCCGTATCATTGTCCAATTTTATCTGCTCTTTAGGCTTAGGTGGTTGGGCTTGCCATGGGATAATATGTTGGCCAACTGCTTCATAGAATTTAGTTACGCAAGAAACAAGTTCTGGTACAAAGTTACGACGCTGTGTGAACTTTCCACCTAAGTCAGAAACTGCTTTAATTTCAAACACACGAGGTAATAAATCCTTTCGTCCATCTATTAATAGCTTCTCGACATCATCTCTAACAGCAGACAACTCGGCAGTGGTCTCTTGAGATCGTCTAGGCCACTTTGCTACGAGCATTAAGCTGCCGTCTTCCGTTTTAGATAACTGACGCAGTAACCAATTAATTGTTGCGGGTGCCCGTTTCTTATCTGTCGGCGCGCCTACCTCCATTGATACTATTACAGATCGGCTTTTAAGATCAGCTTCTACAGTAAGGTGTGAAGCTGCATCTGGGACTTCTAGCTTGCTAATTAATTTGCCAGAGTTAAGGAAGGAACGCTCCATATCTTCACGGCGTGACCTTGGATTTTTACGTTCATTTGCAGTAAGAACTGTAGTTACATTTGTTTCCAGATTGCGGCTCATTGATAACGCCGTACAACGCATAAGCTCATCCCAATCGCTGACGACTGCAGAAATCAGTGGTGACTTTTTATCTGGAGTAGATTGAGCAAAGTATAATTTGCAGGCCTCTACCCATTCTTTTCCCATCTGCTCAAACTCACTTATTCCAGCTGAATCATGCTCTAAATACCTAACATATTCTTGCAGTATGTACGCTTGATCTGGGTCTGAAACAGCGCTCTTTGAAAGTTGAATTTTTGCTTCCGTTTCAAGGTAAGACCACGACCAATGGAATAGGTTAACTTTCTTTAGTTTTTGTTTATTAATCTCTACGCATGGAGACTGAGAAGGTGTAGCGACAAACTGATTTGAAATTGTTATAACAGCTTCTATACCTTGAACTTTCGCAATATCAAGGTAACGCTCGACTTGTTCTGGTTGCAAGTCGGCGTTTTTTGTCTTCGTCTCAACAAGTGCCCGCCATTCTCGTCGGCCGTTATTAACGATGATAAGTGCGTCAGGCCGATCTTTACTATCTTTGTTTGCAGATTTGAACACAGGTTCTAGCCAAACTTGGATTTTTGCTCTCTTGCCAGTAGGTGCGCCGAGTTGACCCAATAATGCTTCTGAAAATTCTTCCACTGCCATTAAAATGGCGCAGGTCACACTTGTGTTTTTTTGCTCTGGTTTAGATGCAACTGGAACCAACCGAGCTAACTCCCCAGACTCTAGACATTCAGGCCGTTGTTTCATTGAAGTTCTCCAAACTTTTCAACTTTCGAAAATATACTTTCCTATCGTTCCTTAATATTGTCTGCTTGTTAACGTTTACCCACTACTACAGCTTTTTTAACAGATTATTCTTCTATGTATCATGCGCTTAAGATGGTTTGTGAATACATTGTTTCATAATAATACATTATTAAAGTAAGGATAACTTTAATAAGATTTATATACATAAACTGGATCAAAATAATCTTGGTATTAACCCAGCTCGGATAAATTAATTGTTAATTGCCGCTAGAATAGATAATTTAGGTGAGCTGGAAATTGACCAACTCTTTACACCCTGTTGTAATATTTCTGAATGACCTGAACCTTTTAAATGAATTTGTTGTCTTTGGTTCAATAACGTCAGAACATCAAAAATCAACTTTCTAGCATCCTCAGCCTTGATCATTTTAGCCTTCGTCTGTTTGCTCAATTTTTGTCCTTGCTCATTAACAATAAGCGGCACATGTGCATATTGCGGTGTTGGGTAGCCTAATGCTTGCTGTAATAGCATTTGCCGTGAGGTGGATTGCCATAGGTCTGCACCTCTAACGACATTTGTAATGCCTTGCTCTGCATCATCAACAACAACAGCGAGTTGATAGGCAAAGGCTTGATCTGAACGTTTAATCACGAAGTCGCCAAACAGTTGGTCGATGGCTTGGGTTTCGCTGTCTAGGATAGCGTCCTTCACAGTGATGGTTTTGCCTGCGGTTTTCATGCGCCATGCGGTGTTTTGAGTGGCTTGGATTGGGTTGTTTATGCAGGTGCCAGGATAGATTGCGCCTTCTGGTCCTGTTTGCGTCGCGTTGGCTTGTATGGTTTTGCGTGAGCATTGGCAGGGGTAGGCTAGGCCTTGTTGTTTTAAGTCCGCTAGCGCAGCTTCGTAGAGTTCAGCACGTTGGCTTTGGTAGACAACTTCATCATCCCAATGCAGGCCAAAGGCTTCTAGTGTGCGTAAGATGTTGTCGGCTGCGCCAGGGACTTCACGAGGCTTGTCTAGGTCTTCTATCCTCACCAGCCATTTGCCGCCATTGGCTTTGGCATCGCAATAGCTGGCAACGGCAGCCACTAGTGATCCAAAATGTAGGGGCCCTGTAGGGGATGGAGCAAAGCGGCCGATGTATTGAGTCATAGGGTTATCTGTTAAGATATAGTGTTTTACGTAATATTAATAGGGCTGTGATGTTAGATAAAATCGAAGAGGCGGGTAGCGATAAACGCACGTTTTATGAAATGTTAGGTGGTGAGCCAAAGGCTACTGAAGTCATCCGCGATCTTGTCGAGACATTCTACGATATTATGGATACCGACTCAAAAGTGGCTAGTCTCCGCGCGATGCATCCTAAGGATTTAACTGGGGCGCGTGAGAAGTTATTTATGTTTCTCACAGGTTGGACTGGTGGGCCACAATTGTATATGGAGCGCTATGGTCACCCACGGCTGCGTGCGCGACATTTACCGTTTAATATTGATGAGTCTGCGCGGGATCAGTGGATGTATTGCATGATTCAAGCCATGCATCGACTAGAGTTTGAAGAGGATTTGATGATTAAACTGGGGACGCAGTTGCACGGTGTCGCGGACTTTATGCGTAATCAAGAGCCAGTAGGCTAGTGCTTTTTGTTGGCTCCAACGTCTTTTTTGATCACACCGCCTAATAACGCTGCCACAGGTGCGTCGCGTGTAATAGTTGTAGACACTTGTTTGGCCGGCTTGCTTGCATCTGGCTCATAAGGTGTATCAAACCATGGATCGGTTGGGTTTTTGCGTTTTCTTGTTCTGCCGTTGCTGCGCTCAACCTTGATAAACTCACGCTGAATTTTTTGTTTGATCAGTTTTTCGATCGCGTCTAGAGATTCTTGTTCTTCGTCACTGACAAGTGACATTGCTTTGCCCTTAGAACCACCTCGGCCAGTACGACCAATACGGTGCACGTAGTCTTCTGGTGTGGATGGGATTTCATAATTAATCACCATGGGCAGCTCGTTGATGTCTAAACCACGTGCAGCCACGTCTGTAGCTACCAATGCTTTGACTTCGCCAGCTTTAAAAGCATCCAGCGTTTTAATGCGCTCTTTTTGGGACTTGTTGCCATGAATTGCATCTGCAGCAATGTCTGCACGGCTCAATGTGGTGCTGAGGCGACTGGCGGTGAGCTTGGTTTTGGTAAAAATAATCACTTGAGGACTATCCATGCCTTTTAACAGCTGGATGAGTAAACGTTGCTTATCTGCTTGGGGTACTGGATAAACAGTTTGGGCCACGTTGTCGTTGGTGGCGTTGCTGCGGGCGACTTCAATCAGCTCTGGACTATTTAAAAAGTCATCTGACAGCTTTTTGATCTCTTTTGAAAACGTCGCCGAAAACATCAGGTTTTGGCGTTGCTTAGGCAATAAGGTCAAAATTCGTTTGAGGTCAGGCATAAAGCCCATGTCCAACATACGATCCGCTTCGTCTAATACCAACATTTTAACTTGATTCAGATTGAGTGATTTTTGTTCAATATGATCCAGCAAACGACCAGGCGTTGCGACCAAGATTTCAACGCCAGTTTTTAATTTTGGCGTTTGTGTTTTGATATCCACGCCACCAAACACAACTAAGGTACGCAACTGCGTATGCTTGGCATAATGCTCAATATTCTCTTGCACCTGAATCGCTAATTCCCGTGTAGGGGCTAACACCAGTGCACGCACAGGGTGTTTGGCAGGCGAGGTGCTGCTACTGGCTAATGGAAGTAGCTTTTGTAAGATTGGTAGGCCAAAGGCAGCAGTTTTACCTGTGCCAGTCTGTGCCCCAGCCATTAAATCTTTGCCAGATAACACCACTGGAATCGCCTGCGCTTGAATCGGCGTTGGCGTATCGTAACCTGATTCTTGTAGTGCCTGCATGATAGGCGGCGCCAGGTTTAAATCAGCAAAACTGATCGATTTAGACTCGGTTTGGGCATTCGTTTCAGTTTCAGTCATCTAGCAATTCTTTAGTTAACAGCTTATTCAAAATAGCTTGGTTGGCGATTGGTCTTGTTGTTACGGCGTTTTGCGTGCATTGGCTTGCCTTGGTTGTTGCTGTTTTTGCCATTGCGGTTGCTGCGCGGTTTTTTAGCCGCCTTGGGTTTTAGACCATCCGTAAAGCGCTCATGACCTTTTGAAGGATCAAACTGATGCTCATGCGAGGTCAAGGTCACTGTCGAGGCAAATGGGTCATAGCTGCCACTCATCTGTGGGTTATTGGCCTGCTGTTTTGGTTGTTTGCTATTCGGCTTGCGGTTGCTGGTATTTTTACCATAGCCGCTACCATTACGCTGGTTGGCTTTAGTATTTTTACCTTTAAAGTTGCGTTTGCGGCCTGGGCGCTCATCTTTGTTAGAGATCGGTTTTTTCGGTTCAAAGCCTTTAATGACTTCTGCTTCGATTTTATTACCAGTGAACTGCTCAATTTTGCGTAATGAATGACGATCAGCACCGCCAGCAAAAGAGATCGCAATGCCTTTTTTACCTGCGCGGCCCGTGCGACCAATACGATGCACGTAGTCTTCCGCGAATTTTGGCAGGTCATAATTAATCACATGCGTGATGCCATTCACGTCAATGCCGCGTGCAGCGACGTCTGTTGCCACTAAGACACGAACATCACCATTGCGTAATTTTTTGAGTGTACGGTTACGAGCGCCTTGGGTCATGTCACCATGCAAGGCAGCTGTACGGTGGCCGGCTGCGTATAAATCATCGGCTAACACATCAGCATGACGTTTCGTCGACGTGAAAATAATGACTTGATTAACATCAGCACCAATTAACAAATGTTCTAACAGTTTGTTTTTGTGATGCATGTCGTCAACATAGTGCAAGCGTTGCTCGATGTTTTCGTGTTTGGTTTGCTGGGATGATACTTGAACGACTTTTGGCTCGCTTAAAATATCTTTGGCAATACGGGCAATCTCACCATCAAATGTTGCTGAGAATAATAAAGTCTGACGATCTTCTGGCAACTGCGCAGTAATTTTTTCGACATCGGGTAAAAAGCCCATGTCTAACATACGATCGGCTTCGTCCAGCACCAACATTTGCAAGCGGCTGAGGTCGATACGGCCTTTGTCCATATGATCCATCAAGCGACCAGGGGTAGCTACTAGAATATCAATCGGTTGATTTAATAACTTGTTTTGCAGTGGGTAGGGCATACCACCCACAATTGACACCGTGCGTGCGCGTAAAAACTTACCATACTTGCGTGCGGCGTCGTTGACTTGTGCTGCTAGCTCACGTGTTGGGGTTAAGACTAAAATGCGTGGGCCTCTGCTTTTAATCGGGTGAGGCTCGCTGATGCGATGCAAGGCAGGTAGCATAAAGGCTGCTGTTTTGCCTGTTCCTGTTTGGGCGGAGCCCATAAGGTCGTGTCCAGCCATAATGTCTGGAATGGCTTGTGCCTGGATAGGCGTTGGTTCGGAATAACCTGCTGCGTCTAACGCTTTGTTAATAGCAGGGTCTAAATTTAAATTAGAAAATGACAAATGAGTCCCTTTTTTTATTCATACAAGGAAGCTAATAAAGGCGATGCAGGCAATAGTGTCTAAACTATCACTTGTTCATGATATTAAAGTGTCATTTGAGACTGCTTGGGTTAGGCAGCGTGCTCAATGATCGCATTACTAGCGTAGGACAAAGCCACTAACCAGTAACACGCGGTCAAAAAACGCTGGTTGTCGCTAAGTAAAGAATGCGACGAAGGGTCAGGGCAATGATTCAGGATTAACATTAAAGTGTTGCTAATTCCTATGCTGTCAAAAGCATATAAAGCGTAGACAGCGACCGCAGTATAACGAATTTCACTGCTAAATCAAAGTAATATTTACTTTTTGTCACCGTTGTTTGCAACATCTTGTGCTAAAATCGCCCGCTTTACAAATTAACTAACCACAAGCTCATGTCACGCAAACTCAGAAACGTCGCAATTATCGCCCACGTTGACCACGGTAAAACCACCATGGTCGATAAACTTTTACAACAATCCGGTACATTTGCCTCTCATCAAGCCGTTGAAGAGCGCGTGATGGATAGCAACGATCTTGAAAAAGAACGTGGCATTACTATTCTGGCAAAAAACACCGCACTGACTTTCGAAGACACACGCATTAATATTGTTGACACCCCAGGCCATGCGGACTTTGGTGGTGAAGTTGAGCGTGTGATGGGTATGGTCGATGGCGTGTTGCTATTGGTTGATGCGGTGGATGGTCCAATGCCACAAACACGCTTTGTGACGAAGAAGGCGTTAGCGCTTGGCTTGAAACCAATTGTGGTGATTAACAAAGTTGACCGTCCAAGTGCTCGTACAGATTGGGTGATTGATCAGACATTTGAATTGTTTGATCAGTTAGGTGCGACAGATGAGCAACTGGACTTTCCAGTGGTATATGCGTCTGCGTTAAATGGTTTTGCGAAATTAGATATAGATGAAGAAACCGATAATATGCGCGCCGTGTTTGAGACCATTCTCAAGCATGTTGAGCCGCCAAAAGGTGACCCTGAGGCAGCTTTGCAGATGCAAATCTCAGCGTTAGATTATTCAACTTATACTGGTCGCTTAGGTGTGGGCCGTGTTTTAAATGGTCGCATCAAGCCGGGCCAATCTGTCGCAGTGATGCGTGAGGATGAACAAGTTGCAACTGGTCGTATTAACCAGGTGCTTGGCTTCCAAGGTCTTGATCGTGTAGAGGTAAAAGAAGCTGAAGCAGGCGACATTATTATTATCTCTGGTGTCGAGGACATCGGCATTGGCTTCACGATTTGTGATAAGGACAAACCAGTGGGCTTGCCTCACCAAGGCGTCGATGAGCCGACATTGACCATGGACTTTATGGTGAATACTTCACCGTTGGCTGGTACAGAGGGTAAGTTTATTACCTCACGTCAGATTCGTGATCGTTTGCAAAAAGAACTATTAACCAATGTTGCACTGCGTGTTGAAGACACCGACGATGCGGATGTATTCCGTGTGTCAGGTCGTGGTGAGTTGCACTTAACGATCTTGCTAGAGAATATGCGTCGTGAAGGCTTTGAACTGGCAGTGGGTAAACCACGTGTTGTGTTTAGAGAGATTGACGGTGTGAAGTGCGAGCCATATGAAGCGTTAACCGTGGATGTAGATGACGACACCCAAGGTGCGGTAATGGAGGAGCTTGGCCGCCGTAAAGGTGAAATGACCAATATGGAATCAGATGGTAATGGTCGTACCCGTGTGGAATACACAATTCCAGCACGTGGTTTGATTGGTTTCCAAGGTGAGTTCTTAACGTTAACACGTGGAACAGGTTTGATGGCACATGTGTTTGATGAATACGCACCAGCCAAATCAGATATCCCAGGTCGCCGCAATGGTGTGTTGATTTCAACAGAAAATGGTGAAGCAGTGGCGTTTGCGCTGTGGAAGCTACAAGACCGCGGCAAGATGTTCTCAAGCCCTGGCGATAAATTATACGAAGGTATGGTGGTTGGTATCCACAGCCGAGATAACGACTTGGTTGTGAACCCGATTAAAGGTAAGCAGCTAACAAACGTGCGTGCTTCTGGTACAGATGAAGCTGTGCGCTTAATTCCACCAGTCGCACTGACATTAGAGAGCGCAGTAGAGTTTATTGACGATGATGAGCTGGTAGAAATTACCCCAGAAAACATCCGTATCCGTAAGCGCTACTTGCTAGAGCATGAGCGTAAGAGAGCGGCTAAAGGAACTGCTTGATTCTAGCCAGTTTAATTAAAAAATTAAAAGCCACTTAAAACATTAAGTGGCTTTTTTTGTGACGACTGAATCTTAACGTAATGGGTGGTTAACAAAAAACTCAAGCATTACCTGACTAACATCTATGCCATTTGCTTCGGTTGGCCAAATATGCCCGATGCCTTTTAAGGTATAGAGTTCTACATGTGCTTCGCAACCTGTCGACCAACGCTCAGCAAGCGTGATTTCAGTATTAAATACTACCTCCGCTGTTTCACCACAGGCATTTTTAGCGGCCCAGTCATTCACCCACTCATAGATGGGTGGCAAGATATACAAACCTTCAAAGGGCACAACTTCGTCAGCATCACCATGAAATGCAATAATGGGTATGTCTCGTGCAGGGGTGTATTCGCTGTAGTTGTAGTAAGCACCACCAACACTGGATACCGCAGCAAAGGTCTCTGACATTTGTGCTGCAAGTAAATTAGCAAATCCACCCCCATTTGAGAATCCAGTGGCATAGACTCTTGTTGGTTCATAGCCGTAATAGATACCAAGCAATCGTAGCATTTCAGAGACAAAGTCAATATCTGACTGCTGGTTCTGATAGGTGTGAGTGCTCCAAAATTGATTGCCCGCAGCGTCCCTCAAGCCTTGAGGGTAGATCACAATAAAACCATACTCATCCGCAAGCTGAGACATGTTACTGGCGATTTCCTGATCTGCAGCATTAGACCCATAACCATGAAAATTAAATAGCACGGGTAACTGGCTGCCTTGGACGTACCCCTGGGGTAGGTGGAATAGCAAGTCTCTTTGTACACCGTTGACCTCAATGGTGTAATAGGTGCTGTTGAAGGCACTTGGTGTTTGATCTGCCTCGCCAGCAACGGCAGATATGCTGATCAAAGAGAATAAAAAGAGGCTTAGAAATAGTGTAAAGCGTTTGAGTAGATACATGATTGAACCCTGAGCCATATAGCCGTTAAGCAGGTTATTAGTTTTAGTTTAGCCTTAGCTTAGAGCACTGACTACGAAGTGCAATAGCCCGTTTGGGTATTGGGGTGCGTAGCCGGATTAAATTGACAGGCTTGCTTTAATAATCAAGCTAAGGCCAACAGCAATAGTTGTTAATTCAAACATGCGTTTAATCAGTTTGTTTCCTTTTAAAACTGCAATGTGCGCGCCCAGATAACTGCCAATTAGCGCCCCAATTATCAATGGTAATAGCCAGTCCCACTGCACTTCGGTTAATAATGCTAAAGTGATTGCACCAGCGCCATTCCAAAAAATACCGACGAGCACCATGGTATTAGCCACTGCGCGCTGATAATCCAGCCCAAACCAGTAAATCAGCCAGAGTGTTAAAAATAAACCAGTGCCAGAAGTTAATGAGCCATTAATCACCCCAATCAAAAAAATTACTGTGCCGCCAATCAGGTAGCCTAAATGGTCTCGGTGTTTTGGTGAAAAACTTATTCCCAGATCTTTCTTAAAAAAAGAGTAAATCCCCAGACTAATGGTGAGCACGCCTAGAGCTAGAATGGCTAGCTGTTGGTTGATTTGCAAAATAATATTGGCACCCACAACTACACCAGGCAGGCCAGCGGCAAGTACGAACAAAGAAAAAAACAGATTCAGTTTATTTTCGCGATAATAGCGCGCGCTGGCGCCAATGCCTAATGCGACTGAGGCAATTTTGTGCGTGGCGAGTGCAACATTAAATGGCAATCCTAAGAAGATTAAAATTGGCAGCTGCAGCAAACCTGCACCGCCGCCAGCAATGGCCGAAAACCCATTGGCAATGATCGATACGGTCAGTAAAAATAAGAATTCATAAGGGGAGGTCATAGGTTGTTTTCGATGTGAATAAGTCGCCAAATAGCGCCTGTGTATTTTACATTGACAACTGTTGCTGAGTAAAAAACTAAGGCGTATGATGATTTTATGTAAGACGAAAAAAGGAAATGATCATGGCACAAGATCAATTACATCAAGAAAAACTGCAAGCGCATTTAGATGCGCTGGAAAAGCATAAACTGTTACTGGCAGAGCTTCATTTGGATGATAATGATAAATTAGACCAGCTTAACGAGACCTTTTCTGAAATGGCAGTGACTTTTGAAGAATGCTTGAAACTGGTTGGCATTCCTTGAATAATTACAGAACCAAATGTCGGCAGGCCACAGATTGTGGCTTTTTTAATGCCCAAGAGTCGTTTTAATCACACTTGGCTTGACCAAGGCCTAATGAGTCTGCGCATACCAAACAAGCACATGTTTTTACATTTCCGTAGAAGAATACTTTTAACCATCCTGGTGGCTCTCGTTACATGTTTTCAATCAGCTGCCATTGCAGAAGTTACGAAATGGTCACTGAATTCTTTGTTAAAGACGCCCGAATGGTTAAGTATCTCTGGTGCACAAAGAACCCGATTTGAAACACTGGATGAGCAGTTCAGGGCAGGCGGGAATGGGAGTGACCAAATACTTGTGTTTCGAACAAATATATTAGCGCAGCTGGAATGGCGTCAATGGAACTTCGCTTTTGAAGTGTTAGACTCTCGTCAAGCTTATGGAGATGAAAATACGAAAATTGCATCAGGCGATGTGAATCCTCTGGATGTATTGCAGCTCTACGCAAAGTGGAATTTTGCCAGTGATGAACGCGCTGAATCGAGCATGCGAGTCGGTAGGTTCACAATGGATATTGGCAGTCGCCGTCTGGTTGCGCGCAATAGGTTTCGTAACGCGATTAATGCGTTTTTGGGGATCGACTGGAGAGAAAAAGTATAGATGGTGAACAGATACGTTTGTTTTATACCTTGCCAGTGAACCGCCGTCCTAGGGAGTTTGATCGCCGTTTGAATAACCACATGGAAAGTGATGACCAAGATACTGACTTTGCTTTTTGGGGTGCTTATTATAAGCTGCCGAAAACTGCACTAGCGTACTGGCGGAGTGAAAGTGAGCTGTTTTATTTTGGCTTGGGTGAAAGCGATACGCACAGTCAGCCTACGAGAGACCGTAATATTCATACTGTTGGCGGACGTATTTATAAAAATAAAGCTAAGCGTCAATATGACTACCAAGTTGAAGTTGCGTATCAGTTTGGGACGTCACGTGCATCTAGTTTAGCGCTTGATCGTCAAGACTTGGATCATCGTGCGATATTTGCCAGAGCAGAAATTGGTTACAGCTTCGATACTAGATGGTCTCCAAGGTTAGTAGGGCAGATCGATTATGCCAGCGGCGATGATGATCCGAATGACGGAAATAATAACCGCTTCGATACTTTGTTTGGCGCAAGGCGTGGTGACTTTGGCCCAACCAGTATTTATGGCCCCTTTGCACGCGTTAATATAGTTTCTCCTGGCATTCGTCTTCATTTAAAACCTGATTCAAGGGTTTCCATGTTTTTTGCTCACCGTGGTTATTGGTTAGCTTCGGATAAGGATGCTTGGGTTGTTGCAGGTGTACATGACCCTAGTGGCGAATCCGGAAGCTATTTAGGGCAGCAGTTAGAAGGGCGGTTGCGTTGGGATATTCTTCCGAAGAGTTTGCGTTGGGAAATAGGTGCGGCTTATTACTTCCTGGATGGTTTTGCAGGAGATGCACCGAATGCAAATGATCAAGGCAATGCTCGTTTTGTTTATAGTCAGTTGACCGTTTTATTTTAATGAGAATGTGAGTGATCACAAAGATAAGCTACTTTACTTTTGACCTTGTGATTACGTTCAGTCAAAGCTCTTAATCTGTTTTTCAAACTTGCCAAAGTGCAGCATAATCGTTGGTAGGATCAGTAAGTTGAGAATGGTTGAGGTAAAGAGCCCGCCAACAATGATTGTCGCCATCGGACCTTCAATTTCGCGGCCAGGTTCGCCACTGCCGGCGGCAAGTGGTAGAAGCCCAAGTGAGGTCACAAGTGCCGTCATTAAGATAGATGGCAAGCGCTCTGAGGCACCTTTAATGCAAGTCTCGAGGTTCCATTCGTAGCCTTCATAATCAATTAGGTGCTGAAAATGTGAGACCATCATAATGGAGTTGCGCAGCGTTATGCCGAACAAGGTGACAAAGCCCACAAGAGAACCGATTGAGATCCAGCCGCCCGTCAGCATTGCAGCGGCTACACCGCCGATCAGTGCGAATGGTAAATTTAAGAAAGTAAGCAACAAGTTCCTTAGGCGGCCAAAAGTGATGTAGAGCATGATAAACACGCCGACAATGGCCAGTGCTGCATGCATGACCAAGCTTTCACGTGACGCTTGGTTGGCTTCTGCTTCGCCTGTGATTTCTAAATAGCTGCCTTGTGAAAGTTGCAGGTTGTCTTTGATATTTTTGCGCAGTTCAGCATTAAAGCTATCAATACTGCGGTCTTCAACATTAGCAGTCACCGTTTGGATGCGTTTGCCATTGCCGTGCAGAATTTTTGAGCGTCCGTTTTCTTGTGTTAGGTAGGCGACATCTTTGAGCCTCAGACGTTTTCCTTCTGGATTAAATAACGGAATATTCGGTGCGTCTTGTACATCGTCGCGCGCGTCTAAGTCTAGTAATACCGTGACGGGCGTGACGCGGTTGCCTTCATAAACTTGTGTGGCGGGCAGGCTGCCATAAGCCGCACGGACAGTATCGAGAACATCTGTGGCTTGCAATCCCCACTGGGTAAGTTTGTCTTGGCGTAGTCGAACAACAAGCTGAGGTGTGCCTGGAGGCGATTGCACTTGTATGTCAGTTGCGCCGTGCATGCCTCGCAGAATATTGACAACTTTATAGGCATCCTGGTCCAGTGTGCCGAGGTTGCTGCCATAAATATTCACTACGATGCTAGCGGCGTAACCTGAGATGGTTTCTTCAATACGCTCTGTTAAAAAGGTATTGATGGCAAAGTTAACGCCGACAAAGCTGGCCGTTTCTTCTGACTCATCTGCATCTTCTTCACTGGCCTCATCGTTTTCTGTCCCGTCATCATCGTCGTCAAAACCACCAGTGATTGTTTCACGAATACTACTCAAGACCCTGCGCTGTTCCTCACCAGAGATTGCCCCGATTTCGATTTCAAATTCACTATAGTGTGTGCCAAACGTATCTGCGCCATTGGGGGCACGACCAACCCATTGGGTGACAGACTTAACGCCGTCTATCTCGCGAATGACTTCAGAGACTTTGTT
>SPJL01011574.1_pt1 | contig 14081 bp, 24 predicted proteins | sample 3741751 | NCBI WGS metagenome assembly SPJL01 (sample SAMN10925998, study PRJNA522277) | cold seep metagenome | isolation source: Elba SIP-enriched marine methane seep metagenome, extraction at timepoint T3 | place: Italy: coast of Elba, Mediterranean Sea | reverse complement strand
TCCGGCACCATTGCTTTAACATCTGACCTTGTGATGCCATCCATCAATGTCGGTAAGACCGCTGCTGCTCACCAAGTTAATACGACAACGGCGTTTCCGCCCACAAAGTACCGTGATTTTGGCAGCATCGAAATTCTTGTCAGAGGATTTGATGACACAGGACCTGAGTATATGCAGAGTTTCTTCCGGGTCCCTGCGGATCTAGGCGCTGGTGCATCAAATGTGACCTTCGAGATTGTTGGTTCCGCAGCTACAGCAGCAGCTTCTAGGAATGTGAAATTCACGTTTGATTTCGTAGAGGTAGCGGATGACGGTTTGATGACTGGTGCTTACGGAAGTGCTGAAATTTGGGACGACCAAGCGATTAGCGCCACACAAAACGATCAAGATATCATTAGTAACACCGAGACAATAACCAACCTCGGCTGGACAGCTGGCAATATGATTTATTACAGACTCTATCGGTCTGCAGCCACCACGAATAACCTCTCTGGCGACTACGATGTAATGAGCTTTAACATCCTGATACCCCAGGCGTAATCTATGACAGCCAGTTGGGATTTAGAAGCTAGCAGCTCACAAGCCATTAATTATGGCGATCTCACGATTCTTGATGGCGCTACAGAGTTTACAATGGTTGCCTGGATTAACGCAGAAAGCAGCGTAGGTACAGATGTTGGGGTCATCGGTAAGTGGGCAGGGGGAACAGAGGTTGCATATTTGATGCAAATTGATACCGATGTTGCTGACGTTATTAAATTTGCTATGCAAGGACCTGATACCACGGCAAACGATTTTAATATAGGATCTACAACAACATCGGTATCTACAGGAACATGGATGCACTTTGTCGGTACGTGGGATTTTTCCAGGGTTTCCGCTGGTACTGACTCAGGTTGGCGTGCGTTCGTGGATGGTGTGACCGATACTGTTACCCATAACGCTGTCGATACAGACGGTACCTCCGTAGCTAACTCTACGGCCCCACTTTATGTTGGATTGCAAGAAGCTAACAGTGGTTATTATGACGGAAAGATTGCCTATTGTGCACTTTATGACAGAGCTCTCACAGCTTCTGAGGTGGCAGAGATTTATGTTAACCCTAATTCCATCGTTAATGGACGTGTATGGGCCACAAACCTCAATAATTCTGGAAATATCGGGGTAGATATATCTGGAAACGGTAACGATCCCACTGCTACAGCGGGTGCCGCATCCACAGACGGCCCACCTGTCTTTTTCCCGGAGTAATTATGCCACTGAAGAAAGGTAAGTCCAAAAAAGCTATCAAATCCAACATCCGCACTCTCGTCAAAGAGAAGAAGCCTGTGCGCCAAGCCGTTGCGATTGCTCTTTCGAAAGCTGGTATTAAAAAGAAAAGTAGGTCATAGCATGAATAGAAAATCAGTGAGGCGCGCTATGAAACTTACCGTTTTCACTATCGCCACAGCTCTTCTATTCATTGGGTGCTCGTATCTGAACAACAGGTTTGGATTTGAAGATGATCACGACATTGAAGAGTTCTTCGAGGAACAAATCGAGAATCAGACGGGATTAGACCTAGATCTTACTCCGTCTAGCCCAGAAGAGCCTGTGTGTAATCATCCAGATCACTAGAACGGCACCTCTTCTGCAACTGGCACAGCCTCTGCATTGCACTGTTTTGCGCAATAGTCATCTATTGCAGCTTTCGCCTGTTCGCAAAATCTGTCGTAGTGTGTCTTTTCCCTGAAACGGATAGAGGGCGCGTATTTCGTATCACCATCTTCGTTTTTGTATGGCTGTGACGGTAGATTTAACCACCGCTGGCCATCTTTCATGTACAGGGAACACCCTTTGATCTCCACACCCCACCTTGGTAGATAGAAATCGGCGAATCCCTGTAGGGATCCCTTTTGGTAGCTCTTAAAATTAATGCACTCGATCATGTGTTTCCTTAGAGTCTATATCTATCGATGCACATACCGTCCCTACTAATACGCCAAAGGGAAGAGCCCTCTCGAGCGTCTGAATCTCCTAATACCAGACTCATGACCTCCGTGATCATATCAGCGTTTTCGTATGCGTCTATCTCTTCATGTGTCCACAGCCCGTAGACCTCGGTTCCAAGGGTTAGCACTACAGCCACCTCGTCGATAGTCAAGATTACCTCGATATCGATGTCATTTAATGCCCAAACCATCGACCGACAACAGCTCATAGAGCCCCTCTAAAAATAGATAAACGTCGCCAGATTCAAACTCATCTTTGTCTGAACAGTAGTCGCTTATCCGCTGTTTCGTTTCTTCAATGGCTATCGCCAGATCCTTAGCAACCATAACGATTTTTAAATCCAGGTCGTCAGCGTAGTAGTCGCCCTCAAATGAAATCACTGTTTTCATCTACAAGCCTTAATCGTATTTCGGTACGTGGTTTAACATCATAGCGTTTTTCTGAGCAAAGTACGACAATTTGAGAATCGTCCTCGTATATTAAATTATTCATCGCATCCAAATAAAATTTCAAATAGTTGTCTAAATCGCTTCTACGCCGATCATAGGAACCATGTAGTTTATCAACCCTGGATTTGGGCGTCGATTTGGCGATAGGCGTGTAAAAGCGAATGTCTAAATCTATCATTTCCTTGATGCGCTTTCTTAAGCCGTTTGCGTTCAGCTGTTGCATCAATTGTTTCTGAACGGATTCAACATCATCTCTTTGAGAGTCGTAAGTTACCACCTTACCCTTTATGCGGCTGAACCTTGGACGCTTCTTGACAATGGGCGCTCCATCCAAAACAAATTTAAACATTTATACCCTTTGCTAGTTATAACCACAGTGAACACCGAAAGATATATCTCAAAATGGGTATAAGCGGGCATTTATGGGTATAACAGTCAATGTTAGGTGCAACAGCAATTGTACCCAGTGGTGGCCTAGGCGCCTGCGCGTCTTCTGCTGTTGTTGCTCAGCTCAAACAGAAGAGGTAGAGGAAGTTGATATTCAGGTTGCGGAAGTAGCCGATAACGTGATTAAGCGGAAACGTGTTCGCAAAAAGAAATCAAAAACGCTTACCAGTGGTCGCATTCGTCAGAACCCAAAAGCGCTCTCAGCTCCGCTATCTCTTGTCGAAGCTCAGCAACCTGGGTGGTCAACTCCCCGTGGCGACGAAAAATGCCCCTCCTAAGAGAGTCGATCCCGTCCTGCGTTTTGACAAGGCACCCTTCCAGATCATCCATGCTCATTCCTGGCGGCTCAAAAAGGGTTAGTTGTACCGCATTCATAATAAAACTCCTATAAATGGGGCAAACAGTTTAACAGAGTTCATGATTAATAGATCTGCCATCGGGATTTATTTGGTTTTCTATATTTGTCTAAGTCTACCCCTTCGAGCTCCGGTATCGATAAATAGTCTACTGTGCCCTTTGTCTCGACTCTGCGTAGCGATATTCCACACGCCTTAAACTCCGTTTCACAACTGAGCCTTACAATTTTCTCGTCGATCAGCTTTTCCGCTTCCATCATCTTTTTCACTTCTTCTTGCTTAGCTCGGCGCTCATCTTGCATCGCTAGCTTAAGGTTAATGGTCTCGACAAGCTCATCAGTCATATTGACTACAGGGGCTGGCGCCTTGAATGTATCGAGACACTTCTTAAACTCCAGCTCCTTCTCAAGCATTTCAGCGATATACACATCGTCCCGTTTTAGTATCACTAGGGCGTATGAATCGCTAGCCTCGTTGTAAGAGTAGTAGTGGCACTGGGCCGCACCAGCCACTTCCGCCTGATGCTGAAGCTGGCCAAAGTAGTGTTTAGGCACCCTGCCTTTTAGCGCCTCACTGTGGTCTTTGGCGTTGGCGTACTTGAACTCTACTATTACGCTTCCATCTTCGCTTAAGCCGTCCAGTGATGCTATCATCCACTCGTAATCGGCGTGTTGAATCACGGCTGGGGACACTTCCAATCCATAAGCTTGAATGAAGTGATCCCGAATGATTGGCTCCATCTGGCTGCCCTTCGCCATAGCGGGGTTGAACGTGTCTTGAGTAATTCCCATTTTACGCTCCCACAATTGCAACGGGGTTGACCACTTGGATTCACCCATGATGATAGGGGCATCACTGGCCCCTATCTTACCGTTTCTAAAGTCCAACCACTCTGGGCTTCCTTGTTCTAATTCAATTTTTTTCATCTGTCTGATCCTGTTTTTCTGCTTCAAGGTTTTTTAGTCTCGTGATTACCGATACACATAGGCGCTCAGGCAGCTGTGTTAAGTCGTCTGTGTCTATTTGGGATTTAATGTGTTCCAAGACGTTTTCTGAAATGTCCTCATTTCGCTCCAAGGCAGATCTCAGATCCTCAACCATTTCATCACTGGCTAGTGGCTCTGTGACCTCAACGTCACCCTGTAAACGATTATCTGCGTCCACAACGGCCTGAATCTCTCCTTGGATGTAACAGCCCTTGATAACATCGGGGAACAGCTGCCTAGCTAATCGCGTAAGCGCTCTGGCAAACAACATATCCTGGGGATATGTAAGCCAAGCGCCTTTGTAGATTCCAGCAGCCTTGGCTTCTTCTATGGAGAAAGAGGCCGTCCACTCGTCACCCGTATCAGCACGTTTTCCGTGTAGTATACAAACGGTTTCGTCAGATCTGGCGTCTTTCTGCACGCGGTGCTTATGCTTACGGATAAGTTGATTCATCGAAGCGGCGGAAAGCTCCACCTTGTCTTTCACGTAGTACATACCCCCATTCAGGGCGTCTATTGGGTTCATTCCAACAGCAAACGCCTTGGCCACAATGGTATTCACCCCTAACGGACCTATCTTTTGACCGAGAGGGTGCTGTAAAAACGCTTCGCAGATGCTCTGTATCTGGTGTATCTCTTGTAAAGCGTTGGTATTAACGGCCTGCACATCTTTTGTTTCGCTATCCATTGATCATCTCCTTGATTCGTTCGTCTTGCTCTTCTTTGCTTTTCGTCATGTCCAACAACGCTCGCTGATAGCCCAAAATGAAATGTTTCTTAGTGTCAGCCGTTTCCGTCACCCTCATCTTTCCATCTGGCATGTCTACGTTAAATAACGCGCAGAGCTCTTCCACCATGTCGTGTAGCTTATCTTTATCACCCGTTGTGTAAAGCGCTTTTACAAGGCCTTCCATGTAATCAGCGGCCATATCCATGTCTGTATTCATATCGTTCTCGTATACCTCATAAAGTTGCGCGTCTCTGATAGCCTTGTTTATGTTCATGTTAAATCCTCTCTCTTTATGCCATTATTTTACCAAAGGAAAACAAAGAATGCAAGCAAAAGGAGTGTTCTAGACGAAAATAATGTAAACCGGTAAAGTAATAGCACTCATGAGGAGAATATATGAAGCTTTACCAATACCTACACGAAAACCAGGTTCTAGCCATAGATATTGCATCGGCAGCGGGGGTATCTAACGGCGCAATCAGCAAGATAAAGAATGAGGTGAGTACGCCTGGCTTGTTAACAGCAATGAAAGTTTACGCTCTAACAGAGGGAGAGGTGGAGCTTATAGACATGCTGAATGGCCCGGATAGACTGGAATATGAGCGGTTTTTGAAGTCTCAGGCGCAGTAACCTATACTTCCACGCCGTTCTTGGTAACAGTGTAGGGCTCATTCTGTTTGATTTTATATTGAACCCACCGATCGGTGATAATGTCGCAATACTCAGGAGAAAGCTCCATGCCTAGGCAGACTCGATTGTTTTTTTCAGCGGCCATTAGCGATGTTCCGGATCCCAGAAACGGGTCATAGACACTATCGCCGGCTTGTGAATTGTTAAGCATCGGCTTGGCCATGATCTCGATAGGTTTTTGCGTGCTGTGCTTGGTCTTCGTGTCTTGACTATGCTTGGTAGAAATCCCTATATCCCAAACCGTGCTCTCTTTACGGGATCCTTGCCAGTTGTGTAGTTGGTCTTTTCGCACAGCATACCAGCAAACCTCGTGTTTCCAGTGGTAATCCCCACGAGAAATCGCATAATGTGACTTATTCCACACTATCAGGTTTATTAGTTCAAAATCACATGATTGCAGCGACTCAGCGACAACATGTGTAAATAATGACGCGTGCCAGACATAAGCCACGTCACCAGGAAACAGTTTCCAGGCTTCGGACCAATCGGCTATTTCGTCATTTTCAACTATTCCAACCGATTTACTGCTCGTTTTTCGGTCTATTTCTCTTACGTTTCGCCAGTCTGGGTCGTAATCGACTCCATATGGTGGATCAGTGACCATCAAATTAGGAGACATACCATTGAGAAGGATCGAGACACTGTCTTTGTTTGTGCTGTCACCACAGAGTATCCTGTGATCGTTGAGAGTGTACAGGTCGCCTAGTCGCGTTTCAGGATTAACCGCTGGTAACCCTTCTACAGGTTCGTCGTCTTCCAGGTCAGGCTCTTCCTCTTTCAGGCCCAGCTCGTCTGCAGAAAACCCCCATTCTAAAAGATCGGTTGTTTCCCAGCAGTTAGCTAGAATGTCAAAGTCAAATTCGCCGTTATTGCGGTTCAAACGAATGTTAAGTTCTTCTATCTCTTTATCATCTAACGGGCGATTAGGCGTGTAAACTTGGACACTCTTGTATTTGAGTCTCTTCAGTAGCTGTAGGCGTTGATGGCCGCCTATCACGGTGTTGTCGCTATTAATCACTAGCGGTTGGCACTGCCCGAATTTATCTAAAGAAGCTTCAAGCTGCTTAGCCTGTTCTTTCGTCAGTCTTCGGGGATTTTTAATGTAGGCTGAGAGTTCAGACGGCTTCCGCTCTTCGAGCGTCCAGTAGATCTCCGTCATTCAATAAACCCTCAGCCCGTCAATTGGTTGCTCGCCTGGGGCGCAAACACTGCCCTCTTCATGCGGCTGCAGTTTTTTCTGTGATATCTGAGCCAGCTTGTTGAGGCACTGCTTTAGCGCTTTTTCCTCGTCTTCGTCTAACAGGCTTCGCAGTTTGTTTAGCCTTGCTTGTTGTTGCCGAAACGCCTCGATCTCCAGTTGCATCAATTCGCTTGTCACTAGCTTCTACCTGTTTCGTTATTGTGAAGTACCGTATGCCGGCTAAGGGCGTCCAAAAGCTCATGCCATCAGTTGACGAAGTGAAAACCGATCCGGTTGTGAGGCACTTTTGTAGCTGATCTTTGTTGGCGTCGTCAACAGTTGTATCAAGTGACTTGTCATCGGTGAAAATAATTTTAAATGTGTACATTATTAATCCTAAGGCTAAAAGTGCCAGTATGGCAAAGCTGCTCTTAAAAGAAAACCGCCGCCAAGTCTCTTATATTCCTCGCCGACGGCCAACCCCACAACGCGAGGTTTAATAGTTTGGGTGACCCACTCTTCGCCTACACGCTTCGAGTATTTTTCTGATCTTGGCAGCTTTTCGTTTTGTGATTTTTGAGCTCCTCAATGTTACTTAATTAACAAACTCTCTGCACAGCTCTATGATGACCAAAAGTTTGTCTTTGTCGGTCATTGTAGTGGACTGAGCCGTGTTGTTAATTTCTTCAATTGTTGACTGTCTATCGGAGTAGTCTATCAGCTGGCTGATCTCTTCGATTGTTTCGTCATATTTCATCAATGTTTGGTCCTTTCAGCTTGTATGGTTTTTAAATCTCTTACGACCTTGATTGCTGGATTATCTATGCTGACGCCCCCATGAATCATCGAATTGATTGCGGAGGAAAGGTAGGCAAATCGTCTGATGATGGTCCCGATTTCTGGTTTCTTCTTGACGCCGGTCCCATTCTCTCTCCTACCGCCTACTGTGATCGTGGAGTTTAATGTTGTGACTGCCAAATCCATGAGTTCTTCATAACCGCACTTTCTCAGTGGTTTATCCAGGAAGTCCTCAAAGTAGCTCAGGCAAATCCTGAAAGATTTGTCACCCTCTGAATACTTGGACACCAGGACATCTCTTAGCGTGTAGAGATCTTCGTCGGAAGCGTCAAACTTGTCGCATTCGCGCAGAGTCATTTCTTTGTATTTAGCAAAAATCTGAGCAGTTTCAATATCGCCAAAGCTTTTGGTTATTTGCGCGTGCCCCTTGAGTCTAATATCTACTCTATAGGTCGCTTTTCCATTTGCTCCAGTACGCTTTTCTATCGATGCCATACTCCTCCAGTAGTTTGGTCTTTAACAAAATATAGGCCGCCTGCCTCACTGTCAGATCGTCCATATAGAACGCGCCGGCCCTATCTAGTTGCTGTTTTTGATGGCTAAACGCGGGCCTCTCTGCAGGACGGTTTTTATTATAAATATCAAATGTTTCATACGAGTAGTCGATTTCGTTTATATCAACTGTTGGCTGCTGGCTGCTGGCGATCTTTGTTAATCGGTCGCCGTTTTTAAACGAGCTGTCTCTGGTGTTTCCTGACCCACCTAGGATATCAAATGAGCATATGTCATGAAGTTCGTCGCTAAGGTCGTAAACAAGACAAGTTTCCTTTCCTTGGTAGGGACGAACGCCCCTTCCGATCATCTGGCAATAGAGCGCTTTGGACTTTGTTGGTCTTGCCAACACTAAAGCCTCAATGCTTGGTTCATCAAAACCCTCGGTTAAGAGCTGGCAATTGCATAACACATCAATGTCTCCACGTCTGAATCCAGCTATAGCCTCGGTTCTTTCAGGCCGGTTCATTGAACCGTAAATGGCCTTCGCTTTGACCCCTCTCTCTGTCAGGATTTGAGCCATCGCCCTAGCGTGACTGACATTGAGGCAGAACATCAGTGTCTTTTTGCCGCTCAAATTGGCTTGATACGTGTCGGCTATAAGGGCGTTTCTGGAGTCGTTGTCCAGAAGCTTTAGCGTGCTAGGTGCCACATCGCCATATACCGTGTTCTGTTTTGGAACCCTGATGTTTGTCCTAATCCTGTAGCATGTTAGGTCGACAAGGTGTCCCAGTGAAATCAGATCAATCAGTGAGCGCTCAAACGTCAACTTATCATAGACACCGAGAAGCGATTTACCATCGAGGCGCTCAGGTGTCGCTGTTAAGCCCAGGATTTTCATCCCAGATTCCTTGCAATCATGAATGAGGGATTCCAGCTTTCCGGCTCTTGAGCGGTGAGCTTCATCTACTACCAGTATCTTTGGTCTAAATCGTGCTATGTTTTCCCTGCCAGCGGTTGTGACAGCTGACTGGGTTGTCGTCACTAGGAACTGGCGTGATGTCGAGCAATACGACCGCGTTTTTCTGTAGATGTTATCGCCCCCGACAACACAAGACCCTGTTTCTGTGATCTGCTCCGTTAGCTCGTTGCTTGGAGCAATAATGATGGCCTTTTGGTTCATTTCACGAAGCACGTGCCATAGTATGACCGTCTTTCCCGATCCGGTGGGGAGCTGTACAAGCTGGCTGCCGACATCATCAAATGAATCAACGACAGCCCGCACGCATTCAGCCTGATAGTCCCTGAGCTGAAACTTCATTCGGATCTCATTCCGTAGATCTTTATCCACTTGTTGATCTCGCTCAGATTCGCATCATCGGCCACGCTATAGCGGTAACCGTCGAATGATTTAGCCCGAGCAAATAGACCTTCTTCCACCAAATCCTTTGCGTGCTGACGAACCGTTCTGTTTTTCACCTTTTCATCAACAATCTCGTTTACGGTAACCCACTTGTTTAGGTTTTGTACTTTTAAAAATATGTGCAACTTGTGTGGTGTCATGAAATCGCCTTTGTTTGCAAAGAGTGTGCCACGCCAAGCCGTATAAAGTCAACGATAACCCGTACAGAGGGGTTTATAGCGCATAGGTCTGAGCCAAAGATATCTTACTTGATAGCTGCCTCTCAAACTCTGACTTAGGCAAATTGAACTCTATCTCCTCGAATGACCCACCAATCGCTATCTTTACGTACCGCTTCAAAACCTCGACAAACGAGTGCAGTTTACTGGCAGATTCGGCCTGAACGCGATTAAAGGCCTCATCGTCGCTTCTAAGCTTACGGCCGGTTTTAATGACTGAAACCATCAACCCACCCATGTTATCGATCTGACGGCCTTGTAAAGCCGCTTCTCGAGCATCCTGCAGATAAACCCGTCTTGCCGTCTCAACTTGCTCGACTGAATACTTCTTGGCTAAGAACCAAGCGCACACGTCTTCAGACTTCAGAGGCTTCCCCCATTGTGGCTGGTAAGCTACTAGCTGATCGTGCAGGGCTCTTTGCTTGGGATTGAGTTTGAGTTTGAAGTGTTTGGGGTTGCCCGGCTTCTCCGGTTTCTTCATCTTCGCAGAAGAGGGCATCGTTCCGGAGACATTGTCCTCTTCTTCAAATAGGTTCTTCTTAAGAGGTTCTTCTTTGGGTAAACGAGGTTTACCACCCTGGTTAACGTCATTTACCCCCCCTGGTAAACCACATTTACCACCAAACGTTTTTTGACTGCGGCTACTTTCCCGTTCTTCCTTGAGCTTTAGGCAATACTTCATATTCACATCCCAGAGATTGACCATCGTGATCCAGTCGGTATCGTCATCGCCTAGATCTGTTTTTCGTTTCTCAATTTGTAGAACTGAAAGGCCGCTTAGCAGGTCTCTCGTTTTGGCCAGCTCTTGCTTTGACTGGATCAACTTAGGGCGTGACATGCCGCAAGCATTGGCCATGGTAGTGTTTGACTGGTTGCAGTATCCGTGTTCACCACAGACGCGTTTGATATGCCCATAAAGCCTGTAGGCGTAAGGGTCCAAGCCTAGGTCGTCGATGATGTGAGGGGTCATAGCGAAGTAGGCTCTTTCGCCTGATTCGTCTTGGATATTATTCATAGCAGTCTCCTTGAGGTTTTGAGTTAAAACCGGAGCCTTGCTATTATCCAACCTAAGCTGTTAAGCTTATTGCCCATTTTCGCCAAGAATTTTGGGCAACTGAAGGTTGGTTAGGTCAACCGGTCTTTTGAGTGGCTGGGGCTTCGTACCCCGGCCATTCGCATTTAGCGAACTGTCAAAACTAGACGATCACTTATTTCTCAGCCATCAGTTTTTTGTGTGATAAGCCCGCGAAATTGTTACATTCGGACACAATTCGGCCATTTTGTGGCGCAATTCGGACACCTCGTGGCACGAATGGCACGAACAACACAAAATCTATGCTGTTTATGCATCTTTGGGATCCTCGGGAGGTGGCGGTAACGGATGCCAATGCGTAATATTGTCGGCATCATGCATAAGCTGATTCGCCCAAGCGCGCACATTGAAAGACTCGACCAAGTAATCAATCTTCATCCCGCCGTGGTACGGCATGTACGTCAGCACATGCTGGCCCTCTGGAGGCAATCCGTCGTTAACGTCTGTCCACTCAGTCACCTCATCCTCCAGCACTAGTTTTTTGCGATTCGGTCCAACCACGCTATCAAAAAACCTCTTGGAATCCTCCGGGGTTTCGTGATGACACAGGTTGCGGAACCACGCAGCTTCAACAGCTGGAGTCAGTCTATTGACCCTCATGCTTTTATCTCGTTTACTCATCTTTGGGCTCCTCGGGTAATTGTATCGGCATCCAGTGGGTTGGATGCTTGTAAGTTGCTGGCAACAACCAGTTGGCGACTATATCCTGTCTCAGTCCGTCTGGATGAATGATGGTTTCGTTTTCGAGTACACAGCCGATAGGGGCGCCCCCAGTGAAATGCGGATCAATAAAATGTGTCGTCTGGTCATAGGTACGACCTGGTACTATCTCACCGCCGATTAGCATTAAAATCGGGCCTCCTTCGCTTGGCATTTCCTTCGATGCGTCTATCCACTCATTCGTCATTTTGTCCTCACAATTATTAGGTAAAACTTGGTCAGCACTCCTCACAGCCCTAAAAAGATCATAGAGCCAGTCAGCCGTAAGCGGCCTATGTATACTGAATTCCGCGCCGTTCCTTTTCGCGAATACCGCGAGTAAGCAATGTTCCAGCCTACGCCATGTAATGCTATCAGCTAGTTTCTTCGGTTCCACTACTCTTCTTCCTCTTGTTTATTTGACCAAATCGACATGGTGGCCAGTATAAATAAGCACACTATTGCGTATGAAAACGCATCTATTGCAGACATTATTTGGTTCCAATTTGTTAAGTCAGATAGTCAAAAATTAAATAACTCACTAAAACGACACATGCCCAAAATATCATCACTAAACCCCTTGGTTTAAATTACATAATTGTAGAACACGAAGCCCACCAAGGCGACAAAGAATGGTTCGTCCGATGTCAGGAATGCAGTAGTTAACAGTATCCAAAAACATGCACTCATTTCGCGTTCTCCTTTTCAACCCATTCAAAAAACTCATCTTCCGCAATCAACACTCTACCACCCACACGCCTTACGCAAGACTCAAAGCCGTCAGGCTTTTGGTTGTACAGCATCCACCGCAAACCGCTATACGTCGGCCAATCATGGTACTTGCTCCACTCCGTTATCGGTATCAATCTTGGCTTCTTGCTCTGTGTCATTTTATCCCCGTTTTAGTTATCATTTCCCCATACCGTTTTCTCTAAGCGGTTGTTGTTACCCCAGCTCGGGTATGCGCTGTATTCGAGCCGGGGGTTTTTGTTACGCGAACTTTCCAGACTCTGTTATTTGATCTTGTAAAGCGTCGTAAATCACTTCGAAGCCGTGAACATCGTATTCCCACTCATCATCCGGAGAAATCAGCAGCTTACGAACTTCATCAGCAACCACAATTCGAAGCTGTGACTCATCCCGCTCCACCATTCGCCCGTTTATCCACTCCACAAATTGACCGCTTCCATATTTGGTATTCAAAGTAAATTCAATGGCGCTAACGAAGCTGTTATCGTCCACCTTGAATTCGTCTGTTACCGTTACGCCGCTAAGCCAAAATGTCGTTGACTTATCCGTGTCGGTGTTTTTGTCGTGATAGTGATAGATGTATGTATCCATAATAAATCCTTTATTGGTTTTGTTTAGCTGGTATTAGCTAGCTGCTTGCTCAGCAGTAAAGTTGTTTTATTTAGGATCGCATGTGTTGGGGCTTTAGCCAGTCTGGAGCGTCAACCAACTCCTCTATGTGCTCTTTATTTTCGATCGCTAGCACGCCCAGCGAAGATACAACAGCGCTTAATGTGGCGAAGTGTTTTAAAAGTGTCTTTTGAGCCGATGTGAAACCCACACCTTCCTCGTCGAGAAACTCGTCGCAAATACCGGCTCCCTGAGAAAATTTAGTCAGAGCAGCGTAGTACGCTTTCGCGCACGCGATACTTTCAGCTGTGGGATTGTCGATCAGCTCATCTTTAAGCTGTTTGTAGGCAGTCATCAGCTGGTCTTGTAGTTGTTGGGCCGCTTTGCGCAGTTTTTGGTAATCCATTATTTATCCTTACGATTCGTTGTTGTTACCCCTTCAGATGACTCAACATAGGTATCTCTGTCGCCCCAATCTGGAATGTTCTCGTCGAGCCAGTCATACGCCTCGGTAGGACTGTTGAATAATCCGTGATATACGTTGTCAACCTCTACGCTTGTAGGGTCCTGTACTTCCATCCCATATGCAAACACCTGGTGGTCGAAGTCATAAGCTACTTTATTCATCTTGATCTCCTGAGTTGTTGTTGTTTTATTTAGGCTACAAGTTTGTTTCCTACCATTCGCAGCCGTAGGATGTTATCCACGCCTAGCTCAAAAGTCTTTTGGCTCCCTCCGGGTCCAGTAGCGTCTATGATTCCAACAACTTCTTTGCCTGCGTAAGTGTAGTCAACAGTTGATAGCCCCGTGATTTGCTGGCGTATCTGGCCATGTACAAAATAATTACCCACAACCCACACGCCAATTAACTCAATGTGCATATCAGTTTCACCGCGTGATTTAGATAACTCATCCTCCAGCGCATCCAGGTGCTTATAACTTGGAGATTTCCTATAGATATTGTTTTCGCCCTCTATGAGCCCGTAAACGTTGATTGAGCGTACTTTTATTGACTCCTGCATGATTACCTCGCTGGGTTGTTGTTATGCTCTTACTATAGCAAGCGCATGCAATTACACGCAACAACAAACAGCAACAAGCCAAAAAAAAACCCAGCTATCAAAAAAACAATGGCCTAGCGGGATTTATCTTTCTGCCAAGCGTACCAC
>SPJL01007577.1_pt1 | contig 14130 bp, 15 predicted proteins | sample 3741751 | NCBI WGS metagenome assembly SPJL01 (sample SAMN10925998, study PRJNA522277) | cold seep metagenome | isolation source: Elba SIP-enriched marine methane seep metagenome, extraction at timepoint T3 | place: Italy: coast of Elba, Mediterranean Sea | reverse complement strand
TCGGGCCAAGCTGCATTAACCAATACGTTTTGATATGCAGTAATCACAGGATATAGTGGATTCCAAGATAAGATTGACTTTAATGATTCGCTTAGGATAGTGCTGGGATAAACGATCGGCGTTAACCAAAACCAAAAAGTCATAAATACACCCATGAACTGACCAACGTCTCTAAAAAAAACATTCAGAACACCAAGTGTAATACCTAAGCCAGTAGAAAATAGAACCAGCAGTAAAGTCAGCGGAATAATGCTAATAAAGGCCGCCCCAGGAAACGTATCTGTTAGTAACAGAAAAATACTAAATAGGCTGAAAATAATAGCAAAGTTAAGCATTGCGGTAAGCACAATAATAACAGGCAAGGAAAAACGTGGAAAACTAAGCTTTTTCAACAAGTTAGCATTCTCTATAAACATTGTCATTGATCGACTGACTATTTCAGAGAACAAGCCCCATGTCAGTATGCCAGCACAAAGATAAATACTATAAGCAAACCCACCAGTAGCATCGGGCAATCGCGCTTTCATCACTTGCGAAAAAATAATGGTATAAACAAGAATCATTGCAAGTGGATTAATCACTGCCCAGAATGACCCTATTAATGAATTTTGATATTTAGATTGAAACTCGCGCTTAACGCTTTCGGCCACATAGCCTCTAAAACGCCATACGGCCCTAAGTAGCTGGATCAATATGTTTTCTGCTTGTAATTAAGTAATTTCGCATTATAGCAATTTATTTAAAATTTATTTAATCATGGTCCACTCTTGAATGTATATTCCCTCTAAAACACTAAGTTTGAGCTTCCTAAGCTAACTGGAATTATCATTAAGACTTTGAACAACTTTCACAACACTATCCAGACTAACAAACAATAGCGTAGAGCCTTACCAGCCGATAACAAAACCACAAACAAGCCAAAGCGCACCCGCAACATACCAGCCACAACAGTAATCGGATCACCAATTACAGGTACCCATGCAAATAACAATGACCAGAGACCATAACGTTTAAATCGCTGTTCTGCTTTAAGCATTTTGTCAGAAGTCACACCCAACCAGCGCTGCATCACCTGGTGGTTAGCCCAATACCCCAATGCATAGTTGACGGCAGACCCTAGAACATTACCAGCTGTCGCCACCGACACGAGCAATAATGGCGACAAACCAGATAACAACAGGCCAGTTAACACCGCTTCAGAACTCAGAGGCAATACTGTCGCAGCTAAAAAAGCTGAAACAAACAACCCTAAATAACCCCAATCAATGAGCATCTGCATACTTGAACTTTTTGTTAAATGTGATTAATTCACGGCAAACTACTCTAAAATATAGGAACTTATTTGTCATAAAACCGATCATTTCATAGTAGCAACTACTCTTGGGGTACCCATGTACAAACGTATTTTTATCACACTGCTTCTTAGTTTACTGTTGGCTGGCTGCGCATCATCGACTGGTATATACACACTAAAAGCCAACCAAACCAAGTGTGAACAACAATCAGATCAGTTTTTAACCATCTTTGAATGCACAAAACAAGAGTTGAAGACGCTGCAACAAAGTAAACAAACCCCTGAAGTCACGCAAAGTGCTGAATTATATCTATTAAAAGGCGAGCAGCTTAAAGAAAAAGTACTAAATGATGAAATGACAAATCTGGATGCCAAGTTTGAATGGCAAAAACTATACGTTGAGCTAGATGATAAAATTCGAGAATTTCAACAGCGCGCCATGATGCGTAGCCGCTTTGGCATGCGTTATGGCTGTATGCGGCCAACACGTTTTGGTTGCTGGTAACTAGATTCAGGCATTTAAAAAGCCCATCAATTGATGGGCTTTTTAATTATGGTGGAGCTGGGGGGGATCGAACCCCCGTCCGCGAATCCGCCACAGACAGATCTACATACTTAGCTTAATTGATAAATTTAACCATCCGCACGCCAACAAGCAAGCTAAACGCATGGCGAGTCACCTTGAGTTTAATGCGGTATTAAGTAACCCAATACAACACGAGTCCCTCTATATGACACTGCCGTTAGTAAACTAACCCGGGCGAGAGACTCACCGGTGCAGCGCTAGCAGGAATTAAGCTGCTAGAGCGTATGTATCGTCGTTTGCAACTATACATTTATCAAGCATGATTAACGAGGAAACCTGAAACCCTCGGTATGCACTGCATGCTTTGTAACCCACGTCGAAGCCATGTCAGCCCCTTGTTCGGTTCAGCATTCTGCACAACTTTCGTGCTATGCTGAATTTAACAAGCAATTAACTATTATACCTTGAATATTGGGTATAACCTATTGCTTTTCAAGTGCTCCGAACAATACATCAATGTGAGCGGCTCAATGTCTGACACGTCAAAAACCTTAACCAATACGTCTGACCTTTGGCTGGATGAGTGGCCTACACTCAACTATCACAGCCACAAATACACACGCGGCCACACTATGGTGGTAGGAGGCGAAACAATCACAGGTGCTGCCAGACTGTCAGCTTTAGCTGCCGCCCGCATTGGCAGCGGCTTAACCAGCTTACTAGTACCTCAATCTGCTTTTAGCATTTATGCGGCATCAATGCTGAGTGTCATGGTCAAACCTTATGCTGACCAAGTCACTTTTTCTCACCATATTCTTGATAAGAAAATCAAATGCTTCGTAATCGGTCCAGGTGCAGGGGTTAACCCCAATACGCGCTGGCAAGTGTTGCAACTATTACAAGCGGGCAAAGCGCTGGTACTTGATGCAGATGCGCTAACTGTCTTTGCTGGAAATTTATCAGCTTTAACAAATGCCATTCAGTCACCTTGCGTGCTGACACCACACGAGGGGGAGTTCAAGCGTTTATTTGAACTCACAGAAGATCGTATCAAAAGTACGCAAAAGGCTGCTAAGTTAGCGAATGCAATCGTCGTACTAAAAGGTGCTGAAACCATCATCGCTGCACCTGATGGCAATGTCATCGTCAACCGAGATGCGCCGCCAACACTGGCAACGGGTGGTTCTGGGGATGTGCTCGCAGGCCTGATTGCAGGTTTATTGGCTCAAGGAATGCACGCTTTCAAAGCAGCTGCGGCGGCCAACTGGGTTCACAGCCAGGCTGCCAAACTATTCGGACCTGGTTTAATTGCCGAAGATTTACCTGGCTCAGTGCCTCAAGTATTAAAGCAGCTTCAAAAATAAAACGCTGTTAGCGCTTGTTATGCGCACGCATAATCCGCCCTTTTTCACGCTCCCAATCACGTTGTTTTTCAGTCTGGCGTTTATCGTGTTGCTTCTTACCTTTGGCTAGACCAATCTGCACCTTGACGCGCCCTCGTGTGTAATGCAGATCCAGTGGTACTAACGTATACCCCGCCCGTTCAACCTGTCCAATCAACTTGTCAATCTGGCCTTTGTGCAATAACAGCTTTCGCGTGCGAATGGCATCAGGACGCACATGGGTCGAAGCAGCGCCCAATGGCGTAATATGACAACCCAGCAGATAGATTTCACCACGCTGAACGATCACGTAGGCTTCTTTTATATTCACGCGCTTTTCACGGATAGCCTTAACCTCCCAGCCCTCAAGGACAATACCTGCTTCGTATTTGTCCTCAATAAAATACTCAAAAAACGCTTTTTTATTCTGTGCGATGCTCATGTGGCTAATCGTTTAATTGGGAAAAAACGCGTATTTTACGCTACTTAGACTATGCCTGGCGATGGTTAGACTGATTCTTAAGCCACACTCTGTTAAAATACGCGTTTTTCATGATCTAGCAACATGAGCAACAAAGTTAACAAATCAGTGATCGTCCCTCACTCAGCCGACCAAATGTTTGTGTTGGTGGATGACGTCACAAACTATCCAGAGTTTTTACCCTGGTGCGGTGGTGTTGAGATCGAGACACAAGACGATGACAAGACAGTTGCCACGGTACATATTGACTATCACGGTGTTAAGCAACATTTTGCTACCGAAAATATTAAAACCAGACCCACTTTAATGATCATGCAATTCAAATCTGGCCCATTCAAAACATTTCATGGTCAGTGGCAGTTTCAACCACTCACTGATGAAGCCTGCAAAATTCTGTTTGAGTTAGAATATGAGTTCAGCAACAGCTTGTTTGAAAAAATGATCGCACCCGTGTTTAACCACATCGCCAATACCTTTGTTGATCGCTTTGTGGCGCGTGCAGATGCAATTTATTAAGGAATGCTTAAGATGTCAGAATTACATGATGAAATCATTGTAGAAGTGGCCTACGCGCTACCCTCAGAGCAGCTGATTATTCCACTCAAAACGCAAGAAGGTATCACTGCGGAAGATGCGATTATTGACTCAGGTATTTTGCAAAAATTTCCCGAAATTGATCTCGACAAAAATGCAATTGGCATCTTTGGCAAGCTTGCTAAAAAAAATACAGCTTTGCGACACATGGATCGTGTTGAAATCTATCGCCCACTGATTGCAGACCCTAAAGAGGTGCGCCGACAACGTGCCGCAGATGGCAAACGGATGAAAAAAGGTGGCGGTGATTTAGAAGACTGAACCAATAAAAAAGTCGCCATTAGCGACAATATTGTTCAACTTGCTTTTCAGCCTTAGCTTTAGCTTTAGCAATTTCCTGCTCATTTAAATAAACCATCTCCCCTTGCTTGTTAGGGCGGCGTATCCGACCACCGATTGCATAAGTGTTTAAATTCGTCCTGGCGTTCTCACAATTCTGCTGCATAACCTGCGCATTTTCAGCATCAACTGAAATTAATGGCGACTCTTTCTCAGGCGCTTTCGCGGCCTCTGGTTCTGCCTTCGCAGGCTTGGCATAGCTGCGCGTTTTCATTGTTTCAGTGCTCCGCATATCCACCGGCGGGATATCGCTATATTGCCAACTACCATCTTCGCCTTTCCATTTGTAAACTTCAGCCTCTGCAAGCAAAGACAATAAACTCACCGATGCAATCAACAGCAGCACTTCGATTACACGTTTTAGTGGCTTTTTAATCATCTGATTCATACGGGCTATCCATAGTCAATATAGTTTATCCTCACCGTTGTTATCGGCAGGCTTTTGCCGCACTTAAACCATTGTTAACAATTTTCATTTGCTACTCGCATCACCAACACGAAATCTGTATAATCCCGTTTTGGCTTTAAGGAACTTATCACATGCGTTTATTGCAACAAGCGCTCACATTTGATGACGTTTTATTAGTGCCTGCGCACTCAAACGTACTCCCCAAAGAAGTCAGCCTGGCAACGCAGCTGACTAAAAAAATCCGCTTGAACATTCCTCTGCTCTCAGCAGCAATGGACACCGTAACCGAAGCACGCTTGGCAATTGCACTGGCGCAACTTGGCGGCATGGGCATCATCCACAAAAACATGTCTGTAGAAAAACAAGCTTCACGTGTTTCACGTGTTAAACGCTTTGAATCAGGTGTTGTGATTGACCCTGTGACAATCAACCCGCAAATGTCTGTGGCCGATGTGATTGCCTTAACCCAGAAGCACAAAATTTCAGGCTTACCAGTGTTAGAAAACGGTAAAGTAGTTGGCATTGTGACCAACCGCGACTTACGCTTTGAAACCAACTTAGATCAACCTGTCAGCAACATCATGACACCGCAAGAACGACTGGTGACTGTGCAAGAAGGCGCCAGCCGCGAAGAAATCATGGCGCTATTACATGAACACCGTATAGAGCGCTTATTAGTGGTTGGAGATCAATATGAGCTAAAAGGTCTGATCACGGTTAAAGACATTCAAAAATCATCAGACTACCCACTCGCCTGCAAAGACAGTAAAGGCCGCTTGCGCGCAGGCGCTGCTGTCGGTGTCGCTGGAGATACTGAAGACCGCATTGCCGCATTAGTCGAAGCTGGTGTCGATGCAATTGTCGTTGATACGGCACACGGTCACTCACAAGGTGTGATTGATCGCGTCGCCTGGGCAAAAAACAAATACCCAAAACTGCAAGTCATCGGCGGCAACATCGCCACGGCTGATGCCGCATTAGCCTTAGTCGATGCTGGTGCAGATTGCGTCAAAGTCGGCATTGGCCCAGGCTCTATTTGTACAACACGCATCGTCGCAGGCGTCGGCGTGCCGCAAATCAGCGCGATTAGTAATGTTGCCCAGGCACTTGAAAAATCGGGCACGCCGTTTATTGCCGATGGCGGTATCCGCTTCTCTGGCGATATTTCAAAAGCCATTGCCGCAGGTGCCAACTGTGTGATGCTCGGTGGCATGTTTGCAGGTACTGAAGAAGCCCCAGGAGAGGTAGAACTGTATCAAGGCCGTTCATACAAATCGTATCGTGGCATGGGCTCAGTTGGCGCGATGCAAAAAGGTTCATCAGATCGCTACTTCCAAGATAACGAAGGCAATGCTGATAAATTAGTGCCAGAAGGTATTGAAGGCCGTGTCCCTTACAAAGGCAGCGTGATTGCAGTCATCCATCAACTGATGGGCGGTTTGCGTTCATCCATGGGCTACGTTGGTGCGCCAGATATTGACACAATGCGTAACAAAGCAGAGTTTGTACAAATCACAGGTGCTGGCATGAGTGAGTCACATGTACATGATGTGCAAATCACCAAAGAAGCACCAAACTATCGCGTAGAATAATCACGCGCAAACGCAGCACAAGCACAGTCCAAGACTGTGCTTTTTTGCATTAAATACTGAATAAATATGACAACACATAGCAAAGTTTTAATCCTAGATTTCGGCTCTCAAGTCACCCAACTCATTGCCAGACGTGTGCGTGAAGCGCATGTCTATTGCGAAATTCATCCATGTGATGTTTCAAGTGAGTTTGTCCGCGACTTTAGTGCAGATGGCATTATCCTCAGTGGCAGTCATGCCAGCGCTTATGAAGAGGATACTGACGAAGCGCCTAACGCCGTCTTTGAATTAGGCATTCCTGTGTTGGGAATTTGCTACGGCATGCAAACAATGGCACTGCAACTGGGTGGCAAGGTAGAAAGCAGCAACAAACGCGAATTTGGCTATGCGCAAATGCGTGCACGTGGTCATTCACAATTGTTTAAAGACATTCAGGATGAAACCAATGACGAAGGCCATGGCTTATTAGATGTGTGGATGAGCCATGGTGATAAAGTCACCGAACTGCCAGAAGGCTTTAAAGTGATCGGCAGCAATGACACCACCCCTATCGCAGCATTTGCTGATGAAGAGCGCAAGTTTTATGGCGTGCAATTTCATCCAGAAGTCACACACACCAAGCAAGGCCAGGCGATGTTGGAGCGCTTTGTACTAGACATCTGCCAAGCCAAACCAGACTGGATCATGGGCGATTATATTGCGGAAGCAGTAGCAAAAATTAAAACACAAGTCGGTGATGAAGAAGTCATTTTAGGCTTATCAGGCGGTGTAGATAGTAGTGTTGCAGCCGCCCTCATCCATCGCGCCATTGGTGATCAACTCACTTGTGTGTTTGTTGACCACGGTTTATTGCGCCTGAATGAAGGCGACATGGTAATGGATATGTTTGCAGGCAAACTGCATGCGAATGTGATCCGTGTTGATGCAACTGAACAATTTATGGGCAAATTGGCTGGCGTTAGCGACCCAGAAGCCAAGCGCAAAATTATTGGTGCAGAGTTTGTTGAAGTCTTTCAAGCTGAAGCCAAAAAGCGCGAAAACGCTAAATGGCTGGCGCAAGGTACCATCTACCCAGATGTAATCGAATCAGGCGGTGCTAAGTCTAAAAAAGCAGTGACGATTAAAAGTCATCATAATGTTGGTGGCCTGCCAGAAACATTGGGCCTAAAATTGCTTGAACCACTACGAGACTTATTTAAAGATGAAGTCCGTGAGCTAGGTGTTGCCCTTGGTTTGCCGCGCGAGATGGTTTACCGTCACCCTTTCCCAGGTCCAGGTTTGGGCGTGCGTATTTTAGGTGAAGTGAAACAAGATTACGCAAAACTCTTGCAAGAGGCAGACCATATTTTTATCGAAGAATTACGTAATACCGTAGATAAAGCCACTGGCAAAAATTGGTACGACTTAACCAGCCAAGCCTTCACTGTATTTTTACCAGTGAAATCTGTAGGTGTCATGGGCGACGGTCGTACATATGATTATGTGGTTGCCTTGCGTGCCGTTGTCACCAGCGACTTTATGACAGCACACTGGGCTGAGTTGCCTTATAGCCTATTGGGCAAAGTGTCTAACCGCATCATTAACGAAGTGCGTGGCATTAACCGAGTCGTGTATGATGTATCAGGCAAGCCGCCTGCTACGATTGAGTGGGAGTAACCTCAAACAGTGAGTCGCGGCTTTGTCAAAGAAGATGATCTAGAACATGCAGGCACGGATTTACCCGAAAAGCCAATCAGCCCGCATGCCAACTATGTCACGCCAAATGGTCTAAAGCAATTAGAGTCTCAAGCCAGTGATCTCGACAAAAAGCGTACTGAACTGTTTGAGAAAAGAGATGACCCCATTGCCAAGCAGACACTGGCAGAAATCGATCGCGATTTGCGTTATTTGTCTGCACGCTTAGAAGATGCACAGCTTGTCGAGCCAACAGGACAAGACCAAAGTAAAGCTTTGTTTGGTGCGACAGTGACCGTCGAGGATGAAGAAGGCATTCATCATATCTTCACAATCGTTGGTGAAGATGAAGCAAACTTGAACCAAAACAAAGTCAGCTATGTCTCCCCGATTGCGCGAGCGCTATCTGGTAAACAGGTTGGAGACATTGCCATCTGGCAACGTCCCGCAGGCGCACTAGAAATTGAAGTTTTAAGCATCACTTATCCTTAACGTCTATTTAAAGAGAAATTCGATATGAATGTAACTGAAGCCATTGTAGAACGCCGTTCAATCAAGGTATTTGATCCTAAGCACGAAATGACTGACCAAGAAGTCAGCAAGCTGCTTGCACTTGGCATGTTGTCCCCAACTGCATTTAATATTCAACATTGGCGTTTTGTGGTCGTTAAAGACCCGGTCCTTCGCCAGCAAATCCGCGCAGTCAGCTGGAATCAGGCACAAGTAGAAGATGCTTCATTATTAGTCATCATCACTGTCGACCTAAACGCCTGGGAAAAAGATACCGCACGTTATTGGGTGAATGCACCAAAAGAAGCACAAGAACGCCTGGTGCCAATGATCCATGGTTTCTACAAAGATAAAGAACAAGTACAACGCGATGAAGGCATGCGCTCTGGCGGCATGGCAGCACAAACATTAATGCTGGCCGCTAAAGAAATGGGCCTTGACTCTTGCCCAATGGACGGCTTTGATTTTGATGCAGTGAGTAAACTCATCAACCTACCAGCAGACCACACCCCTGTGATGTTTGTCGCCATCGGCAAAGCACTCGAAGAAGCACGCCCACGTGGCGGTCAATTAGACATGGATGAAGTCGTCATCTACGATAAATTTTAAAGTGAAACTTTAAAAAAACGATCCAACTATATTATTTTAAACAGTATTTTAGAAAGTTGATTTAAACGCACTATGTTAATTGCTAACAATATAACCATGCAGTTTGGCGCCAAGCCACTGTTTGAAAATGTCTCAGTCAAATTTGGCGAAGGTAATCGCTACGGCCTTATCGGCGCCAATGGTTGTGGCAAATCCACCTTTATGAAAATTTTAGCTGGTGTGTTAGAGCCAACAAGCGGCAATGTGTCACTAGACACAAACGAACGCATGGCCTTCTTAAAGCAAGACCAGTTTGCCTATGAAGACAAACGCGTGATTGATGTGGTGATGATGGGTCACGAAGAAATGTGGAAGGCGATGACTGAGCGTGATGCCATCTACGCCAATCTAGAAGCCACTGAAGATGATTACATGAAAGCCGCCGAGCTAGAAGGTGTCTTTGCAGAGTACGACGGCTATACCGCCGAAGCACGCGCAGGTGAATTGTTATTAGGCGTTGGTATCCCAACCGAGCAACACACAGGCCTTATGAGCGAAGTCGCCCCTGGTTGGAAGCTACGTGTATTACTCGTACAAGCATTGTTTGCCAACCCAGATGTATTGCTACTGGATGAACCAACCAATAACTTAGACATCAACACCATTCGCTGGCTAGAAGACGTCGTCAACAGTCGCGAATGTACGATGATCATTATTTCGCATGATCGACACTTTTTAAACCAAGTGTGTACACATACCTGCGACATGGATTACCGCACGCTTAAGGTCTACCCTGGCAACTACGATGACTATATGGAGGCTAGCATTGCAGCACGCAACCAAGCCGCACGCGACAACGAAAAAGCCAAGCAACAGATTGCTGAACTTCAAGACTTCGTCCGCCGCTTCTCAGCCAACGCTTCTAAAGCCAAACAAGCCACCAGCCGCGCCAAGCAGATTGATAAAATCAAGGTCGAAGAATTTAAACCTTCAAGCCGTCAATACCCGTTTATTCGCTTTGAATACGACCCAAAAGAAAAGCTACACCGCAATGCGTTAGAAGTTGAAAAACTCTCTCACGGCTTTGACGAAACATTATTCAAAGACTTTGACACTATCTTAGAAGCTGGTGAAAAAGTCGCGATTATTGGTGAAAACGGGATTGGTAAAACCACCCTGCTCCGCTGCTTATCTGGTGACTTAACGCCTAATAAAGGCAGCATCAAATGGGCCGAAAAAGCCAAGGTCGGCTACTACGCTCAAGACCATGAATACGAATTTGAAGATGGTGAAAACTTATTCGACTGGATGACCCATCAACGCCAACAAGGCGATGACGACCAAGTGGTGCGCAGCATGCTAGGCCGACTACTATTCGGTGGAGATGCCATTGAAAAATCGGTCAAAGTACTCTCAGGTGGTGAAAAAGGCCGCATGCTCTACGGCAAACTCATGCTGGCACACACCAATGTGTTAATCATGGATGAGCCGACCAACCACATGGACATGGAGTCGATCGAGGCCCTTAACACTGCTCTCGATAAATACACAGGTACACTGCTGTTTGTCAGCCATGACCGTGAATTTGTCAGCTCTATTGCTACTCGCATTTTAGAAATCAAACCCGATGGCATTGTCGATTATCGTGGTAATTATGAAGAGTATCTTGCAAGTCAAGGCATCGAGTAACCTTTAATAGGGAGCGGGTAATCACCCGCTCTTTTTATATACCAATCCACACCTATTTGAACAGCCAAACCTCTACATTAATCTTTCGTTCGATATTCTTCGCATCACAAGCGCTTGACGCACATGTAGTAGTCAACATCACAAACATCTCATCAGCTCTTTATATTTTTTCAAGCAATAAGACATTAGATGAAATATCTGTCAGCCTATTGTCAGACTTAATTCGTATAGTTGTATTACTGGACTAAATTCATATCTCAGTTTGCAGTAAGGCTGCAGGATTTAATCAAGAATAACAGCAATGGCTTAGTCTCGTGCTCATAATATAGTAAATATTTATGGGCAACATTTAGTAATGAGCAACGAAGTCTTAACAACGCATGTACTCCCAACAAAAAGAATCACGGTACCATGGCTTGGATGGATGGCGCGGTGTCAGCATATTACTAGTAATGGCTGGACATTTATTTCCACTTGGCCCCAAACACTGGCAACTCAATTTCTCTGTTGCAACGAGTGGCATGGCTATATTTTTTATTCTTTCTGGCTTTCTAATCACGCGTATTTTATTATCCAATCAAGATATTAAGCAATTTCTGATACGCCGCTTTGCTCGTATTGTCCCCTTAGCCTGGCTCGTTTTATGTATCTTATTAGTGTTTAACCAATCAACGGTAAGTGCATGGTTTGGGAACTTGTTATTTTATGCAAACCTGCCTCCGATAACACTAATGCAGCACAATGGCCACTTTTGGAGTTTGTGTGTAGAAATGCAGTTTTATTTGTTTATCGCTGCGTTAGTCTTACTCTTCAAAAAGAAAGGGTTATTACTATTACCCATCATTTGTTTGCTCTTAACACTACTAAGAATAGCGAATGGCATTGAAATATCCATTGTTACCTTATACCGTGTAGATGAAATTCTAGCGGGTTGTTGCCTTGCATTAATTTTTAGTAACGACGTAGCAAAGCCAATTCAACAATTCATCGGTAGTATAAATCCCATACCGCTATTTATGTTATTGATTTTATCGGCACACCCATCATTCGAATCCCTAAATTACGCAAGGCCATATATTGCAATGTTACTGGTTGGCTCGACCCTATTTAACTCGCAACCCAGTCTTGTAAATCAATGGTTAAACAATCATTGGTTAATCTATATCGCACAAATATCCTATGCCCTCTATATTATTCATGGTGTACTAGGGGCCACATGGATAGGCACTGGTGGGACAATCGAAAAGTATGCAAAAAGGCCATTTTTGTTGTTATTCACTTGGATGTTAGCACATGTATCCACATTTTATTATGAACGATACTGGATACAACTTAGCAAAAAAATAACTTCAAATAAACCACAAATCTTTACAAGAACTAGAACAGTTAGAAATTTATAGTCTTCTTATTTAGTAACTTCAATTTCATGTAAATTTCTGCACTACAACGTTCTAGCAACTTAATCAGCTGCTTTACGCCAACATATCCCCACAAAATGATTGTATCTACTACGTAATCGACTAGAATGCTTGCAATTGCATTCAATTTAGCAATTCTCGTACGTTCACTCGCTCAATAAACACTCAATGACCAATCCAATCCAGAAAAGCTGGCTCAACGCCTACCCAAAATCCAATGCAACTGCCCAACTAAAACTAAACAATCAAGACTTTCGAGTCGTGGAGTTACCGATCACCTCCCCATCTGGTGAAGGCGAACACATCTGGCTATACGTGAAAAAAGATGGCGCGAACACTGGCTATGTGGCGCAGTGCATTGCTGACTTTGCCGGGGTAAAAGAAATGGATGTTGGCTATGCGGGTTTAAAAGACCGTTATGCCATCACCGAGCAATGGTTTAGTGTTTATTTACCCAAAGGTGAAGTGCCAGATTTTTTAAGTCTTGCGCATGATGAATTTAAGGTATTGAAGCAAACGCGACATACTAAAAAGTTACGCCGTGGTGATTTGCTAGGCAATGCGTTTGAGATTACCCTACGCGAAGTTGACGGCGATAAAACCTTAATCGAAAACAACTTAGATCAGCTACAAAAGCATGGCGTGCCGAACTATTTTGGCGCGCAACGGTTTGGGCATGATGGCGGCAATGTAGAGCAAGGCAGAATGATGCTGGCGCGCGAGATCCATGTGCGCAATAAAAAGCGTAAAGGGATATTTCTATCCGCTGTGCGTTCGTTTATCTTTAACGAAATATTAGCCGCAAGAATCCAACAAGGCTTGTGGGGACAAACACTCGCAGGTGATGTGTTAGATGATCATGGCATGCCGACAGGGGCGCTGTGGGGGCGCGGGCGCGTGAGCACAACAGATGATGCCGCCGAAATCGAAAATACGATTGCCCAAGCACATGCAGTGCTGTGTGAAGGCATGGAGCATGCTGGTTTGTCACAAGAGCGACGTTCACTGGTTGTGATACCAGAGGGTTTTGCTTGGGAGTGGCTGGCTGAGGATGTGTTACATTTGCGCTTTTCGTTGCCTGCTGGTTGTTATGCCACGACGGTGATTGGCGAAGTGCTAGAGGCTCAAGAACCTGAACGGTTTGAGAAGTAGCCAAAACCGCCTGCAATGGCTAGCCTACTCATTTAAGCATGAACTAGCCACGCTGATATTTCCCAACGCTTAACATTCTTAACACTGAGATCGATTCCAACGGCGTCATTGTGTCGCTATAATGGAGAATCTTGTCAGAAGACTATTTAATATATGGACTTATTAGACCCAATCACCAGCCGCTATAACAATGCCATCCGCGAAAAAGCCATTAAACGCGCGGAGACTCGGATTATTATCGCTGGCAGACGGCCCGAAGACTTTGCTCCAGATGATTTAGAGATCGTCGTGCAGGAGGAGGAAGAAAAGATTAAGTCTGATATCCGCGATAAAGGATTGCTAGCGGTACTGGCGTTATTGGGTATCAGCTGGTTTGGTTAAATGTTTAAGCAATTATTTCGTCTAACTGTCGTTACTTACGTCTGGAAGCGCTACAAAGCGATTATCGTTTCTACGGTGATTCTGTTTGTCTTTTTTTGGCT
>SPJL01011259.1_pt1 | contig 14144 bp, 4 predicted proteins | sample 3741751 | NCBI WGS metagenome assembly SPJL01 (sample SAMN10925998, study PRJNA522277) | cold seep metagenome | isolation source: Elba SIP-enriched marine methane seep metagenome, extraction at timepoint T3 | place: Italy: coast of Elba, Mediterranean Sea | reverse complement strand
AGGTCCTTCGATAATAGGGTTTTATATAAGTCGAGGTCACATTCGTTAAAAGCCACTTCAAAAAGTAAGCTGTCCATTTCCATAATTTTAGCATAAATACCAGTGTTTACTTTTTGTGCAGAAAGGGTAGGAGCAGCGCAAATAATAGTAAAAAGGAATAAGATGATTTTTCTTTTCAAGAGAATTGAATTGATGGTTTAGTGATTTTTTTAAACTGCGAAATTGTCGGCATGGTAAATAGCAGCAAATAGGCTAGTGCGTAAGAGTAAATTTAAATACTGCGGTACGCTTGCCTTCGATCAAGTGTAAAAGGTAATTTCCATTTGCATATGATGCCGTATTTAGATTTAGGGCATTAGATCCTTCATTCAAGTTTCCACTGGCAATCTCTTTACCCAAAGTATCCAATATCGTCCAGGCAATAGGTTCCGTGGTAACAGCATTTGGAAAGGATAATGTTAATTGATCACTAACGGGATTGGGACTTAAAATGGCTTCTTGCAAAAAAGAAACTTCGCGTACCTTAGACACAAGGGGCGCCATACCGGTAATGATTCGAATGGTAGTGTGATCAGAAACCAGCAAGGTATCTCCCGACGGGCTATGACAAGTACCATTGGGGCGACTAAAGGTAGCTGTAGCTCCAGGGCCATCATTGAATCCTGCGATTCCTGTCCCCGCAATTAGAGTTACCTCACCGCCTTGATTGATGCGATAGATTTTTCTTGCTGAAAAAGAGGGGACATAAAGATAATCTCCAATCCGGTCGACGTAGCCCATAAATCCGGTTGCCGGAGCCACCGCAAAAGCAGTAGTTGATCCATCCGGGGCAACCCGAGTGATTTGGTGATCTCGCCAATTGGAGACCAGCAAATCCGTTTCGTTCCAAGCGTAATGAATAGCATCGGGGCCATTAATCCCTTCTCGGACTACCAAGGGCGTTTTTCCTCCCGTACTCAGAGAGAGCTTGGTCACCTTATTCCCGTCAAATTCGGTAATCAATAAAGTATCATTACTCGTGCGACTCGCCAGAACACCCACGGGCATTTTAAAACCAGAACCAACGGTCGTATAGCTATTATCAACAGGATTGAGTAGAAGTACTTTCCCACCATTGATGTCACAAAAGTAAAAGTTGCCTTCCTGATCAAAGCCACCTCCGGCCAAGTTGGCAAAGCCATTTCCAACCAAGGTTTCGACCGTACCATCCAAGTAGATTTGATACAAACGTCCATTAAAGTAATCGACCGAGTAGATACGTCCGTCCGGGTGCCAGTGCATGGCGGCAAACTGCCGACTAGGATCCGACAAGAGCGTGCTCACCTCTTGCCCAGAAAGTGAAAAAAAAGAAGTCGTAAGAAAAAAGAGTAAAAAAAGATAAGCTTTCATTTTAGTGAATTTAATGAAATATCAAAGCTATCGGGGGAAGGCCTTTGCTCCTAATTTAGAGGGTCCACATTGGTCTCACTAAGCTTAGTTGTACTGCTTTGTCAAGTATTTGCTCACCGCAGCTATGGTTTTTGACTAATTTTGAGGCATGCTGATAAATTGGACGACGCTGATCCTATTTTTGGGAGCGTTACAGGCCTTGATCGTATTAATTGGAATTAATATTCGGGAACCCTTTCAGGGCTTAAGAAAAAGGCTTATTTCGGGTTGGCTTGTAGCCGTTTTTTTAATCATTTCCTATTATGGACTCGTACTGGTTGGAGACCTTACGATATTAGCCTATATCGATTCCCTTGGGTCAGCTGCCTGGATGGCGATCTTCCCCTTGTTCTTTCTGATTGCCAAGTCCCTAACAGAGCCGGAATGGAGGCCGAGATGGACCGTATTATGCCTATTCCCTGTTACGTTGATGTTCTGGATAGAAGGAATCATTACCACCTTAGGCGTTGATTTTTGGCTGTACCAACAGGTGGATTATCGGCTATTCTTAGACGTTTGGATGCTTTACTTTTTTGGAACGGGTATCCTTTTTTCCATACTCACCCTCAACCAAGCCCAGCGATATCCCAATGCGGTATTTTCCACTAAGATCAGAAGGGCCGCTTATTTCTTTCTCGGTTTGTTGATTGTTTTTAGCATTGGCTTTTGCTTTATTCGACTACGCTATGAATTTAGCTTTGAATACATTCTCGCGCTGATTTTGGAGGGTTTTATTTTTGTTTTTTTGTTTCATATTTTCAAAAGGAGTTCTATTCCTTGGAATGGCCAATATCAGAACAATTCTCTACCCAATAAGCAAAAAGAGGAGTTGACGGATCGTTTAGAAAAGGTGATGAAAGAACAACAACCTTATCTCGATGCCTCTCTTTCTTTAAAGCAACTAGCCTTGTTGGTTTCGGCTTCCGAAAACGACTTGTCGCAGCTACTCAATATTCACTTTGAGGTGGGCTTTTATGGTTTTATCAATGCTTATCGCTTGTCGTATGCGGAGAAATTGCTCCGCGGCCCGGAGGCTGCGCAGTATAAGATTGAGGGCATTGCTAGGATGAGTGGGTTTAAGAGTAAGGCGACTTTTTATCGGGTGTTTAAGCAAAAGCATGGGCGGACGCCTAGGGCGTTTATGGGCGAGGGGTAGTGGGGTGGAAGGGGCTTTTGTTTTACAAATTCTTTGGCTGCGATGATTCGCAATACGTGCTAGGTCGTTCTTTGATGTAATTTCTTAGGTTTTGGAGTAGGGGGATACAAAGATTTGTGGAGGAAAGGGGAGGGGAGAGCTGGAGGTGAAAAAATCCCCGACTTTGTGGGCCGGGGATTTCATCTTATTGCCTATTTTGGAGGGTCATATTCTTTTTCGTCAATAATATCAGATTGATATTTATATATACTTTTTATCTCTCTTATCCTTTTAATAGTCCTTGAAAGAGTATCTCCATTAAGCCTAATAATGTAATTTGTATCATAGGTTTCTTCGAAATCATCGAAACTTTCCCAATCCATAGTTACCCCTCCTGTTGGAGTAGAATCATCATCTATTTTCTCTAATTGTAGATACAACCAACCTAAGAAGCCATCACTTGGTGCATCACCATGAATAACATCTTCATCGAGAGTTAACCCATCTACACCTCCTGTATTAGTTAGATGACGTCCTAATATAGAAGCAAGTTGTGCCAAATCTTCTGCATCTTGTAAATCTTTTATTCTCCAATATAAAAAGTTTTCCCATGCAGTAGCTTCTCGAGGAAGATTTCCCTCGTCTTCATTTTCACCCAAATTTGGTTTGGGCAAATATATCCTACTAATAGGAAGCTTTATTAATTGACCCTTATCTCGGTCTATCCAAATATGGCCATAGAAGGTGATAATGTTAGTAGTCCCATTTGAAGAACGTTCAACAACTTTATTTGGGAAAGAAGCCTCTAATTTAGAACCAGTACTTAATGAAGTGACCTCTTTGGCTTTATCAGTTAACCATTTATAGTCTTTGATGTCTGGCCATTCTCCTCGTTTTTCCCAATAGTTAGCTAAGGCAAGTGTAGCAAATTCTTTCTGCTTTTCGGATAAGGTTTCATCATTTAGTATTTTAATAATCACCCGGGTTATTACTGGGCTATTAAACACAAAATCTTCTTCTAGTCCATCTAAATCTACAGCAGCAATAGGTTTGTTGCCTGCAAATTGATAAGGAGTATAAAAGGGGTAAGATGCCGTCAAAGGATCCACACTCAAAAACTTACCAATACTCGGATTATATAACCTGAATCCATAATCTTGAATCCATTTGGTTCCCCAATCTCGATCATTTTCTTTTCCATTAAACCCATAACGATAGTCACCTGCATCAGCTTGTCGGCCATTCATCGCCAATCCAAATGGATAGTAATCGCTACCACTCTTAGTCGTGGCCAGATACCAATCGGCATCGCCTGCCGGCCCTGTATCTACCCCATGTTTTTGATCACTTACCGTAGCTAAGGTATTTCCCAAATGGTTACTCAACTCAAAGACTTTATCCCCACGGCGACTCTCTAATAATGCCAAACTACTGCCGTCTGTATTCATCACTCGATCAGAGAAACGTTGTAGACCAAGTCTTGAACTTCCATAAATAGGTACCTCTTCTTGGCGTAAAGCGCCATCTCTAGTGCTAAATTTGTACAAAGATAAAAGCTGGCCATCAGGACTGCGTGAATAATAAGTTTCTTCAACTGTTTCGGTCGTAACAGCTCCACCACCAAGATAGGTTACTTGGATCAAACTCTTCTTCAAACGATTGCCCTGAGTATCGTAGGTGTAACGAATATCTTTTTTACCCGCAGCATGCCCTAAAGCGTTAAACTTTACCTGCCATACCTTCCCATAGGGAGTCCAATGAATACGAGAAATTTGCTCAGAGGCATCTTCAATGAGATTACCGATCTCGTCATATTCGTAGTTATCATCCCCTTGGTTTTCTACATCGTCGCTATAAACGGTAGAACTTATTGAAGAGGTTTCTTTTACATGACGGAGTCGATTAGGGCCTCCTGCATTTCCTCCATAGTGATAAGTCAAATGATCCATAGGGGCAGTACTCAAAGGACCATTACGTTTTAAATTCAATAGATTCCCATTCCCATCATAACTGTATTCCGTATCGTAGTCATTATTTCCTCCCCAAGCAATGCCCACATAGGGGTTACCAGGATAAGCAGCGTCATTGAATAGATTTACACTGCCGATTTCATGACTACGTGCTTTTTTGATGCGATGCAATTGATCGTACTGATAGATCATCGCTTGAGTACCTTCTAATCCAGGAGTTCCATTCTTATTAAAATCCGGAATATCCGTAATCATCCAAGCAATATTACCATTGAATAAACCTTCATCATCTCCAATACCCAAAACTCCATGATTAGGGTCGGCAGCAAATTGATCCCAAGTATAAGGATGGAGAATGTCTAGGTTGGGAGAATTACTAATTCTAGTATAATCACCCCGGTAATACCCTAGAGTATAAGCCATTTGATCCCACCCTTGATAACGATTGATCCCACCCTGTCCATCTGCTCCAGGGTCGCCTAGATTATAGTATTTAGAAGGCATATTTACCCCCTTGATCCATCCGTGTAACGTATAGTAATAATCTAAGCCCTGAACTTTATCCTGTCCTAACTCTGTTCGAGCCATTGGTCCATGTAGGTAATAGAAATATCGTGCATCATTATCCCAAATTACTCCATCATCTGATGTATAAACATGGGTTAGACGATTATCCGCATCGTATTCATAACGATGATAAAATTCATCTTTGATTCCTGACTGATAAGAGATCTCATTGACATTTCCACTTACTAGGTCATATTCATAGTAAGTTTTTTTTCGCCCGAGTCCGTAGATGAAATTTTCTAAAGCATTTACATTTCCATGAACATCGTAGGAGTAACGAGTTTCGATTCCACTACGATTGACCTGAGAAACTCGACTACGTAGATTTTCTTGAGAAAAAGTATTTTGATTTCCAGCAGGAGAATCATAAGTCGTTTCAATACGGTAATTTGTAGTATAGTCGGGAGTACTATTTACGGGAAAAAATGGATCATCGATCTCTTCAGGTGATGGCGCAGTAACACTAGCGCTACTCGTATACTGTAGTTGTCCCGTTTCGATACTTCTTCCTTGATCATCATATCTATTATACGACCAATGCTCATCATCTTCTTGCCTTGCATTTTGTGAAAAACGTAATTGACTAGCTTCATTGTAGAGAAAAACACTACGCCCGGCATCCGGCGTGTTTTGCTCCACCACCTGCTCTAAGCTATTATAAGTATACACCGTCCGATAATCGGGGCCACTACTTGGCTCATGAGGATGATGGTCGGGTTCCGAAACACCATCCCAATTGCCATAGGTATCAAAGGCCTCACTACCCAAAGGCATCACTCCATTGGGTGGAATCGTCTGTACCAGATTCCTAGCTTGATCGTAATAGTATAAGGTATAATGGTATTCCCCATCATCATAACTTACCGCAAATTCTTCGTCTACAAATCTACATTCCGAAAGGCTATTATAATAGTCGCTCAAAATCTGATCGACCTGCTCTTGCCATTGTTCGGTCACTTCAGCAGTGACTTGGGCAATGAGGTAGTCTTCACAATCGGCTTGTTCTTGTTCGGCAGAACTAATGGATGTACCAAAGCAATCTCCTTGTTTGGAGTTGAATAGATAAGCTAGCACGGTTCCACCGCCAGCGGATGCCGTGAGTTCAATCTCCACGGTGTATCCTGAGAAATCAATCGCCGTAGGATTCGCACCTTGGGGGTTGGGATAATCATCTAGTACGGTAGGTGGCAAATCGGTATAGCTATAAGTTTCTACATCGATGGACTCCATCATATCATAGGTGATCAGGTCAGAGTCGTCACTGATAAAGATTAAAATGTGATTGGCATTTTCACAGTCGAAGGCGTTATAAGAAACCTGTACATTGCGACGCTGGGCATTTAGTAAAATGCGTTGGTAGCAATTATAATCAGGGTCCGTATCGGTGATGGTATACTCTTGTGGATTAGGATTACCATTCCCCGCTAGCGGAAGAATATTTTCATTGATACTTTCAGTAATTGTTTGTAAACACTCTGGGGGGAGTGCAAGGGTGTAATCCGTATAATCGCTAACGATGACGCCACCGGGAGAAGCTGGACAGTTATCGTCGTAATTATCCAATACCGTATTTACGAAAATTAGATTGATATCATTTGTCAGATCAGTCTCCAAAATCTCCACGATAAAGGAATTGCCTAATCCCGATTCGGTACAACTGCCTTGACAGAAGTTGACCAAAGCAAGGCGTACAGAAGCCCGATCATTTTCCCAACTAGAATTAGGACTGAGAGGTAAACATTCGCTGAATAAATAATTTTCGATCTGACTTATCCATAAATCTGCCTGCCCTTCACAGAGGTCATCACATACGGTCAAGACATTATTATTTATCCAATCCGTCATATCCTGTCCGTCGTTATCCGGGAACTGAGGAGGAGGGGTGAAAACGGCATTGTTATCAGAGTAAAAATCACAGGTACCATCATCAAAGCAAGTCCAAAGTAGTCTTTGCTTAGTATCGGCATAAGCCCCGCGGAACAATTGCCAACGTACGGCATCCAATTGAGTAGGGGTGGCATTATAGTAAGGTTCGTCAGGGTCACCATTCGTGCCGGGGTCATCTTGATCGTCGATATAGGCTTCGATCATTTCAAAAATTGAGATTGTCACTCCAAGTTGATCGGTGGTATAATTGAGTAAAGCATAAGGGAGTGCATTCTCAAATTTATATCCTAAGGGGTCGAGACAATCGTCCATAGGGTTATTGTAGTAACCGGTTCCGGCTCCGGTTAGTATTATTGCTGGGTCATTAAATAGGAAATAGTTGAGGAAACTTGTTGGATTGTTTGGATTCCAAACTAGACTAGCATCAAATTCTGACCAGTGAGTAGCTCGGGCCATCCGTAGGTCATATTCATAGCTGGTTTCATAATCGGGAGGTAGGGCACTAGCTGCAAAGCTGAATATTTCTGAATCCACCAGGTTGATCTGTTGGCAGTGTCTGTACAAGCAATATTCCCGATGTCTTTCTACTAAAATCCTCGCCCATTGCCCCTGCCAATAGTCCTCGTCAAATAGGAAGTTGGTTAAAAAGTCATTGGCATTACTCACCAAATCGTCTGTAAAGGTGCTTTGATTCCGAAGATATAGTGGAGTGTTGGAATCAAGGCCTGGCTCTAATACCGTAATAACCCCATCTTGGATTTTAAATTTATTGCCATCGGTGTCATACACGATGAACTCTAAACTATTCAAGCTCGTCAAACTACTGCTATTATAAAATACTCCACCCGGACTGACCTGGGCCATCATCTCTTCTAAACGGCTTTCACACTCTGACTCGGCTACTTCGAAAATCGGATTGTCAGCCTCAACGGCCTCTAAACACATATCCGGATTACACGCCGCCATATTTTGATCGTAGATGGCTTGTATGACTTCACCTTGTGCATCAAAACATTCCGTACAATTTTCTACAATGTATCGGTGACAATACGATTCACAACTCCAATCGCAATCACTAAAATCAATTTGAGCTACAGCTTCATCAATCAATTGCTGTAAGTTGGGTAGGGTAGAAGAAAGCGTTTCTTCCAAGCCTTCTATGTTTAGCCCGCCACCAATGACTCGCAGTTCTTTGATGACCTCGTAGGTGCCAATATCCTCAAAAGTCGCAGAAAACTCCACGTCGGTAGTGGCATAGGTAGAGCCATCGGCACAGGGTTCACTGGGGGTATTGACGGGGTATTGCTGAGTGAGGACTGAAGTGGTACTACCACCGACGGGACTTAGGTCAACAAAGTTTCCCTCTGGATCTTTGATATAGATGGTCAACTCGTACTCACAGGTGGTACAAAGGGTCGTTTGATTAAGGAGCAGTTCGTTAAAGGCTCCTGTTAGGTTGTACTTGAAATTATAAGTCTTTTGAACAGCATCATTGAAAAGTTGATTGCTACTTCGACTCATTAGGTCAGTAGAGCTATCTTCATCTCTGGGGTTGAGGGCCTTGGTAGTAGTCGCCAGAGTGATATTATCCAAAGGGATCACATTGTCGGGAGCAGTGCCTGCCAAGGCTGTAGCAATCACTGCACCTCCTTGGTCCAAATAGGATACGCTAACCTGTCCGTTGGGGTCCACTATAATGTTTTTCTTGTAGTGACTACTGTTACCAACATTAGAACCAAATAGTCGATGCAGTTCGGTGGCACTGGCATTGAGGTAATAATAACGGGTATCTCGGCCTTGTCCCAAACGATGGAAATTTCCTACACCACTTTGAGCTGTCATTCGCCCGGTAGCATCTCGCAAGTAGCGCGATTGAGTAAGGGGAAAACCTTCGGCATCGGGGACAAAATCGCGGTAGAGACCTCCGTAATCATTATCTGCTGAAAAATACCTTCCGGCACCGCTGACGGTACTCAAGGCTGTTGCGCCATCCGCTTTGTCAAAATCATTATAACCATAAGCATTGCCTTCTGCATCTTGATTAAATCGCTCTTTGAAGAAAAAATTATCATCGCCATCAATGGCTGGAGAGGGAAGGATACTCAAAACTCCCTGTCCTTCTAAACTATAATCGGTCTCCGCTACCAAACTTACATCCTCGTCGTTGAGATGAGTAATCACCTGTCGACCACGTAGGCTTCCATCAAAATAGGTGAGTACTTTTTTGTTTTTCCCATCCTCGGCAAAAGAGGTACTAAACTGCCAGTTCTTTTCCGGCTCAAAGGGCTGTAAGGTTTCATTCTCTCCAATCACTTCCGATTCGACTACAGACCAGCGACCGTATTTCTTGATCTCGTATTCTGAAGGACTACCTTTAAAGCGTCCAACTGGTCGGACTCGGAAATAAAGCGTCCCAGAAGGATAACTGGCATCAATAGTATAATTGTTACGCCAGGTTTCGATTCGTACGGCTTTCTTGAAAAGATGTATATTATAATCGGGAATGCCGGGCTGGGGTTCATCCGTAGCTTCGCTATCCCAAAAGACGTACTCCAATTCGTATTCCTCAAAGCCAGGAGCAAAGCTCCAGCCGATATCGATCTTGCTATGCAATCCTTCCACATATTCCGCTTCATGATTTAGGGTAGACTGTGCCAAGTTGCCGAGTTCATAAATCTTTTCGCTTCTCAATTCTAGTTCTACCCGGATATCCTCTGCGGCGATACCTAAGTCAGTAGTGCTTCCTCCTAAACAAAGGTCGGGCGTACCATCATCATAGATACGGCAAATGCTCGTCACCCGAAACTTGGCCCAAGGGTCATCAAAGGGATGTTGGTTGACGGCTTGGTAAACGCCTTCATCCTGTCGATAGTAGATTTCCAAACTTCCCGTTTGAGTGAGGTTGGAACTAATGGGGCCATAGGAGATTTCGTAGTCGATACGGTAACCAAAAAAGTTACCATCGATATCACTCCGATCTTCACGGCCGTAGATGAGGTGTACTAATAATTCCTGATTGACCACTACATTATCTACAGTAGGTTCGATCAAAAAGGGATCATCCAAAACCACATGATCCCCAAATGGATCATCGAGAAGGGCTTCTTCCAGTTCGTGTTTTTGGAGATATTTAAAGAAGCTGATTTGCCCGGCTTGTGCAGTGGGTAGAAGACTCAACTGGCCAAGGAGGACAAGAAGGAGAATTAAATAGCGTTGGATCATAACAGCTTTATTTTTAAAAGAGAGTATTTAAGATATAGACCAATGGTTATTCTTCGCTAAGTGGCTCGGGCTCGATTAGTTCGTAGCCACGGTAGGCGGGCTGGGGTTGCCATTGCCCTTTTTGCTTTTGGACAAATTGATTTTCGGAAAAAGTGGCCTTCGACCACTCAGGATCAATCTGCTGGTTTTGGTATTGAATGGTAACTTTAGTTTTTACCGGGGTTTGATTCTCGTTGTAATGGTAAACCAGTTGATCGATCATATTTTGTTTTTGATTGAGAAAAAGATCGATCCGCTGAATCAGGCCATCTTGATCAACTAATTGATAATGAGTTTTTCCATTCGCCTGCCCCACAAAATGCCAATCTTCGTAGCTCTGTAGAATGGCTTCAATTTTGGCGGGGTCCATACTTTCCCAGTTGTTGAAAATATCTTTGAGCTTGCCTTTATGTCGATTGAGTACTATTACTTTTTCTTCCTCATTCACGAGGATGGAAAAACGTTCATTGAGTAACATCGTTACTTGATCGAGTTGGTAATAGCTTTGGTATTGGTCCTTTTTGATGGCAGCCCGTTTGCTTTGGATCAAGCGCTCGGATTCGTAGATGTCGACCTTTACTTCAGCGCCGTAGCTTTCCATTTGGGCATAGCGTTCGCGCATCTGTTTGAGGTCGGCGAGGAGGTCCTGAGCGGAGACCTGGGTTCCGCTCAGAACTGTGATGATGAAAATTAGATATAGAAATTTATTACACATGATTTTTCGATTTTAGGTTTTCAATTATTCCGCATTGCGAACGAAGTTCATCGACTCCTGAATGGTCTTAATACCATCGGCTGTTTCTTTTTGAGTCGACATTAGATTGCCTTCGCTGTCGTAGATGTAGCGGGTGAAATAATTATTATCGTCCAAAATTTCAGTGACGCGGTAGTTGGCTTTGTCGTAGACATAAGTTTGCATATTACCATCGGCGGGGAAAATGCGGATGTCGTCGAAATATGCTGGGTAAGCGTTTTCAATGTTAAACACAAGATCTGTAATAGCGACTGGGTGTTGGGAAAATATACCTTCCATCCTTTGCCAGCCATCGATAATCGGACCGGATGGATAAATATCGCTATTACCAATTGTTACATAATAATCGCCATCGGCGCCGTAGTCTGCCATTACAGTATTGACCTTAACCCAAGCACTGAATACATAATCTTTATGGTGCTCCAATTCAAGACTCGCTAATTGCCAAGTTGCAGGGTAGGGTAAAAACAGAGACTGCTCGCCCGTATGACTAATGCCTCGCACCAGATAAGCCTCGGTATAGCTAGGACTGGTAGTGGTCGATGACTTAAAGGACATGACGGCATCACCACCCATGCAGGGGGTAGTTCCGGGAGAAGGTTCGGGAATCTCACTAGAAAGATCATTATTAAGGGTTAACTCAATCTGATCGTCGGCCACGTAGCTCATCCCCGTTACATAGCGCTCAATGATAAAATGGTCGCCCTCATTATTGTAAAGGTTGAGCCATACTCTTTCGGGAGTTCTTCCGTCGAAGGGATAATTGACGATAACTGTATTATCGGAAGTATTTACCGATCCTATAATTTTACCCGTATAGCCATCTTGCCGGTAGGTGGCTTCACTACAAAGATTGAGGAAGTCAAAATGGCCGGTTTCGGGTTCTTGGAATTGATAAGTAGTCAAGTCCACCGTCGGAGTAGGAAGATTCATTTCCTCAAAGCTTTCGAAAGCAATTTCATTGTGTACCGCATTTGCAGCTACGGCAGTTGGTAAATAACCATTATAGCCATACAGTGCAGAGCTGTGAACGCCCAGGATATTCTTACTTTCTAAACCCTCGCCATTCGGACCGTACTTAGTTGTTTCCTCTACCATCCGCCATTCGGTACAATCATCGATAAATGGATTGCGCCAATCAAAAGCTTCTAGCACAAAGGTGCCGTCTTCCTGTACATTGACATCTCCCGATTGCTTGCGATCTTTAACATAAGCGAAGCTACGGTGTGGTCGCCAAATGCCTAGCTCTCCAGTGCGATAGGGGTTGGGGTCATAAGTTGTGTAACCACTCACCGGACCACATTCTTTATCCTCGCTCGTTACCCAAGAATCGCTAAAGGTAGTGGCGGAAACATGGAGTACTTCCTGAATAGTCTGTATCGGGAAGCCACTAGGACTGGCAGCAGCGGCGGTATTGTCTTTTTGAAGACCACCAGGCAGGATAGGACAAGCGTCACATAGGAAGATGTTTCGCTGTTTCGTAGGATCTTGATCAAGAGCCGTGATCCCTCCCACGTTGAGTGCCAAGTGATTTCTATTCCCAGAACGGATGACTTTGAAATGATAATTGATATTAGGAATTAGATTATGATCACTATTGAAGTATAGAATGTCTTCGCCAGTAAAACTATGGATTACGCTTCGTACATAAGTAGCCCGAGTGTAGGGTCGATCTTCACCCTCCTGGAAAACGAGGAAATCATCTCCTTTGATCAATTTGTCTACCACACTAAGGGGAGAAAAAGAAGATTCCGGGATGAGCGCATAATAGTCAGGGCTACCGTTGGCCGCAATCGCCGCATCAAATTCCAAGGCAAAGTTATCGGCTGCGGAGCCCATCTGATCATAGGCGAAGTGGCCAGGGATGGAATAATTGTAAACCTTATCGTCAAAGTTGTTATTGACGGTGGTAAGTAAGGGCTTCCCGGAGTAGCGATCAAAGGCAATGTTTTCCGTCTCTACAGTCGACTGTCCATCGGTAGCAATTACCTTTTTCAGGATACCCGAACGACGGATCACTTTATTGGTCACTGCCGTTTTGACCTGAGTTTTGGAATGACCAATACTCGGCCAAGGTGCGGGGAAGAGGGCGGGGAAGAGTAGGATAAACAATTCGCTATTGAAATCCAAGCCACCATTGTTAGCTACACTACTGCTCTCGCGGGCATCGGTGAAAAACTCGCGTTCTACGCCCAATTCAGCTACAGTTCGTTCCGTACAGCCAAAACAATTGCTATTATTAGAGGGATCAATATAATCCGAAAGCAATACCGTAACCTCATTATCCAAGCGGTGCCGCAGGCGACTCTTGTCACCAAGAGTATAGACTTCCGAAGGCTTTTCCTGGTACTGATAAGTTGCCGAACTGATGGGCTCTGGGATGATATTCCCTTGCATGTCTTGTCCATAATTGGCTACACTTTTCGGACGACCGTGCATATCATTCAACTCGATGGTGTAGCCTTGGGTAGCGGTATATTTATCGATTCGAATATCACCGATAAAAGGAATGGGAATCCAACGAGGGGCAGGATTGCGTTTGTCGCTGACGACGGTTTCGTCCGTTACGATGGGGAAATCCTTGGCCGTATAAAATTCATTGACCGTCACCCCGCTGGTCGCAAAACCATTGCCTAGGTCCTGAATGTCTTGAGGTACATCTTCCAAGTCGCCATTGGCGAGACGAAGAGCATATTCAGAGGCCAAACTTTTGACGGTCACTTTGCTATAACCCACACTGGGGCCAGGGTAGTAAGATTCGTTGACCGGATATTCAAAAGTAAATAAATTGTCCGTCCGGTTTTTTACATCGTTGATATAATCTTTGGCATAGCGCAGAGCACATTCTTCCGTTCCCACTGAAGGCTCATTAGGGGCTACACCACTACTGATCATCCGTCCGGTTTTAACCATCCGTTGACTAACGGGATCATATTTTTCTTCTTCAATTTCGTATTCATAAACGGTGCCGTAGGTCGGGGTATCTTCATGAGTTTCCCAATAGGTGTCTTGCATGGTGATCTGTTTTACCCTTATCCCAGCGCCGTACTTTTTCTTATCGGGCGAGTTGAGTCGAATAAATGATTTATCGGGATTAAAGACGGTGCCGTAGTTGCGATCGCGACATACTTTGTAGTAGTTT
>SPJL01038698.1_pt1 | contig 14147 bp, 13 predicted proteins | sample 3741751 | NCBI WGS metagenome assembly SPJL01 (sample SAMN10925998, study PRJNA522277) | cold seep metagenome | isolation source: Elba SIP-enriched marine methane seep metagenome, extraction at timepoint T3 | place: Italy: coast of Elba, Mediterranean Sea | reverse complement strand
CAGGGTGACGAAGGCAGCCATCGCCCAGTTGCCCTCGGTTTGGGTTTTGAGCGCAACGAGCAGGTAGAACACAAGCAGCGGGATCGACATCACGATCGCGATCCTGATCGCGTTGCTTATGGAGTCCGTCGCGCGTTTCTTCGCGTTGAGGTACGCAAAGAACCCCAGCGCAAGGATGGGTCCCCCAACGAGAACCTGCAGCCCGATGTACTCGAACACCCACACGATCGTCCAGGGTTCGTGCGAAGATGCGGTGTTCTGTGTGTCGCCTCCCTTCATGCCCAGGTGCCCGAGCAGGTGGCGCACCGTTGCCCAATCGTGCTGGGCGTTCCAGATCGCGACGGGGATCAACCCAAGCAGGGAGATGAGCAACCCGAGCACGAACCATCGTCGTTGCGGGCGTGATCGGTATGCGCGAGAAACCATGAGCGCGAGCAGCACACTCGGAATCAACAACAGGATCGTGTACTTGAACAAGAATCCGATTGCGATGAACGCACCGAACCCGATCCACGCGCGATGCCTGTCTTCGAGCATCGCGACGATCGCGAAGTGCGACGCCCACGCCCAGCACGCGATATACGGCGCATCGATCGTCATGAGCATCGACGCGACCGCGAAACCTGGGATCCCGTTGTAGAGCACCGCGCTGATAAACGCGAGGCGCTGATCCTCGAACATCATCCACGTCGTTCGTGCAACTGCGATGGTGCCGAGTGTGGTCGCGATCGCTGCGGGGAGGCGCACCGCGAACTCGGTGTTCCCGAGTAACTGTGTTGACGCCCAGATGACCCAAGCGACGCCCGGTCCCTTGGAGTAGTACGACCACGCGAGATGACGCGACCATTCCCAATAGTGCGCTTCGTCCTCGATCAGGGTATACGGCGACACGAACTGCCAGACCACACGTGCGACGAGCAACAACGCGATCAGCGCCCACATCATCGATGCCCGTTTCGCGATGGGGTCCCACCAGAGCGAGCGATCAAGATCGGGCGCGGACTTGGGCATGGGTCAATGCTTCGCGAGTTTCCGATACGACACGAGCGTGTAGATCAACAACGCGAACACCCCGACGTAGATAAACGGCAGCGCGCTCACGCCCTTCTCATGCACCGCGGATTGTCCGCCCGCGATGACGACGATGGTGCCCAGTGCTGGGAAGAAGCTCCACATGTATACAGAGAGCGGCTGGGCTTCACGCAATCGGAGCGCGATTGTCGAGCCTGCGAGCACCATCACAAACGTCGCGATCGCCATCGCCCAGCGCTCGTGCTGCTTGGACAGGATCTCACGCTGCAGGTCCTCGATCTGCATACGCAGACGTCTCGCGGGCTTGACGAGGAACTCCGCGTATTGCGTGGACGACTCGTTTACATATGGCTGCGCTACCTCAAGCAGCTCCAGACTCGGGTGCGTGAGCAGCTGATCGAGTGGGTCCGAATCGAAACGCAACCCCGCGTACTGCGTCGAGCTCTGCTGGGTGCTCGTGTTGTCGTCGGAGAGGATCGAGACCCCCTCAAGATCAAGCAGGAAGGTCAGGGTCGGTTTGTTGATCGTGGGTGTGTTCAACGGGTCGTTCGTGCGTGTGCGCTCCGGGCTCAGGGTCGCGGACGCGGCGCGGAGTCGATCAACCCGACCCGCAGCATCCATGATCTGGATCTCGATCGCGCCCGTCACCCGATCGGGTAACAGGCTCCACGTCTCGCTCGACGCGGTAAACCCGCCCGCGAGGATCGTGACGCGTTGCCCCAGGGGGGTGGTGAGCTCGATGCTCTCGCCCTTGCTCGCGCGATCACGGATATCGCGGAACACGTCAATCGACGCGATCCCCTTCGCGAGACTGATGCGTTTGTTGTCCACGAAGTACATCTGATCCGGGTCGCCTTTGAGCGCAATCATCTCCGCGCCAGTCATGAACTTCGGGTCGTCCTTGAACACGCGTGGGATCGGGAACGCGGGGAGCGTGAACGGGTCAACGGTAATGGGGGACCCGTCGCGATCGATCGTGAGATCGATGAACTTCATCAGGACCGCCGTCGCGTCGTCGTTGCCGATGCGTGCCTGGTCTTCTGCGTTGAGCGACCACACGGGTCGGACCTGAATCCAGGCGCGCTTCGCGGTGCCATCGATCGAAACGACGCCCTGCTCGTCGGCTTTGACGATCGCGACGCCGTAGAGCGCGTACTGGTCCGTGACGGGCGAACCGCGTTCGGGCTCGATGCGCTGGACCTTGTCCGCGTGGATCTCGTTGTTGCCGATGCGTGCGGACTCGCCCGATTGCAACGACCCCACGAAGATCTTCGCGAAGTCCTGGGTCACCATGCGCTCCATCTCTTTGAGGAAGCGCGGGATGACCTGATCGTTGAGCCCGTAAATCGCGCCGCCGAGCATCAGACCCGCGACAACCGAAGGCACAAGGAACTTCTTGTGCGAGACCCCCGACGCGTAGACAGCCGTGACCTCGTTCTCGGATGACATGCGATGGATCGCGATCGTGGCTGCAAACCCCGCAGCGAACGGCGTCGCGTACGCGAGCATCGGGGGAATCGCGTAGAACATGAACCGCAGCGCCTGATCGGGCGAGAGCTTCCCGTCCGCGAGGGGCTTGATCGTGATCGCAAACGCGATCGTCGCGACAAGCACCGCTGTGGTCAACAGCAGCAAGCGCCAGAACTCAACCGAGATGGAGCGCCAGAGCGTCCAGAGCATGTCTACACGATAGGGGCAATCCGTCCGCGCCGCGTGCGACCCGGGAGGGATCAATCGCGATTCGCGAGCTCTTCCTCAATCCGACGCGCTTCCTCTGCCTGCTCGTCGTACCGCGCCCGGTTCGTGCGATGATCCATCAGGAAATGCACCTTGGACGCGAGTTCTTTGCCCGCGAGCTGGTTGAGCTGCTTGCGGGCCTGCCCCAGGTGCGTGCGCCGGGAGATGTGGACGACCACCATCTCCTCGCACTCGGCGACCTTGAGCCATTCAACGAGATCATCGACATGCATGTGCATACCGACCTTCGCGCGTTCCTGATGCCCCGGATCAAAGAACGTGCACTCCGTCACGATCACATTCGCCTTGCGGACATCATCACGAAGCAGGTGCGCCCCGGGGAGGGTGTCCCCGGTGTACGCGAGCAGGGGCACCTCGAGATGGTTGACGATCTCCTCGCCTCGCATCTTCATCTCTTTGAGCTTCTCCTGCGGGAGTCCCTGCAGGTGCTCCTTGAGCTTGGTGCGCTTCTCCACGATCACATACCCCATCGATGGGCAGGTGTGCTCGGTATGGAACGCGCGGAGCATGATGTTGTTCTTGAGCTGGATCTCTTCTTCGTGCTCGAGGGTGATGAGCTCGTAGGGCGTCTTCTGGCGCTCCAGATTCTGATACCCCGTCATCATCCCGCGCACATCGTCCTCGATGCGCTTGTCGCAGACAATCGTCCCGGGTCCCATCCCTTGAAAGTTCCGCTGGGAACACCAGTACGCGAGTCCACCGACATGGTCCATGTGCCCGTGCGAGAGGGCGCAGAACTTCGCCGCCAGCGCCGAGCGGGGCGAGAACCCCATGTCAAAGCACACATCCATCTCGGGGATGTAGATCGAGGTCGCTTCACCCGCGACAGAATACCCCTGCACGCGAACCGGCGGGAGGTACACGAAGCCGAGTGCCCCGTCGCGGGGCGGTGGTTTAGGAATCATGGGAAAACTCCGATCACAGCGGTTTCTCGCTGGGAGAGGGCAGGTTGTGGTGTCCCGACGATGGGACGGGCAAGTCTAGGCGCTCGCGGGTTGGGCGTGGTTGTGTCCGAACTTGCTCGGGACACCCTCCGCAGTCCTGATTCCCATATCATCGCTCTATATGAGTGAAAACGCGAAAGATTTCAGAAACTACACGAGCAAGAGGAATGATGTGGTCGCATTCTGGACGAGATGTACAAGTGGTTCGCCAGTCAGGATACATCTCTCCGGAACCGATCGTTTGTTGTGTCCAATCTGTGCAGCTGAACAAGATATCACGGATTCAGATCTTCTTGGGTATCTCTGGGGTTCTACAAGTTGGTGTAGGTCTTGCAAGACTCACTTTGGAGTTGATGATTATCCGGATGTTCCCGATGAACTTGAGCATCTGAGGTTCTATCAGATGGAAGAATGGGACAAGCTGCGCATGAAGTGGCTGGAGAAGCACGATTGGGATCCCGCGTTGGTCGAACGAGTCGAGATCAGCTTCGGAATCAAGATCGATGTGCCGGGCAACGATCAGGATCGTGTCTGATTTCAGGGCAAGCGTACAAGATAGAATACGGCCACCCTTCGTGATTTCCCCTATCATCGCCCTATGAGCGAAGACCCAAACGCATCCACCAACCCGCCGAGCAACGACGAATCCCTCGGGCAGATCATCAAACGCCTCGGACCCGCAGCGTGGCTGGGGATCACGTGGACGATCATGCCTGCGATTATGGGGTTCCTGCTGCTGGCGAACATGGACTTCGCGACCGAGATCCTGATCGGGACGGAGGAAGAGCCCGGCTTGTCGTTGCCGATGGGCGTCGCGCTGTATGTGGGGATCTTCATCATCACCGCCGGGCTCGGGCTGTTGCCCACCTATTCGCAGGCCATCCTCGCGGGGTTCGCGTTCGGGATCGCGTGGGGTTTCCCCGCAGCCCTGCTCGGGTTTGGGGGTGCGTCGATCATCGGGTACTTCGTCGCGGGGCGCGTCGCCCGCAAGCGGGTCGAGTCGGAGATCCACAACCATCCCAAGGCTGAGATTGTCCGCGACGCGTTCATCCGGCACGGGTTCGCGCGGGCGCTCTTTATCCTGACGCTGCTGCGTGTGCCCCCAAACTCACCGTTCGCGTTGATGAACTACGTGATGAGTGTTTCGGGCGTGAAACTGGTCCCGTTCCTGATCGCGACGGTGGTGGGGATGGCGCCCCGGACATTCGCAGCGGTCTGGATCGGGTCGCAGGTCAGCTCATGGGACGAGGTCGAGAAGCCCAAATGGCTGATCATCGGCGGGATCGTCCTCGCCGTCGTGATCCTTGTGGGTCTGGGTAAGCTGGCGAATAAGGCCATCGATCAGGCGATCAAGGCTGGGGAACTCCCCCCTGAGGACGAGTCCGCCCAGAACGCGTAAATCGCGCTGGAAACCGGGATTGAGGCGGCTACCATCCCCCGATGTCTGCCGCAATTGAAAACGAGTCTCAGTTGCAGAAAGAAACCGTCCGCCCGACGCGGACGGTCAATCTCGATCTGTACCCGTCCGAGTCCGACACGGATTCCGGGTGTGATGGCAGCGTGGATTGCTGCTGCGAGAAGTGCGACGACGAGTCCAACTCGCTCTTCGGGGCTGCTGCGTGCGTCATGGTCGGCGCCAGCGCCCACGCCAACGAACGATCAGCACGAACCCGCCTCGGTGCACAAGCGTTGCACTGGGGCGTGTTGTTTGTCGGGATCCTGTTCTCGATCCCGTTCCTCATCCCGACCCTCGCGGAACCGACGCGGGATTGGATCAATCACCATATCCTGAGCTCGCCGGGCAACTGGGTCGCGTGGAGCGCGTGCCTGTTCGCGTCGGGGTTGTTTGCGACCGGGTTCGTCTCGCGCCTGGGTCGCGAGCGCGTGCTCGGTGGGTGCGCCATGCTCCGTCGACTCGGACCCGCAGCGTTCCTCGGCGTCGCCTGGTCCACCCTGCCTTCCTTCGCGGGTGTGCTGCTTGTGTTGAACATGGAACCCATCCGTATCGCATTGGTGGGGGATGGATCAGACATCGCTCAGATCGCGATGGGCATGTCTATCTATACCGCCGGGTTCGTGATCCTCGCGGGGTTCGGGTGTCTGCCGACCGTTTCGCAGGCCTTGCTCGCGGGGTACGCGTTCGGGGTCCCGATGGGCACCTTGCTCGCGCTGCTTGGTTTTGGCGGCGCATCGCTCGTCGGATACGAGGTGGTGTCCAAGATCGCCCGCTCTCGCGTCGAGCAGGAGATCGGCAACAAACCCAAAGCCAAGATGCTCCGCGACGCGCTCTTGCGTGCGAGCACGGGTCGGGCGTTGTTGATCGTGACGTTGGTTCGGATCTCGCCGAGTTCGCCGTTCGCGCTGACGAACCTGTTGTTCGCGTCGTTGGGTGTCCGCCGAGGGGTGTTCTTCTTCGGCACGATCCTCGGCATGTTCCCACGCACCCTCGCGGCGGTCATGATCGGACAGAGCTTCACCGGCTGGAACGGTGGGATCGACAAACCCCGCTGGCTGATCGTCGCGGGGATCGTCGCGATCGTGGTGCTCTTGATCGTGATCTCGAAGGTCTCCGCGAGTGTCCTCCTGCGGATGACGCGTGAGTCGGGTGATGGGGATGAACTCCCCGCACAGAGCGCGTCGGCGTAATACATCAGAATCTGGGTGCCCTGCTTTGACCCGAAGGGCAAAGCAGGTTGTCGAGTGGTGTCCGTTCCTGCTTTGTCCGTCTTCGACGGATTAAAGCAGGGCACCCACACCCTAAGTCGATTGTCCTCACCCCACCGGGTCCTTGATCAGCTGGACCAGGATGATCATGAACGACATCAGTGAGAAGTTGTGCATGAAGTGAGCCGTGACAGGTGCGATGATCGACCCGCGCCATTCGCGCATGAACGAGAACATAAACCCGAGCGCGATCAACGGCGCAACCATCAAAGGCCCATAGTCGTGCATGAACGCGAACAGGATCGCAGTCACGATCGCGGTCGGCACCCAATGCAATCGGGCGCGGAAGTGGCGGTGGAGTGCGCCGCGGAAGATCGATTCTTCGACAATCGGTGCCCACGTTGTCGCGAGGACAAAGAGGAAGAGGATGATGAAGAGATCGCCGTGCGCGATCATCTCGAAGATAGGGTTGGAGACGGGTTCCGGATCGGGGGCAACGCCGCCGTTGGATTGCGTCTGGATCATTTCCTTGAGGATGAGCAGGATCATCGTGACGATGACCCCCATGATGTAGACGGGCAACGACGCGATGTACGCGATGATCCCGCACCCGATCTCCTTGAAGATCCCCTCGCCGGTGTTCCATCCGATGGATTGTTTCCAATCGTGGAACCGGGTCTTGCGGACGAGTGCCCAGAAGATCGTCGCGAGCAATAACCACTGCGCGAGCAACGAGAACGCTGCGAACTCCGGGTACTTGGAGTTGGAGATCATGAAGGTTGAGACCGCCATGACGCAGAATCCTGCGACGAAGAGCGCGTAGGTTTCGAGATATACACTCCCGCCCGGCGATGGGACACGCGCACGCATCTTGAGCTTGCCCGACGCGAACTGCACGATCCCCACGATCAGAAGTACCAATCCGAGCAACGGCCCGAGCACAATAACCAATCCCGCGAGCGCGAGGAACAGCATCAACATCGTGAACCCGTTGGTGAGTTTCTGTCGTGTCTCGTCCGAGTCCGGCAACCCGTGCGTGAGTGCGACGTGCCCGATGTACCCGTACCGATCCTTGAGCTGTTGCACATGTTCCTCATCGAGCGCACTCGTGCCTTTGGTGTACAACGTCCGGAGAATGTCGATCTCCTGAAGGATCAGGTCTTCCGTGCTCACCTCGATCTGTTCCGGATCTTCGGGCTCGTTGAACCCGAGTACCTCGAGTCGGAACTCCTCGAGGCGCTGGAGCGCTTCATCTGTGCCTTCGAACTCGGCGCTGATCATGATGATGCGCATCCGATCCGCGTCGATGAACTCCATCCCGGGCGCTTCGATCTGCGACATCAGATCGTGCGGCTTGAACATGTCCAATCCACGCAAGAACAGACGCCCCATGAGATCGACCTGCCCAAAGTTCCCCGGAGCGGGTTGATCGCGTTGTGGTCCCTGGATTTCCGCGGGGGTGGTCTTGCCGTAGAAGATCGCCTGTTTGGTCGCATCTGGGGTGTTCTGCCAGAGCACGACGAACACAACAACGAAGATCGTCGCAACGATCGCAAAGATGCGTGACATCGCGTTCCCGGTATCCGGCGGATCGAGCGGGTTCCCGCGTTTGGTGACGCGTGGGTCGGAGTGCGATCGCATCGCCTCGGTCACGGGGGACCAGTGATCGAGCTTCGCGGGTTCTTGCGAATCCGTGTTGCTGGTCTCGGGTTCCCTGTCCTTGCCGGGAGTGTTTGGTATATTTTCGTGTTCGTGATCGCTCATTAAGTGGCTCGGATGGGGTTCGCGTCGTGCGTGTTGGTCCCGATTCATCGGCTGATCGGGTCGGATTCCTCACCTGAGTGTATTGGGGTTGATCGGGTTGGGGTTGCTCATCTCGATATCTTGCGGATTGTGCGGGTTGACCCGATCGGGTGGCGTGTCTAATTTACCTTCCCGCCGTGGTTTGCCGCGGCCATCGTTTCGACAAGCATGCGATCAGGTTTCGATCTGTTCGCCCGCCCTGCCCGGTAGGCAGCGTACCAAGCACGCCCGGCGTTGTCGGCACCCTGTGTGTCTCTCTTCGTCGAGTCGTTGGAATCAGCCCCGATGAACGATCGGGAGCCCATATCCGAAAGAAGGAGTTTGATCATGGGATCGACCAAGAAACACACCCACCTGCGTCGTCAGACTTTCATGGCGAAGAACGGTGAAGTCACCAAGCAATGGCGCACTGTGGACGCGACGGACCAGGTCCTGGGTCGTCTCGCGAGCGACATCGCAGTTGTCCTCATGGGCAAGCATCGCCCCGAGTACACCCCGCACGTTGATTGCGGCGACTTTGTCATCGTCACCAACGCGGGCAAGATCAAGCTCTCCGGGCGCAAGGCTGAGCAGAAGATGCGTCAGACCTACACCGGGTTTCCAGGCGGTCAGAAGACCGAGACCTACGGCAACCTGCGTGAGCGCAAGCCCGAGCTGCTCATCGAAGACGCGGTCCGTCGCATGCTTCCCAAGAGCCGCCTCGGGCGTCAGATGCTCAAGAAGCTCAAGGTGTACGAGGGAACCGATCACCCACACGCGGGCGTGAACGCGATCGACCTCTACTAAGAACGAACACAATCTGCCCAAAGCGCGTCGGCGAGTGACCGACAGCGTGGATGCGGGCAGCCCATGAAAGGTACGAACACATATGGCAGGTTACGAAACCACCATCACCAACCCAGACATGGCCGGCGACTCCGTCGCGGCTGCACCCGAAGCTGAGCAGCAGACCCGCGTGCTCCCCGATCCCAAGCCCGCTGACAAGCACGGGTGGTGGTGGGGCGTCGGTCGCCGGAAAACCGCGGTTGCACGCGTCCGTCTCCGTCCTGCACAGGACTCGGGCAACGGCGGGCTCAAGATCCAGATCTCCCGCAAGCAGTTCAAGAGCGTCGAAGAGTACTTCTCCGAGCTCCGCGATCAGCGCGACGCGCTCGCACCGCTCAAGGTGACGGACACCGAGGGCAAGCTCGACATCTTCGTCCGCGCTCACGGCGGCGGGTACATGGGACAAGCACAAGCGATCCGTCTCGGTGTTGCGCGTGCACTCGTGAACTACGACCCCAACTTCGAACCCGCGCTGCGTGACGCAGGGTTCCTCACCCGCGACGCACGTAAGGTCGAACGCAAGAAGTACGGCCAGCCCGGTGCTCGTGCCCGCTTCCAGTTCTCGAAGCGCTAAATCGAATCTCTTGCTCTTGGGGATATCCCCCGCCCTGTTTCGGGTGCGAGTATACAAGTCATTGAAACCGGCCCGATTCGTTGGGCCGGTTTTTCGTTTTGTTCATCCGAGTGTGGTACAGTCTGCCCGTGTCACGCTCAACGCGTTCATCTGTTGATCTGTATCAGACCTATTTCGTGCACGGCGCGATCGGGTTGATCGTTCTGGTACTCGTGCTCGGCGGCGCGATCGTTGTGATGCTCTCGGGTGTCGACAACACCCCTTCTTGGTGGCAACAACTCGATACCCAGCGCGCCGACGACGCGGACGTCATCGAGCGCGCCGAACGCATTGAGAACGCAATCACGACGCAACTCACGATGGTGCGTTCTGCGGACGAACCGAAGTGGAACACGAAGATCAGCGACGAGCAAGCGAATGCATGGATCCTCGTGCGGCTGCGTAACACGATCGAGACACACATGGGTGCCGACGCATGGGATGATCGCGTCGAACGAATGCTCATGCGATTCGATGAGGACGGGATCACGATTGGTGCGCGTGTTCGGCACAACTCCGGGACGTCCATCGTCAGCGCCAAGCTTATCCTCAAGCTCGACGAGCAAGGGGACCTCTGGACTGACGCGCGATCGATCCGGATCGGGACGACCCCGATCCCATCATGGGCGGTTTCATTGCTCGGCGGGGACGACATTGTCCCCGATCGGATCCATCTCGGACCCGGGGCGCTGGAACTCGGCGACGGACGCATGGCCCGTCTCGTTGCAATCCGCATGCGCGACAAGTGGGTCGATGTCGCGGTCGAAACCGTGCCCGTTACGCAATGATCGGTTGCGCGTTGCGCTTCCGCTGCGTCTGGTCCACGATCTTGCGGGCGCTGGGTGTCTGGATCGATCGGATCGTGTCCGCGTGCGCGTCGAACAAGGATCGGAACTGCTCGTCGCGCTCGAGCACGTGTGCGATCGAGTTCACGATGGATCTACTCGATTCTTTGAGTTGGCGCGAACGCGCGAGCGTCGCGATGAGCGCAGCGCCGAGTACGAGCGGTCCCTGGATCGGCGCGGGGACCCACGCGGACACGCCGTGCGCGATCGTGGTGATCGAGTCCGTTGGTTCCTGTGCTTCCTGGATCACCAGATCTGCCTGAGTGATCGCAGCGTCAATCGCGGATTGCTTTGCACGCGCGATCTTGAGATCCGTTGCGACGCGGATCGCGTCGGGTGATGTGGGCTCGAGCGATGCGAGCTCGGATTCCATCAGGACGATCTGCTCGTCGAGCGTGCCCTTGATCGTGTGCGCCTCGTCGCGCCAGGCGCTCGTTTGCGCAATGGCGCCCTGAAGATCGGCGCACCCCGTCATGAGAAAGATCGCGAGGACGGAGAGAAGAGAAACGATGATCGATTGTGTGCGCATGGTGCGCCTCCCGTTCGCGTGAAACCCAGCGCAGCGTGATGCACGCGAACATCAGACGCAGCGGGGGTGATCAGTTGACGGGGTTTACACGTGAGCTGGGAACCCACGCGATGGGCACACGGATCGTACATGGATTGTCCGTTGACGCAAGCACAACGTGGCGTATCGCACGGATGTTGCGCACAAAGCGTGCGATGCGCTTCAGTTTCTCGCGTGATCGAGGATCGCGCGGGCTGCCTCGTGCGCCAACGCGTGCCCGGATTGGGTGGCGCTGATCTTTGCGATGATCGGAGAGCCTACGAGCGTGAGATCCCCGATCAGATCGAGCAGCTTGTGACGAGCGCATTCTTCATTGAGCCGGTACGCGTTATCGATTGGGCCGTCATCCCCGATGACCAGCATGTCCTGCGGGGTCAGGTGCGTGAACAAACCCGCAGCGTGCATCTGGTTCGCTTCGCGTTCGAGCGAAAATGTTCGCGCGGGTGCGATGGATGTGATGTACTCATCTCGTTCACCAAACCATGACACGCTGGACATTCCGATTGGAGAATCAGAGTAGTCGATGTGGTAGGTATAACTTGTCGAATCGCTCGGCTCGATCACGATTGAGGAATCGCCGTCGCAGATTTCGATTGTCTCGCGCACCACGATGGGTTCGATCGTGGTGTCGAGCAAGCGTGTACCCACAGCCAGGATTATGTCAACGAAGGGCATTGATGACCCATCAACGATCGGGATCTCCGCGTGCGCGGATTCCGAGTCGATGCGGATCGTTGCGTCTGTGACTCCGGTCCCCGCGAGCGCGGAGAGGATGTGCTCGATCGTTGCGATGGTGCACGCGTCATTCCCGACGCTCGTGCATCGGGGTTTCATCTGCGCGAATACCGGGTGGACGGGGCGCGTCGAGAGCGCGTCAATGCGCGCTGGGATGATCGTGTCTTTGAACGCGAACACGATCCCGGAGGATGATTCGTTGGGCGCGATGGTGATCGTCGCGGGTTGGGCAGAGAAGAGCCCGATCCCCGAGATGGATGCTGAGGGTTGTTTGAGGGTGACGCGTTTCACGTACGAGTGTATGTGCGGATCAGGCGCTGGGTGGTTTGAAGTCCGGATCGAGTTTCTTGAGGGACTTCTCGACCTTGCGGCAGAAGCTCGCGAGGTTGCGTTGGGCTGCGACATTCGCGAGCGCGACGCGTGCGGGCATCGCGGGGACGCCGAGCACGGCTTGCCCGTCCTCGATCTCATCAAGGACGATGGCGCCGCCAGCGATTTTGACGTCCTTGCCCACGCGCGCCTGATCGTTGAGGACAACAGCCCCACCGACCATGGTGCGATCGCCGATTGCTGCGGACCCGCCGAGCGTGGTGCGGCCGCACAGGAGTACATCGTCGCCGACGATGCAGTTGTGCCCGACGTGGACCTGGTTGTCGAGCTTGGTGCGGTTCCCGATTTTGGTGATGCCAAACTTCGCACGATCGATCGTGGAGCACGCGCCGATCTCGACATGGTCGCCGATCTCAACGGATCCGATCTGGGGGACCTTGATCGCGCCGCGGGTCTCGTCGCCGGGGAGGTATCCGAATCCGTCCGCACCGATCACGGTATTGGCAAAGACGAGGCAGTTGTTTCCCATGATGCACCGATCGCCGACGACCACGCCCGGGTGCAGCAGGCACTCCGCGCCGATGTGTGCGCCGCCTCCGACGTAGACGTTTGCAAGCAGGATAGAGTCTGCGCCGATGTGGGCGCCCTTCATGATGACGCACCCGGGGCCGATCTTGGCGCTGGGGTTGATTTCCGCGTCAGGGTGAACGTGCGCGGATTCATGGATCCCCGCTTCTGGGTGTGCCACACCTGGGTCGATCATCTCAAGGATGCGGACCACCGCGATGTCCGCGTCGTCCACGAGGATCAGGGCGCGCTCATCGGGGTTGTGATCGGGAACTTCGACACCCCTTGTGACGAGGGCAGCTACGCACTCGGACTCGCCCCAGTGTTTCGCGAAGTTCTGGGCGCGGATGAATGTGAGCGCGCCGGGTCCACCCGCTTCGATTGGCGCGAGGGTGGAGAGGATGATATCGGGGTTGCCGACGAGCTCGCCCTGCACGATTTGCGCGAGGTCTTCAGCGCGCACCTGAGGCGTCTGCTGTTGCTCGGGCGTGGTGGTCTGCGTCATCGTCGGCGGTTCCTTGAGCACGCGATCAGGGTGTGTACTCGGAGTTCATCAACGACACGACCTGATTGGTGATGTCGATCCCGTCATGACGGTACATGAGTGAGCGGGTTACGATCGCACGGTACACGTCCTGGTACGCAGCATTCTCGGGAACGATGAACGTCGAATCGTCGAAGAGGACAACGTCGTACCCTTCACGTTCAGAGATGCGGGTGATCGCGTCAGAGACCTTATTGTAGAGATCACGGGTCATGGATCCGCGCTCGATCGAGAGGATCTGATTGAGCGCTTCCGAGCGGGCTTTGTAGACCGCTTGGAGTTCCATCGCGTCCTTGACCTTGTTCTTGTAATCTTCCGTGCCTCGCGTCATGGCTTCCAGATCGGCGCTGATCGTCTTGAGGCGGTTGTTGACCTCTTCGAGCGCTGCCTGCGAACTCATGCGGCGCTGCTCGAGCTTGGTCTCCAGATCCTTGAGCTCCGTCAACGAATCAAAGATCGTGACGATGTCGACCGTCGCGACCGCGGTGGGTTGCGCCGGTGGGCGTGCGTTGTTCGCGGAGTTCGCCCCGGCCTGCCACGCCATCGCAGCGATAAGCACGAGCAGCGCGGGAATGATTGAGTTCAGCGTTCGTCCTGATGAGCTGGGCATGATTTCCTCCGATGTGTCTTGTCAGCGAGCGGGCTCGCGGGCTGCTCACATGGTATACCGACACTCGATGCGCATGTTGACAACGAACTGTCGTTTGTTTGTGGGATTTGGTCGGGATCGTTGCAGAACTTAGTTAAACGGGAGATCGATCGAGAACGTAAACAATCGGCTCTCGTCCAGGTCTTCCTTGACAAGCGGGAAACCAAAGTCCAATGCCAACGGTGCCGGGCTGAGCTGCGGGATATAGAAACGGAACCCGAACCCCGCGGAAACGCGCCAATCGTCGAATCCAGGGTCGAACGTGACGGT